>JGI994J12354_10005273_pt1 | contig 11199 bp, 10 predicted proteins | sample IntmicLarv3ML3BL_FD_12354 | JGI IMG/M metagenome (IMG submission 12354) | reverse complement strand
TGATTAAAGGATTTTTTTGGTCGGAGTGTCGGGATTCGAACCCGAGGCCTCTTGGTCCCGAACCAAGCGCGATACCAAACTTCGCCACACCCCGAAACGCTTTTCTATTATACGCCATCACCCTTGCCAATGTCAAGATGAAAATTGCCCGCAGCGCCATATTGTGCTTGTGCTTCCTCCCCCCTTGCGCTATACTATTAAAAAGCAGATCAAAACGACAAGCTTCGCCCGCAAACAACAAGCAGTTTAGGAGGATAATCCATGCGCCAGACCTTTGACTTTGACCGCATCATCGACCGCAGCAACACCTACAGCGTCAAGCATGACCCCGTCGCCTTCGGCCGCCCCGCAGACACAATCCCCCTTTGGGTGGCAGACATGGACTTTCAAGCACCGCCCTGCGTGCTTGAGGCGCTGAGCAAGCAGGTAAGCCACGGCATTTTCGGCTACTCCGACGCAGACGCCGCCTACATCGCCTCGCTGCAAGGCTGGTTTTCCAGACGCTTTGACTGGACGTTTGAGCCCGACTGGCTCGTGAAAACCCCCGGCATCGTCATCGCCGTCCACATGGCGCTGCGCTCACTCACCCAGCCCGACGACGCCATCCTCATTCAAGAGCCCGTTTACTACCCCTTCCGCAAGGCCATTGAGTACACCGGGCGCACGACGGTAGTCAACGAGCTACGCTACGAAAATGGCGCATACAGCATCGATTTTGTCGACTTCGAGGAAAAAATCGCAGAAAACAACGTGAAAATGTTCATCCTGTGCAACCCACACAACCCCATCGGGCGGGTGTGGAGCCGGGCAGAGCTTGTGCGCATGGGCGACATTTGCCAGCGCCACGGCGTGCTGGTCATCGCCGACGAAATCCATCAGGATTTCATCTATCCCGGCCACAAGCACGAGGTTTTTCTTTCCCTCAACCCCGCCTATCACGACTTCACCGTCGCCTGCACGGCACCCTCGAAAACCTTCAACCTCGCCGGATTGCAGCTCTCCAACATCTTTATTCCCAACCCCGATTTGCGCAAGGCCTTCAAGGCCGAATACCGCCGCTGCGGCATGAGCGAGCCCAGTCTCATGGGCATCGCCGCCTGCAAGGCGGCCTACGACGGCGGCGAGGACTGGCTCGAACAGCTGCTGGACTACCTCACCGGCAATCTGGATTTTCTGCGCAGCTATCTGCAAGCGCACCTGCCCGCCGTGCGCCTCGTGGAACCGGAGGGCACGTATCTGGTCTGGCTGGACTTCTCCGCCCTCGGCATGAGCGATGCCGCCCTTGATGCGCTGATTTCCCGCAAAGCCCGCCTCTGGCTGGACGATGGCCTCATGTTCGGCGCAAGCGGCTCTGGTTTCCAGCGGGTGAACATCGCCTGCCCCCGCTCTGTTTTGGCGCAGGCGCTCGACCGCTTAGTCGAGGCGCTCAAATAGCACACAACGACAAATCTCCCCTGAGCTTGACGGCTACAGGGGGATTTTCTTGCATTTTTGAGAAAAAACAAGAATTTTCGCCCTTTGTTGCATGAAACGATGCAACTTTCCCCCTGTTTTCAACGCTAAGTAGAGGGAGGGAATACAATGGCAAAAAAATATTTCTGGCTGAAGCTTGAAAAGGACTTTTTCCGGCAGCGCTTCATCAAGAAGTTACGGCGCATGCCGCAGGGCGACCGATACACGATTATCTGTCTGGAGCTCTACTTACTGAGCATCGAAAACGAGGGAGTTATCATCCACGAGGGGCTGGAGGAAACCATTGAGGAGGAGCTTGCGCTTGCGCTGGATGAGCGCATCAAAGACGTGCAAACGACGTTTGCGTATCTGGAAAAGCAAAAACTCGTAGAAAAAATTTCAGAAGCTGAATTTTTATTTCCGGCCGCCGCAGAGGCGATAGGCTCGGAAAGCCAAGGGGCTGAACGGGTTCGCCGTTTTCGAGAGAAGAATCAAGCGTTACATTGTAACAGCGGCGTAACAAATTGTAACACAGAGAAGAGCAGAGAAGAAAAAGAGAAAAGTAGAGCAGAGGAAGAGAACAGTAGTGCTCTATCCTCCTCGTCCTCCGCTGCGCAGTTTTTCTTGGAGCGTATCAATCCCAACGCCTCAGCGCTGTCGCTAGACGAAATCAACGTCTTTGCGCAAACCATGCCGCAGGAGCTTATCATTCTCGCCATGCAAACAGCGCTGGATGAGCAGAAAACCGCGTGGAGCTATATTCGGGGGATTCTGCGCAACTGGCAGCGCAAGGGTTACAGCACCTCCGCCGACGTCGCAGTAGCGGAGAGTGGACGTAGCGCTGCGGCAGGCGTTGCCGTGGAGGATGTTGTTTGGATGCGGGAATTTCTGTAGAAGCTCGGCCTGCGGGCGGACGCAGAGCACCTCTGCAAACAGCCAAAAAGCCACCGGTTCTCCGGTGGCTCTCTCTTTACCCTAAATAATCCGCTTCGTCGGCAGCACAATCGTGAATCTCGTGCCTAGCCCTACCCGTGACACAACCTCGAAAAAACCGCCGTGCCGGTCGACAATCCACTTGGCAATCGACAAACCCAGCCCGCTGCCGCCGGTCTGGCGGGCTCTTGACTCGTCCGTGCGGTAAAAGCGGTCGAATACGTGGGGCAAATCCTGCTGCGAGATACCCTGTCCCTCGTCCTCCACCGACAGGCGCACTTCCCGCCCGTTGTCCTGCACTGAAACCAAAATCCGCCGCTTCTCCGGCGAGTATTTCGCCGCATTGTCCACCAGCACCCGCATGCTCTGCTTGATGAGCCCGGGGTCAACATAGAGTATAGTCTCCTTCTGCGGCAAGTCCAGCAGGTACACATGGCTCTGGTCAATCATCTCGTACTCCCGCACGATTTCCTTCGCCAGCGCCACCATGTCCACGTCCTGCGGCTCGAGCTTGGTGGAGTTGTTGTCGCCCCGGGCGAGGAAGAGCAGCTCCTCGAGAATCTCCTTCATATTCGCCGTCTCCGCCCGAATGGCGTCGATGGATTCCTGCATGGTCTCCGGGTCGTCCTTGCCCCAGCGGTTGAGCAAATCGGCGTAGCCTTGAATCACCGCAATGGGCGTGCGCAGCTCGTGCGAGGCATCGGAAACGAAGCGCTTTTGCGCTTCATAGGCCTGCCCCACACGGTCGAGCAGGTTGTTAATCGAATAGGCCAGCGCCTGCAATTCCCGCTGCGTGCCGCCCACTTGAATGCGGGAATCGAGACCCTCTGCGTCGATTTCGTCGAGCGCTCCGACCAGTCTGCCCAGCTCCTCGTCGGACATGCTGGACACCGAATTGAGCTTCTCCGCCGTAGCGGCGAGCTCCTCAATGGGCTGCAAGGCCTTGCGAATCACGCCGCCGTTGCGAAAGAGAATGTCCAGCAGCAGCAACGCTTGAAACGCCAGAAATGCCAGCAGCACCAGGTTCAGCGGTAGAAAAATACCGCTCGAGCTGATGCTCACGCCCAGCAGCGGCTGCCCCAGCAGCAAATCCTTCAGCGACACGCCGGTGGCCTCTACCTGCCGATAATAAAACAGACCCAGCGCCACCAGAGCCGCATCAAAGAGGATGCAGCCAAAGAAAAATTGCAGCAGCAACCTAAAGTGCAGACGAAAGGCGATGGACGGCCCGATTCTGCGTTTTCGTTTTTCTCCTGCCATCGGCATGGTAATCCCCCGTTTCCTTCGAAAAATGCTACTTTCCCTCTCGAATCACATAGCCCACGCCACGCACGGTGTGGATGAACTTCATGTCAAACACCTCGTCGATTTTCGCCCGCAGAAAGCGGATGTACACGTCCACCGCATTCGTCTCGCCCACGAAGTCGAAGCCCCAGACGTTGTCGAGCAGACTCTCCCGGGAGATGACCTTGCCCTTGTGCTCCATCAAATAGCGCAGCAAATCGAACTCCCGGCGGGTGAGCTCCACCGCCGTGCCGCTCACCGAAACCTCGTGTCGGTCAGGGTCGAGCGAAACCGCACCGCACACCAGCGCCGCCGTCTCCTGCGTCTCCTCCCCGCCCTGCTTGCGCAGCGCCGCACGGATGCGGGCAAGCAGCTCTTCGATGGCAAAAGGCTTGGTGATATAGTCCTCCGCTCCGCTGTCGAGGCCGGAGACCTTATCCATCACGGCATCCCTAGCAGTTAACATAATAACAGGAATCTTTGATTCCCGCCGCAGACGGCGCAGCACTTCCATCCCGCTCATCACAGGTAACATAATATCGAGCAGCACCAAGTCATGCTCACCCTTGAGCGCTTCCTCGAGCCCTGCCCGACCGTCAAAGACCTTCGTGACCTCGTAGCCCTCGTAGCGCAGCTCGAGCTCCACCATGCGGGCGAGCTTTTCTTCGTCCTCGATGAGTAGAATTTTTTCTGCCATTAGTTTTCACTTCCTAATTATCTGTTTTCTGCGTGTTGTTTTGACCGCCCCTGTATTTCCGCTCACATGCACTCGCTCCTAAATCCCTGCTGCAAGAGGGCACAGCCCGACAAAAGAACATCATCGCCGCCATGCTGGGCAGTGCCCCGTGATGCTATGTAACGCCCTTCCCTTGACAAGTATAACCCCATCGGCTTTGTTGCATTGAGGACGTTCCCACGCTAAGAACGCCCGAAATTGTAACTTCTAGCCGATGGAAAAGGGCGTTTTTTGGTGACTTTTGCCGCTCTTGGCAAAAAGTCACTCGACTCAAGCGAAACTTGATAAAACTAAAGAATAGAAGAAAATTGTCTCTATCTGGAAGTGCAAAAAAGAGAAAATACTCCAGAATAGTCAGCAGATAGAAGAAGCATTGGTTCAAGAGCCCTCGTATTTAAAGTAGCGACCGCCTGCGGGCGAACAAAGTTCGCCCCTACTTAGGAAATACAAAAAGGGTCATAGAGGAAACAAGATTCTTCGCTGCGCTCAGAATGACAGTTAGGACGAAACTCGAAAAAACTAATCCTTCTTAAACTGCCGCTTCAAATTCTCCACCACATCATCCGCCACGTCCTTCGCCGTCGCTCCGGCGGCACGCAGGTAGGCCGACACGCTCACCTTGTGCTCCTCCTTGCCCGTCGCCTCGTCGGTCTCCTTCGTGACGATGAAGTCCGCCAGGTTCGTGCGGGGCAGTCCCTTTGTGGAGAAAAAGCCGCCGCTCTGCTTCACCAAGCCCGCTTTTTCCAGCAAAATCAACGCATCCAGCGTGTTGCCATCCGAGTTCTCCAATGCGATTTTCGCCTCTTCATAACTACAATTCGAGCGCTCACGTAGCTGCTCCACCTGTTCCAGTGTAATCTTCATGAAACGTCGCCTCATTTCTGTTTTGATGCTGTCATTATAACGCTATCGTTTCAAAAGGGCATTGATACAAGATTAAAAATGCATTAAATACACGTTTTCGCCCCTTTGCACTCCTCTTGACGGGAGCGCCGCTTTGTCCTACAATAATAAGGTAGCACTGCTATTCTACCACGAATTTTGTCAAATTTCTACGCTTGATTGCAACGGATTTTTTCCGCTCGCACGAGGGCTGAACCTAATACGAAACGGAGACGAAACCATGAACAGCAACGACTTGAACCAGAAGAGCTTAGAGCAGCACGCCGCATGGCGGGGCAAGCTGCGCACCATGCCGAAGATGGCCGTGGACTCCAAGGACGCCCTCTCCATCGCCTATACCCCCGGCGTCGCCGCCCCCTGTCTCGAGATTGCCGCAGACGAGCGGCTGGCCTACACCTACACCGGCAAGGGCAACACGGTTGCCGTCATCACCAACGGCACCGCCGTGCTGGGCTTGGGCGACATCGGCGGGCTCGCCAGCATGCCCGTGATGGAGGGCAAGTGCGTGCTGTTTCAAGCCTTTGGCGGCATCGACGCTGTGCCCATCTGCGTGAACACCAGAGATGTGGACGAGTTTGTGCGCACGGTGGCGCTGATTGCGCAGAGCTTCGGCGGCATCAACCTGGAGGACATTTCCGCCCCCCGTTGCTTCGAAATTGAACGGCGGCTCAAGGAAATCTGCCCCATCCCCGTCTTTCACGACGACCAGCACGGCACGGCCATTGTCGTCGCCGCCGCCATGACCAATGCCTTGAAGCTCAAGGGCTGTGCTCTGTCCGAGCTGCGCATGGTGTTCTCCGGCGCAGGTGCGGCGGGCGTGGCAATCTTCAAGCTGCTGCGGCAGATGGGCATGAAAAACGCCATCCTCTTCGACAAGGACGGCGCTGTCTATGCGGGGCGCTCTGACCTCGCCGAGAACCCCGTGCTGGCGGAGATTGCCGCCCAGAGCAACGAGGCGGGCTTCTGCGGCACGATGGTGGAGGCGTTGGTCGGCGCTGACGGCTTCATCGGCGTGTCTGCGCCGAATCTCGTCACCACGGAGATGGTGGCGAGCATGAACCCCGACCCGGTGATTTTTGCGCTGGCGAATCCCGTGGCGGAGATTCATCCGGACGATGCCCGCAGGGCGGGCGCTCGCCTCGTGGGCACGGGGCGCAGCGATTTTCCGAATCAAATTAACAACGTCCTCGCCTTCCCCGGCGTGTTTCGCGGCGCATTGGACGCAGGGGCGAGCAGCATCACCGAGGCGATGAAGGTCGCTGCGGCGCAGGCGCTTGCGGACTTGGTGGGCGACAAGCTCGCCCCTGATTTCCTGCTCCCCGAGGCCTTCGACAGTCGGGTTGTCCCCACCGTCGCCGCCGCCGTGGCAAACGCAGCAAAGGAGGAAAGCCTATGAAATGCCCTCATTGCGACAAGGAGATGACCGCCGGATTTCTCCAATGGCATCGTGATTTTTTCTGGACAGTGAAAAAGTCCAAATTCCCGCCGAACTCGCCCTCGGGCAGCATCACGTTTCACGATAACACCTTCCTCGGCCTCTCCCAGCTGCCCGCTTATGACTGCCGCACCTGCCAAAAGGTCATGTTAGACTACGACCACGACAGCGCTACTTTCGTTGCGTCAACGCCCGCCGACTAAGCGGCACATACAGCGCAATCCATTCTCGCAGGCAGTCCACCGCCTCGTCGGAGAGGCTCAGCAGCACCACGAGATTCGGCAGCGCCATGAGGCCGTTGAGCAGGTCGGACACGAGCCAGATGGCGGTCAAATCCCCCACAGAGCCAAGAAATACACACAGGAGAAACACAAGGCGAAAGCCGGTGATGCGCCGGTTTGACCGCCTGTGTTTCTTTGCTTTGCAGAGGTATTCCAACGCTCGCTCGCCGTAGTAGCTCCACCCCAGCAGCGACGTAAACGCAAACAGCAGCAGTGATACGGACACGAACGCCCCCGCCGCCGAGCCGAGCACCGTCGCAAACGCCGCCGTGGTCAGCGGTGCGCCCAGCAGCTCCGCCGGCAGCGCACCCGCCGCCCGGGCGGCGAGGACGGCATCCATGTTGTACACGCCGGAGGTCAAAATCACGAGCCCCGTGACCGAGCAGACCAGCAGCGTTGCGAACAGCACCTCGAACATGCCCAGAAAGCCCTGCTGCGCCGGGTGGCGAGCCGGTGCGGCGGCGTGTACCATCGCCGAGGTGCCCAAGCCCGCCTCGTTGGTGAACNCCCCTCTGGCCACGCCGTAGCGCATGGCGGCGGTCATGCCGTAGCCCAAAGCACCGGACACGGCGGGCGCAGGCGCAAAGGCCTCGCAGACAATCAGCGCAAGCGCCGGCAGCAGCTGCGCCCGATGCAGCCACAGCACCGCCACGCCGCCGCCGATGTACAGCGCCGCCATCAGCGGCACGAGCAGCTCGCTCACCCGCCCAATGCGCCCGAGACCGCCCAGCATCACGGCGGCGCAGAGGGCAGCGACCACCAGCCCGACGAGCCACTTCGGTGTCTGAAACGCCGCATAAAATGTCGTAGCGATAGAGTTTGCCTGCACCATATTGCCACCAATGAAGGCGTTGCAGAGGCAGAACACGGCGAAGAGCGTCGGCAGCAGCACGAGCCCCAGCCCCTGTTCCATGTAGTCCATTGCCCCGCCCGCAAACCCGCCGGGCACCGTGCGGCGGTACTTCACGGCGAGCGTTTTTTCCACAAAACCCGTCATCATCCCCAGCAGGGCGCAAATCCACATCCAGAGCATCGCCCCCGGCCCGCCGAACACGATGGCCGTGGAGACCCCTGCGATGCTGCCTGTGCCGATGGTGGAGGCGAGGGCGGTGGCGAGGGCTTGCAACTGCGAAAATCCGCCTTCGGTTGCCCCCTTGCCCCGCATACTCGCCAGTGCGGAGCGCAGCCAGATTTTTCCGTCGAAGAGCTGAAAAAAGCCGGTTTTCCACGAGAAACACAGCCCGCAAAATAAAAACAGCCCCAGCAGCCACGGCGACCAGATGCTGTCGCTGATTTTTTCTAAGTATTGCATGCTCTCACCTCCTCCTTGACTTTATGCGCCAGCGCAGAGGCGCAGCACTTTTTCTGCTCTTTTCTTCGGCCTCGCCCGCCTCCTCGGCCGTTGCGGGTTTCTGTCCGATGATTGCCCATCCCTGTCATTGCGGGTTCGACTCGCAATCTGTAATTCCACTCTCGGACATGTTGCTAATTGCAGGGGCGAGCTTTGTTCGCCCCTAGGCGGTCGCATGACTGCCCACACATCTCACCAGCCCGTAGGGGACGCTGTCTCCAGCATCCCGCAACCTCTATCCATCATTCTGAGCGCAGCGAAGAATCTATTTCCTCGTTGCGCTAAGATTCTCCGCTTCGCTCAGCATGACAATATGAGAAGCCCTCGCAAAAAAGCAAACAAAAAAGCGCCCTCCCTGCAAAGGGAGGACGCAATTAAAATAATCAAGAATTCTTCATAACCACTTCTTCCACCGCATCCGCCACATGCTCAATGGCATCGCAACAGTTTTCAAACGCCTCGTAAACCTCACGCCAGGACAGAACCTCACGGGAGGGTGCGTCGCTGCCCCATAGGTCACGGATGGCACGCAGGTGAATCAAGTCGCCCTCTTCTTCCAGCGTGTTGATTTGCCGCACCTTTTCCCGCACGCTCTCGCTCGCCTTTTTGAAGTGTGCAAAATCCCGAATCAAGTCATTCAGACTCTCACACATACGAATGAGCAGCTCTGAAAAGGCCATGGCCTCCGGCGTCATTTTTTCCACACGGAACATGTAGATACGGCGGAGAATCTCGTCCACGGAGTCGGTGACGTTGTCAATCTCACGGGCGATGACCAAAACGTCCTCACGGTCGATGGGGGGCAAAAATTCCTTCACCAGCTGCTCGGTCAAGTCGTGGAGTTTGGCGTCGCCCTCACGCTCGATGGCGTGCAGCCCCTCCATCTGCGCAGACTCCAGCTTGTGCTCGTTGAAGGAAGCCAGCACGTCGTAGAGATAGCGGGCGCTCTTAATTGCGGTGTCGGTCATATCAATAAACATCTGAAAATAATTGTTCTCTTTTATCTTAGCCATCTATCTTGCCCTCCTAAAAAATATGAAGAAACAGCTTTGCCATTAAAAATCCGATGAAGCCGCAGCCGGGGAAGGTGAGTATCCACGTGAGCACCATTTCCTTCACCACGCCCCAGTTGACGGCGGAGATGCGCCGAGCCGCCGCCACACCCATCATGGAGGTGGTTTTGGTGTGCGTGGTGGACACGGGGATGCCGAACCAGGAGAGCAAAAACAAGCTCAAAGAAGCGGCGGCGTCAGCGGAGAAGCCTTGATACTGCTCAAGCTTGACCATGTCCATGCCCACGGTTTTGATGATTTTATAGCCGCCGATGCTTGTCCCCAGACCCATCACGGCGGAGCAGAACACCATCAGCCACACCGGGATGAGAAACACGGTTGCGCCAGCGTCCCCCTGCGTGAGCGCAATGCCCAACAGGAACACGCCCATGAACTTCTGACCGTCCTGCGCACCGTGCATGAACGCCATAGCAGCACCGCCGAACACCTGCGCATTTTTGAAAAAGCCTTTGGATTTTCGCCGGTCTGTGTTGCGAAAGAGCACCTCGACGGTTTTCACCACCACAAAGCCAACGCCGAAGGCAACGATTGTGGAGAAAAACATGCCGTAGAAAACCTTCACCCATTCCTCCGGGTTCACACCCTCGAGGCTGTTGTGCACGGCGATGGCGGCACCAGTGAGACCGGCGATGAGCGCATGGCTCTCGCTGGTGGGGATGCCGAACCACCATGCGGCGGTGGCCCACACGACGATGGCGACCAGCGCAGCACACAGCGCAATGAGCGCCTCTTGTGCGTTGTTGCCGAAATCTACCATCTTATATATGGTCTGCGCCACCGTTTTGTTTATGCTGGTCATGACGAAAACGCCGAGGAAATTGAACACCGCTGCCATCAAGATGGCGGGGCGGGCACGAATGGCGCGCGTGGACACGCAGGTTGCAATTGCGTTGGGCGCATCCGTCCAGCCGTTGACCAGAATAACAGCAGCGGTGAGCAGAGAAATAATGAGCAAAGGCGGACTAGTCACAAGCTGTGAGAGAAACACGGACAATTCCAGTATCAACACCTCCAAAAATAGTCGCACAAAAATAGGCCGCAAAACACCATTTTGTATTTTATATGTGTTCATTTTACTACATCTGCAATTCCTCTGTCAATGCAACGACATGACAAATGCGATGACAATTCCCGTCGCATTTTCGGCTATTTCCGCATAAGCCCTTGCGGCACAATTGATTGCGCATAAATCTTATTTTATTATGCGCTGCTTTTTTTATTTTTTCCAAACTTTTCTAAAGATTACAGTTGACAAATGGGCGAAGGTTTTATATAATAATCTTCGCCCGTTGCGATTCTCGGGAGCATAGCTCAGCTGGTAGAGCGCTTGCCTTACAAGCAAGATGTCACAGGTTCGAGTCCTGTTGTTCCCACCAAGTTTTTTCATGGCTTGAAGAGACAAAAAGCATATTCCAATCCCCCCGCAAAACCAAACGGAAACCCAGCGAAGCGGGTTTTGTTTGGAGAGGAGAAGCAAGGAAACGGAGATGAGCAATCGAGTTTACTCGGTTGTGAGCGAAGTGAACTTTGCTTCGACGACGTGGCCCAGTAGTTCAGTTGGTTAGAACGCCAGCCTGTCACGCTGGAGGTCGACGGTTCGAGCCCGTTCTGGGTCGCCATTTTTTCGCTTACGCCTGTAAGCACATTTGCCTCTGTAGCTCAGTTGGTAGAGCAGTGGACTGAAAATCCACGTGTCGTTGGTTCGATTCCGACCGGAGGCACCATTTGAATCTCGGGCGCTGTGCGCCCGG
>JGI994J12354_10005272_pt1 | contig 11202 bp, 4 predicted proteins | sample IntmicLarv3ML3BL_FD_12354 | JGI IMG/M metagenome (IMG submission 12354) | reverse complement strand
ATATATAAGTTTGAATACGGCTTGGATACGGCGGAGATTTCAAGGCTGCTGGGAACAACTAATACTGGGACAACATCACTTGCTTGGAGAATTAGAAACAAAATAAAAAATTTTTTAGAATGAGAGTGACATTTTGAATAAAAATGTGGATATATATATGTGGGAGGACAAAAGTGAATAAAGACAAAAGATATGAAGGTGTAAAAGAGGTGATTTCATGCCAACTATAAATAGTTCTGGAGATGATAGTGCTAAAGAAGAAAGGTTAGCTGCCTTAAAAATAGAACTAGCAACGAGAATGGGCTCTATACGTGATGAGATAGATGTTGAAAGAATAGATGATATTGTCAAAGAAATGGAAGAAATTGAAGCAACAGTTCTTTCAGGTACTTCTGAGGAGCGTTGGGATAATTTTAGGAATAATCACTTTAAGAAAACTAATGAAGAAAGAACCAGCTTTGCAGAGATATGTGATGAAGGAGAACCGGTTTCTAATTTTCCAGTTCGGCATCACTCGACAAGGTTAATGCCCAAAATAAGTTTTGCAACAATAATAGCTCTTATTGCTCTGTGCTTTTCATCAACAGTAATTTTAGCTTCGTTTGGTATGCTTGATCCAATTATTGAATGGGCAGGCCAAACGCTAAACAAAAATTACAATATAGATAATAATTCAGTTGGTGAGCGCGATAGCGAAGATGACACTAAAGAAAAAGGCTATTCTGAAATTGAGGATGCTGAGTCGGTTTTGATTCTTAAACCCCAATATTTGCCGCAAGGTTATGAAATGGGAGAAATTGTAAGAGTCGAAACTGAGCATCAATCAATGTATACAATTCCATATATAAATAATGGTAACATTATAAAATATACCTTGAAAATTAGGCTGGATGGAGAGGTTGCCTCAAGCATAGCAATAGAAATTGTCCCGGAATACCAAAATGAGTTCAATTTCAATGGCATAGATTTTTATGTTTATCAAAATATTGACTGGTATGGCGCTACATGGAATCAGTGGAATGTAGATTATACTGTATATGGTTTTGATTCAGAAGGTGAAGTTTTGAAATTCATAAAAAGTTTGGAACTATAAATAATAATTGCAAAGGAGCTTTTCTTATAATGAAAAAAATGATTTTTGCAGCGATGATAGCCTGTTTACTCATGAGTTTCTCAGCAGTATCGGTAATGGCAAGTGATAGCACAAATGAAACTGCTCAAAGTGAATTGAACAATAATGTAGCAAGAGCAAGCAAATATATCGTTATGTATGATGCGTATGTCTCAGCAAAGGGAAACGGAAAAGTATATGTTTATGCAGATATGTTTACCATGTATTCAGGTTCACTGAATTTATCAATTGTATTACAGGTTAAGAATAATAACAGTTGGCAACAAGTTACATCTTGGAACCAATCTGCAAATAGCGATTTAGTTTACTTTTCCAGTACATATTCAGGTACGGCAGGAAAAGAGTATAGAATAGTTGTAAATTATTCGGCAACCGTAAATGGTTATAATGAAACGAGGCAAATGACCTCATCTACTGTAACAGCTTATTAATATTAACCCCAAAAGTCCTCTGCAAGTAAATTTGCAGGGGATTTTTTAATGCAAAAAAAATTTCAAAAACCCTAAAACCATCGTGACATTTTAGCTCGAAATGTGGATATATATGTAGATAGGTAAAATTGAAAAAATAAATATTAATGGCAATATTTAAACAAAAACATATAAGAACCAACACAATCCATACTTAAGTAAAGGGGCGAGGTTTATGAAAGGAAAATTCAAGGTTTATGCAACAATGGTTATTGCATTTTTATCAGTAATGCTGATGAACGCAGAAGTTTTTGCTTTCAGCGGAGCAGGAAGCGGTACGGAAGCAGACCCATATGTAATAACTACTCCGGCGCAGATTCAGGAGATGAGAAGCAATTTATCAGCACACTACAAGCTGGGCAATGATATTGATATGGTTGGGATAAACCATGTGCCTATCGGTGATTCTGGGTCTAGTTTTACTGGAATACTTGATGGTGATGGTTATAAAATAATGAATTTTACAGTAAATAATCCAACTAGGGATAATGTAGGTTTGTTTGGATATGCTGATGGAGCTATAATAAAAAATTTAACAATGGAAGATGTCAACATAACAGCACGAAGATGTGTAGGTTCATTAGCTGGTGTTTTTAGTAATACTAGCATACCAGGTTTAATAACCATGGTTGAGAACTGTAGTGTAAGCGGAAACATTACAGGTTCAGATAGTTATGTAGGTGGGTTAATTGGTCTTGCAATAACCAGTGCTTCAGAATCAATTGCAAGGTCATATTCAACAGCAACTATCACAGCAACTAGGCCAATGGCAGGCTATGGCGGTTTAGTAGGTTATGTCAATGGTTCTTTGGCAATAAAAGAAAGTTATTTTGCAGGCGAAATAAGTGGAGCTTTTTCGGCAGGCGGGTTAGTCGGTGCAGTTGCAAGCGGATCGAATCGAAGGATTTCAGCAGAAAACTGCTATTCAATAGGTAAAATATCAGCATCAAATGCAGTAGGAGGGCTTGCAACTCATGTAAGTTGGAATGTAAGCATTGGTGTTACAAATTCTTACTCTGCAAGCATATTGAGTTCCGATAATCTTTATAGCTTGGATAAACAGGGTCTTGTTACTTATGAGATGGCGGTTTGTGATAATTCATATTTCGATGGTCAAAAAGCAGAAGAGACAAATAATTCATGTGCAAGGTTTACTATGGACATGATTTCTCAGGATTGTTATGATAACTGGGATTTCGATAGCATTTGGGCAATTGATGAAAATGGTTCTTATCCATATTTAAGAAATTTGCCAAAACCTGACAATGTATATGATTTTTCAAGCGATGCATTTATTGATGGAGATGGTACAGAAGCAGATCCTTATATATTAACTGACGCTGAGCATATTAAGTTGATGGGGTGTGCTCCGGAAGCTCACTATGAACTGGGTGCAGATATTGATATGGCGGGAATAAATCACATTCCCATTGGTATTAGTGATTCTTCATTTAAAGGTGTTTTGGATGGAAATGGTTACAAGATAACAAATTTGACAGTTGATATGCCATATACAGATGCGGTGGGCTTATTTGGTTATATGGAAGATGCGGTAGTTAAAAACTTATTGTTGGAAGATGTTTCAATTAATGGGAAATACTATGTGGGTGCAATAGCTGGTTTTTTAAATAATAATAGTGGAAGTCAGCGTGCTGCAATAAAAAACTGCGGAGTAACAGGTAGCATAATTAGCGAACATAATAACAGCGTAAATGCGGGAGGTGTTGTGGGTAATATATCTAATACATTTCCAGTGGCTATTGAAAATGTATATGTGAATGCTGATGTATCAATACTGACCAACAGTGGTTCTGCTGGAGGTATAGTAGGAACTGCTTCCGGCGATTTAGAACTGAAAGAGAGTTATTTTACAGGTAGTGTTAATGGGAGCACTGCTGGCGGACTATTTGGAGTGGCAGGATATTCAAAGAATATTATCATCGATAATTGTTTTGCTATTGGAAGTATATCAGGTGCAAATACCGGAGGACTGATGGGTATTCCTAGCAAGGCGAATGTTCAAAATCTTATACAGCAAATTACAAATTCTTATGCTGCCTGTTCGTTGACAAATAATAAAAAAGGCTTGGCTGGTGAAACAACAATTATTAATTCATATTTCGATAGTGAGAAATCGGAGATACTGAATGACTTAAACTCAAGAACAACCATTCTTATGGTTAAATCTACTAATTATTCTTCTTGGGATTTTAATAGTGTGTGGGCTATAGATGAAGGGGAGTCATATCCATACTTACAGAGTCTGCCTAAACCGGAAGCGGTAGAAGTAGATACAGCAGAACTAGACATAATGGCTGGTGATGGAACAGTTGATAATCCGTACATAATAACTAAGAGTAGCCAGATAGAAAAGATATCTTTGGGGTCGTCGAGTCATTACAAACTGGGTAATGATATTGATATGTCAGAGATAAATCATGTTCCTATTGGAACTCAAAGTACGCCGTTTACCGGGGCTTTAGATGGAGATGGATACAAAATAAGCAATTTAACCGTTGATCTTCCTAGTATGTATTATTGCGGATTGTTTGGGTATGCAGTAAATCCAATTGTTAAAAATGTTTATTTAGAGGATGTAAATATTAATGGGAGATCGCATGTAGGCGGGCTTGTAGGTGCTATTAAAATTGACAGTAATTCAGAACGTGGTTACATTGAAAACTGCGGAGTATCAGGTGCTGTATGGGGAGCCTATGAATATGTTGGAGGTTTAGTTGGTTACTTTTCGGGCGACAGAGGTGTAGGTAACACATATAGAATAGAGCAGGCATATTCAACTGCAACAATCACAGTTATAAACTCGGCCAGAAGCTGTGTAGGAGGACTTGTTGGTTATAGCGCAGCAGATGTAGGTATATATAAGAGCTATTTTGCAGGCACCATAAGCGGCGTAGACTCAGCAGGAGGATTTATAGGCTATAGTCAATACACAATAATCATCGAAGATTGTTTTACCGCGGGGAATATATCAGCAATTAATAATTCAGGTGGTTTTATACCAACTTATTCAAAGGATCAGGTTATAAACAACTCGTACTCAATTTGTTTTTTAGAGGCTCCAGACGGGCACAGGTATGGGCTGACAGCTGCATTACACAACAGTGATCCGGGTCAAGTTAGTTTTCAATACACTGATTCTTTCTATAACTGGGCTAGAGCATTGTCAATAAACAATGAAGGAGCAAGAACTGCAAGTGAAATGACGCATATTAATAATTACGCAGGTTGGGATTTTGATAATGTGTGGAGTATTGATGAAGGAATGTCATTCCCTTATCTGAAAAATTTACCGAAACCGTCTTTAGTCCTTGATATTGCAGATAGCTACAGTGTATTCGAGGAAGGTAATGGCTCGAAAGTTAATCCATATATAGTTTCAACGAGCGATGACATAAAGAATATGGCATATTTTCTTGGTGCGCATTATAGACTCGGTAATGATATAGATATGGTTGGAATAAACCATCAACCTATTGGAATACCAGTAGCTCCATTTACAGGTTCATTTGATGGAAATGGATATAAGATAACAAACCTTACAATTGATAGAGCAAATACAAGTTATGTTGGACTGTTTGGGGGTACTAATGAAGCCGAACTTAAGAACATTGTGTTAGACAATGTAAATATAAGTGGCAACTCGTTTGTCGGTGCGTTAGTTGGAGGTCTTGTGGGTTCGGCTTCGCCGAACTTCACAAGCCTTGTAGAAAATTGTAGTGTTACAGGGAGTGTTTCAGCCAGAGGTTATGTTGGAGGGCTGTTTGGACAAATAACAGGGAATACATTAAAAATAAATAGAGTAAGCATGGTGGGAAATGTTAGCACCAGTGGGTCAAAGGTAAACCGCTGCGGTGGCATTGCAGGAGCACTTAATGGGCAAGTGGAGTTTAATGATAGTTATTTTGTAGGGGAATTAACTACCACAACATATTCAGGACTAATAGCAGGTGGATCTGTTTTCAATTCCTCAACCGAGCAGTTTATAGCTAAAAACTGTTATGCTATTGGAAGATCATTAATAACAGTGCCTATAAGATACGGAAGAGTACAATCTATTAATTCTTATGTTAGTGTGGTAGACCCGAGTACAGGATTACATAATTCTATAACAAAAACAACCGCCGAAATGCACCAACAATCCACCTACGAAAACTGGGATTTCGCCAACACCTGGTGCATAGAAGAAGGCGTAAGTTCTCCGCAGCTTCGCTGGCAGATGGAAACTATACCTGTGGAGGAAACTATTGAGATTACAGGGTTGAATAGTTCTGAAATAACTTCAACCGGTATGAAGTTTGTATGGGATGCAGTAGATGGTGCTACTTTTGAAGTTATGCTTGATGACGGTGAAACATCGGAAAAAAACACAAATAGCATAACCTATACAGACTTACTTCCTGCGACAGAATATACATTCAAAGTCCGCGCAAAGGTTGGAAATAAGTACAGCGAGTGGGCAATCCTTACCGCAATGACAAGCCAGATTGTTATTAACCCACCAACTACCGTGACTCTCGAATCAGCTACAGCTACAACTCTTGAAATTACATGGGAAGAAGTTGAAGGTGCTGAATCTTACATAATAGATATAAACGGCGAGATTATCACAAGCGAAGAAAATCTTATCGTTTTGGATGATCTTACACCGCAAACAGAGTATCCAGTAAAAATAAAAGCTGTTAATGAAACTGTTCAAAGTGGGTATTCCGAAGAGTTTGTTTTCACAACTTTGAATATATCTGCACCAAGCGGCTTGAAGTATGAGAGTAAAAACTATACCTCAATAACTCTGAGCTGGAACATAGCTGATGGTGCTGAAAGCTATGAAATTTCCTATAACGGAAATATCACTGCTTCAGAAGTGACAAGTGTAGAGCTTACCGGACTTACCCACAATACAGCTTATACAATAAAGGTAAGAGGTGTACACGGTGAAACTAAGGGTGACTGGAGCAGCGAGATTTCAGTAACGACAGATGCATATACTTTGGATATTCCTACAGATCTGGCGGTTACAGCTAAAACTCACATCAGCATAGAAGTATCATGGAACAGTGTTTCAGGAGCTGAAAGTTATGTAATAAGCTGTGGTTCTTTAGAAATAACTTCTACTGATACAACAGCGGTTATTACAGGACTGAGCCAGTATAGGGAATATACGATTAAAGTTAAAGCCATAAATCAATATACAGAAAGCTCATACAGCGCACCTATAACGGTTCGTACAGAGCCTACGCCTCTTGAGCTTCCATCAGGACTTATATATACAGCTAGAACATATACGTCCATAACTTTGAGCTGGAACGCGGTTGCAGGTGCTACAGAATACGAAATAACATACGGTGATAAAACAATGAGCTCGACTTCACCAAGTATAACCATAGAAAACCTTTCACATAATACAGAGTATGTGTTTAAAGTCATGGCTAAAAATGAATACGTTTCCAGCACGAAAGCTGAAATCACTGTCAACACGCTAACACCTTCCATAGGTATACCTGAGAGCCTTGTTTCTACAGAAGTTGCGCAGGAGAGCATATCACTCAGCTGGGGCAACGTTACAGAAGCGGATGAATATATTGTCACTTACAACGGAGTGCAAAAGATTGTAACCACCAACAGCACTGTTCTTGACGGACTTCTCCCGAACACAGATTATTCCATAACTGTACATGCGAGAAATCAGTATATAACAGGCACTCCAAGTGATTCTATAAACGTGAAAACATTAATTGCACCAGTTAGTAGCGTAACCGGCCTGAAATTTATAGACAGACAGGCTAATTCTATTACGCTGGCTTGGAACGCAGTTTCAGGTGCAGATAGCTATGAGGTAAGCTATGGACAAAATGTGATTTCAACAGTAGATAGCAGTTTGGTTATTACGAACTTAGCTGCTGATACATCTTATACATTTGCACTCAGAGCTTTGTCGGCAGATAGTACAAGTATTTGGAGTAATAACTTTACTGTCAAAACCATGAAGCAAAATGCAGTAGCGCAAAATGAAACAGTGTTGCGTATAGATACGGCGAAAACTTATGATGTAGTCTTTACAGGCAATAACATACAAGGATTGCCTGATAAAGTATTTGAAATCCACTATGATGAAACAGCTATTCAGCTTATTGATTTTGCGGCTTTCACACCGGCAATTAATATTACAGCAGGCAATGTAGCAGGAACCGATTTACAGATTATTTCCATAGACAAGGGTGTTATAAAGTTTAAGCTAAACAAAACCATAGCTGATAACAAAGCATGGTCAGGAATGTTTACTATAGTGAAGTTTAAGGCATTAAAAACAGGAAGCACAAGTGTTTACTTTGAACAGTAATAACTGTGCTTTAGTTAAAAACATTGTATTTTAATGAAATTCACTTTCACTGCAATTCACAAAAGAAAGGGGAAAAGATATGAAAAAATTTAATGCCTTTTCAAAACATATTTTTATTGTATCAGCTGTTCTTATACTAATACTTTCTACATATATAAGTACTGCTTATGGAGCTGAAATCCTGGAAGTGGATTCATCATCAGAAGAGGTTTCACCAGCAGTTGAAGTAATAACAGATTATGAGCAAAGAAGTATTATATTTAATGACGATATTGTACCAATGCATTATGAAGAGCGAGTAGAAAACGGCCTTGTTCGTGCCATAAGGGTTATTTCAGAAGAAGAGTATTTAAGAAGTATTTCTTCTTCTCAGAAATCAGGAGGCATTGCGCTTTTTGCCACACCTGTTGGAGCTACTCAGTATTACAGTGCATCACCTGCCAACGCTTCCATTTATCGTGACAGCAAAGTAACCATAACATCAAACGCACCGTATAATTACAGCTATCTTATTGACGTAATTGCACCTGAGGGCAGCTATAACATACTTAGGGATTATAACTCAGGGGGCAGTATACATTTTGAAGTACATGGCTTGCGCCCAAAGACAATAACATACCAGATATTCGTGGATTATGCAGGCAACAACAGTTATTTGAGATGTACAAATAAAGTATCGGTTAATGTTATGGAAAAACCGGGATTTGTACCTACCATGAGTCCTGCAAGTAACATATCACTTGCCGTCAATGGTACAAGCCAATTCAGCACAAACTTTTTTGAAAATATGGTTGCCTATGGTGAGCGGCTTAATTATTCTGATGTTAACTGGACATCTTCAAACACGGCTGTAGCAACTGTTGCGAAAAACACAACAGGCGGACTAGTAACGGCAAAAGCTGTAGGTACGGCAGTTATTACAGCTGAAAGCCGCTGCGGTTCATACAAACTATCACGAACGGTAACAGTAAATCCGGGGCCAGTTTCTGCTGTTTCAGGCTTAAGAACGACTGCTCAGACAGTTAACTCGGTAACTCTGGCATGGAACGCCGCCACAAATGCAACTTATTATGATGTTTCATACGGTTCAAGTGTTGTAACCTTCACAGGCACTTCCGGAACGGTTTCCGGCTTGGCAGCAGGTACGGAATATGCCTTTGCAGTAAGAGCAAGAAACTCATTATATACAGGCACTTATTCAGCTACTCTGAATGTCAGAACAAAGTATCCTGCTGTTGCAACACCTGAGAACTTGCACATTTCATCAAAAGGCGCGAACAGTATAACCATAGCATGGAATCCGGTTGTTGGAGCTACAGGCTATGACGTTTTACTGGGCGAAAATGTTATAAATGTCAGCGGTACAAACTATACTGCTACAGGTCTGTTGCCTAAAACCGACTATACTTTCCAAGTTCGAGCTAAGAATCCTGATTATACAGGGATTTACTCTGTAGCATTAGTAGTTAAGACAGAAAAAGTTCCTTTAACAGCACCTGCCAGTATTAATGTAGTAGAGAAGACTCATAACACAATGATATTGTCATGGTCTGCTGTTGAAGATGCACTTAGCTATGTTATTAATTACGGAGCCGGTGAAATAACATCAGACACCACAACGGCAATGATAACAGGCTTAGATTCTGATACGGAATATTCCGTAAAAATAAAATCTGTTGATGAAAGAGGCGACAGCCCCTTTGGAACACCAGTAATTATAAAAACTGAGCCAGAACCATTCATTCCTTTGGAGGGTTTAAGCGTTATATCTAAAACTCATACAAGCATAGTTTTAGGCTGGGACAGTGTGCAGGAAGCGACTGTTTATGAGGTTATTTATAACGGCCAGTTAGTGAGCACAAATACAAACAGCATAACTGTAACAGGACTTCTGCCTGAAACGGAGTATTTATTTAAAATATCAGGTAAAGATGCAGGCGTAACCTGTGTATACGGTGAGATTTCAGTACAGACCAAGGCAGCTACAGTCGGGATACCTACAGATGTTGTCTGTACAGAGAGAACGAGAAACTCAATATCTCTCACATGGAATCCTGTAGAAGAAGCTGAAAGCTATATCGTAAGTTGTGGCAGTGAAAGTTTAATTACCCAAAATAACAGCATTACTATAGGCGGACTTACCGAGGACACAGAGTATTCAATCACTGTACAGACAAGAAGCCAGTTTGTTACAGGTTCTGCAAGTCAGCCTGTTATAGTGAAAACTTATCCTGCGCCATATGCAGCAGTAACAGGGCTTAAATACACCGAAAGAACAGGAAACTCTATTTCCCTTGAGTGGAGCGAAGCCGAAGGCTTTGAAAACTACGAAGTTAAATTCGGCGGTACAATCATATCATGTCAGGAAAATGAAATAGTTATAACCGGGCTTTCTGCGGGAACGAAATATGATTTCATGGTAAGAATATATACGGAAGAAAACGTCGGCGAATGGAGTAATCCTCTGACTGTATTCACACTCAGGGGCAGCAGTGTATTAAATGCTGAAATAGTAATCAATGCACAGAATACGAAGACTTATGATGTAGTAGTAGCAGGTAATAACCTGTCGCTGAATGAAACCTCTATTTTTACAATAACATACGATACAAGTGTTTTAGAGCTTGTAAATTTGGCCTCTCACGTGCCGGGAACGCATATCGGTACAGGACTTATTCCAAATACTGATATTCAGATTCTTTCTATAGGAAACGGCGTAATAGAGTTTAAGTTCAACCATACGGTAGATGAAGCTCATGTATGGAGCGGCATATTGACTATAGCTAAGTTCAAGGCTTTAAGTACGGCAAGTACAACCATTTTCTTTGAACAATAAGCTGAGAGGAGATACTGATGATGAAAAAATACATGCGTGGTATGAGTAGAATACTGGCTTTTGTTATTGCTTTTATAATGATATTTCAAAGTGTAAATGTTGAAATGGTTCTGGCGCAGACAGAAGTGCTGGAAGGGATAATAAGCGAGCTTATTCCTGAAAACATTGAAGAGATTACAGATAATGATGATAGCAAAGAAGATATTTCAGATGAAGAAATCGACGAAGAGATTTCTGAAAATGAAGAAGGCGATGCTGAAAACCCTCTGGCAGATAGTGAGCTTGAAGAGGTTTCAGAAAACCGTCCTGAAATACAAGCGACCACAACCGAAGCTATCAATAAAGTTTACAAGCCATATGTACTGGATACTTCTAAGTTTTCAGACGAGGCTATCGGCTTGGTTTA
>JGI994J12354_10005271_pt1 | contig 11204 bp, 9 predicted proteins | sample IntmicLarv3ML3BL_FD_12354 | JGI IMG/M metagenome (IMG submission 12354) | reverse complement strand
CACCGCCGCCGCAGAGTCGCCGCCGCCGATGATGCTCGTGCCGCTGATTTCAGCAAGCGCTTCTGCCACTGCGATAGTGCCCTTCGCGAAATTCGCGAACTCGAACACGCCCATCGGACCGTTCCAGACAACCGTCTTGGCAGACTTGATGGCATCCGCAAACAACACGCGTGTCTTCTCGCCAATGTCAACACCCATCCAGTCAGCCTCGATTTTGCTGGAGTCAACTGTCTTAAACGGCGTATCATTCTTGAATTCCTGCACGATAACCGTGTCCACCGGGATGAGGAAGTTCACGCCCTTAGCCGCTGCCTTCTCCATCATTTCTTTCGCATATTCAACCTTGTCTGCCTCGAGAAGCGATGTGCCGACTTCATACCCCTTCGCCTTCATGAACGTATACGCCATGCCGCCGCCGATGATGAGCGTGTCCACCTTCTCAAGCAGGTTGTTGATAACGTTGATTTTGTCAGAAACCTTCGCGCCGCCGAGAATCGCAACGAACGGGCGCTCCGGATTGTTGACCGCGTTGCCCAAAAACTCGATTTCCTTGCCCATCAGGTAGCCGACAGCGGATTCCTTCACGAATGCCGTCACGCCAACCGTGGAGCAGTGCGCTCTGTGCGCGGAGCCAAACGCGTCGTTCACGAACACATCGCAGAGGCTTGCCAAGTCTTTGCTGAAAGCTTCCTCGTTCTTCGACTCTTCCTTGCGGAAGCGCGTGTTTTGCAGAAGCACGATGTCGCCGTCGTTCATCGCCGCGACAGCTGCCTTCGCGTTTGCGCCGACAACCTCGTCATCCGCCGCGAACACAACGTCCTTGCCCAAAATTTCGGACAAACGAACCGCAACCGGTGCAAGCGTTGCATTGGCATCCGGGCCTTTCGGCTTGCCGAGGTGCGAGCAAAGGATCACCTTCGCGCCGTCGCCGACGAGCTTCTTGATGGTCGGCAGAGCCGCCGTAATTCTGTTTTCGTCCGTGATTTTGCCGTCCTGCAAAGGCACGTTAAAATCGCAGCGGACGAGGACGCGCTTGCCCTTTACCTGTAAATCTTCAACCGTTTTCTTGTTCAGCATGGTATTGCTCCTTTCATATAAGAACTATTCTGAAATGACTCGCTTTGGTTACGGGCGCGTGCCGCATAACCATACTTTATTATTTTATCACGTTTGCCTCAGACAATCAAGAAGATTGACAAATATTATGCAATTTCCCGAAAACTAGTTTGCAGCCGGTCACGCTTTTGCACGTATCAGGAGAAAAAGCGGCTTGTGATTGTGTCTGCTATCGTCTTCTGCGGGTTCAAGAACTTGCTCGATTGCAAAGCCCGCGTTGGCTAGCGCGTTCACGATATCTGAAAACGTGCGGTGATATTTCGTGACACCGTCAACAATCCAGTGCATTTGCCGCGCGCCCGATATGCCATAGTCGGTGAGCTTGTAGTGCAGAACATTCCCCACATCGTCTTTCGCCCAGTAGTCGCCATCGCGGACGGCGGTGGTCAGGGGATGCTCCTGCGAGAAGATGAACACCCCGCCGCGATTCAGCAAGCGATGAACGCTTTGCATCAGCGCGCCGAAATCCTCAATATAATGCACAGCGAGCGAGCTGAGGACGACATCAAACGTCTGATTCAGCTCGTCCAGCCGATTCATGCTCATATGCAGAAAAGCAATGTTTTCACCGCTGTTCTCGGCGTTGGCGACTTGCAGCATCTTCTCGGAAATGTCAATGCCGACAACGCTTTTCGCGCCCGCACCGACAATCCGCTTGCAGTTCTCTCCGTAACCACAGCCCAAATCCAGCACCGTCTTCCCTGCGAAATCGGGGCAAAGAGAGAACAGCGCAGGCTTCTCAATAACAACATTGGCAGAAAGCGGGTTCGCCCGCAGCTTCTTATACCCCTCAAAGAAAACTTGGTCGTCATAAATATTCTGCTCATGCATGGGCGCACCTCCGTATCTCCGCATTTTGACAGCGAGACTGACTATGCAATCCGCACCAGCCGCGCATTTGCACACAGCGGGTATTCATCCACAAACACCCTGTATCGAAGCCTTCATCGCCTCGAATGACGTGCCATAGAAGTATATCGCGGACTCCGTCGGGCCTGTCCAATAGCTGTAGTGGCGGCCAAGCCCCTCCATCAACTCATTCATTGTGGCAAGAGCAAAATTGATGTCGCATTCCTTGTATACCTCGTCAGGCAGATTCACGCCGTCAAAATAAACGGCAAGCCCCTCCATCGTGCCAACTTCGATGGAGACTCCCTCGGCCAGAAGCTTAGACCCCTTCGGCACGCCGAAATTGTTTATGATAGCCACCAGCTTGTCCACATTCTCCGCGCCGTCAGCCAACTCAATCTCGACATCGCAGTTGGCAACCTCGTGATTGTCCTCCAAAAGCGTGCCGCCGCCAACGGTTTGGCCAAGATTTTGTGCCTCCAGCAGCTCTGTCAACGGGTCTTCATATAGCTCGCCGCGGTGCATGGGTTGCAGCTTTGCATTTAGATTCAAGGTGAAATTCTGCATGATAACCGCTCCTTTGTCTCCATCATTTTGTATAAAACCGGATTCTATATTTTATCATGTTCATTACAGACATTCAAGGGCTGTCGTACAAAGAACCGCCCATCGAACTGATTTATCCATACCACCATTCTCGCACATTGTCATCCTGTCTGCATCTCCCCCATTTCCACTCATTAAAAACCAAAGGCACACCCGCGAATTCCACGAGTGTGCCTAATGAATGTGTTCCTTTAGAAATTCGTGCCGTTCCAGCCCCAATGCGTCAGCTCGTCGTACTTGACATACACCCCGGCGGGGTCAACGTTCAGCTCGTCTTTGAGCATGCTGCAAATCGCGGCCGTCAGGTCACAATACGCCTCGCGCGTGCTTTTGCCAAGGCAGTTCACCTCGATATATGCCAGCGGCTTGTCGTTCTGCCCGCCGAAATACAGGCGCGCATTGTCCTCAAACGCGAGCATCAGATGCGCCTCGCTCTTCCCGGGCACCAGCGTGATTGCCTGCCCGAGCTTCTCCTTCAAGCGCACTTCCTGCGCGGGGGCAATCGGCGTGCTTGCCTTGACAATGATCATCGGCATAACAATCGCCCTCCTCTATTGGCTATTCGTGAATTGACTGAATTACTTGCTCCAAACCTTCACAGCCTGTGCCTCATAGCGCTTCAAGAGGTCATCCAGCACAAACTGGTCATGGCCGATGAGGTACGAATGCACCTTGTTGTTGAAGTTCTTCGTCCAGTGCGCCGGAACGCCCTTCTCGCCAACGATTGCGCCGACGATGCTGCCCGCCGTTGCGGCTGTACAGTCGTTGTCGTAACCCATTGCCACTGTCTCAGAAATAACCTTTGTCACGTCAAGGCCGCCAATCATCAAGCCGAAGATTGTCAAAGCCGCGTTGTTGTTCGTATGCACGCCGCTCATGCCCTTGAACTTCTCTTCCATTGCCGCGCGCGCGTCCTTGTAGTTCTTGACGGACTTGCCCGCTTCCAACGCCCAGAGCACATCGCCGTACAGTGCGCATTCCTTCGGAATCTCTGTCAGGCCAATCTTGATTGCGTCGATGGCATTGTCCACCTCAAACGCCGCAGACTGTGCCGCCGCGAAGAACATCTCGCCATAAATACCATTGCGTCTGTGGCTGACATACGCATCATGATACGCCATCTTCGCCGCAAACTCCGGATACGCCGGTGCCATGTATGCAAACGGATCGCTGCGGATGTCCGCGCCAATCCACTGTACATACGGGTTGTCGATAATGCCCGCTTCTTTCGGGGCAATGCCCTTCTTCAAGTTCTCCAGCGCCACATGCTCCGCTGTGCAGGCATACGGCAGATACTTCAGCCAAGCCTTGCCGACCTCGTCAACCGTGAAATCAATGCCGTGGTCTTCCGCAATCAGCAGACCCAGCAATGTGTATGCAATATCATCGTCAACCGGCACACCGTCCATCTTGCCGCGTGTATACGTCTCGCAGGGGGACTTGCCGTAACGCAATCTATTCGGGTTGGAAATCGAGGACCAGTAGTCAACCGGCGGGAATGCGTCACCGATGTACTTCGCCCAGTTCTCCATGTCTTCCACGGACCAGAACTCGACAATCGAGCCCAGTGTGCAGCCTGCCGCACGTGCATAGAACGCGCCGCGAAGCTTGTCGCGATACTTGTCCGCGTCGAAAGCCTTCCACATTTTTCTCGGGCCGTCTGTACGCATTGCCTTGATTTCGTCCAGGCAGTTCGGCTCTTTCGCTTCCAGCGCCTTGTCAATCGAGAGCTTCTGAATCGCCGCGATTGCGTCGTCCATCTTTGTCGATACGCCATCAATAATCTCCTGCAAGCCTTCTGCGCCATACTCATGCATCAGCTCCGCAAAACATTTCATTTCCTCAAATTTCTCACTTGCTTTCGGAAAAATCGGGTATGCCATCTCTGCACCTCGCTATCATTTTTTTGTATGCAGCCACCGCATTTTCCACGGCTGACGCATATCAAATTCATCATAACACACCCCTTCCGCGAATGCAATACGGCAAACCTAAAAAAGTGCCCGCATCTCAAATTGGACGCAGGCACTTCTGTCTTATATTTACTTCTGTTTCAGATCATCATACATCTTTTCATACAACGCCAACAACTTCTGGTTCGTTGTCTCGCGGCATTTCACAACATCACTCAGAGCCTCAGCCTTCCCCGCGCCCGTTATATCATTGGGCCCCGGCGCCGGCGGAATTTCCTTGATCGCTTCAATAACGCCCTGCATGTACGCTTTATCGCTTTGAATTTTGTCAATGCGCTCCAGAATGCCCTGCAACGTAATACTTTCCTTTACATCCGCGTTTCCCTTTATATCCGTATTTTCCTTTATACTCATGTTCTCATCCTCCAAATCATCATTGGGCGGACGCACAAGGCAGATACAGTTCTCGTCCACAAAGCGCGCCCTGCCGTTCTTCACAAGACCCTTTGCGCGTCTTGAGTAGGTCGCCTTGCACTCTCTGCCGGATTCGTCAACAACTCGTTTGTTTTTTTGGATGGGTGTCATCCCCTTTGCCGACTCCTCTCAAAAGAAATGAATTGGTGAACGCCGTTTGTTTTGATGGGTGCCCTCCCCTGTTCACATTCACAGTATACCACGCCGCCCTGCAAGAAACAAGTTTTTTATGCGCGATAGAAACAAATGGTTGAAGCGCGGTACGGATTCGGTTATAATGATTGCAGAAACGAAAATACATATGCCAAGACAAGAAAGGAATGAACCCCATGACCGAACTCGAACAGGAAAAACTCTTGCAAAGACTGCGCCGCCCGACAGGCAAAATCGATGTGGTGCTTGACACGGATGCATACAATGAAATCGACGACCAGTTTGCCATCGCTTATATGCTGAAATCGCCCGACAAACTCAACGTCAAGGCGCTGTATGCCGCGCCGTTCTTCAACGAAAAATCCAGCGGCCCGGCCGATGGCATGGAGCGCAGCTACAACGAGCTGTTGGAAATCCTCACCATCATGAAGCTGGAAGACATGAAAGAGGTCACCTTCCGCGGCTCCGACAAGTATCTGCCCTCCGAGACAGAGCCTGTCGTCTCCCCCGCGGCAGAACATCTGGCGAAGCTCGCTATGGAATACACGCCCGAGAATCCGCTGTATGTCACGGCGATCGGCGCGATCACGAACGTGGCCTCTGCCATCCTTCTGAACCCCGCCATCGTTGACCGCATCGTCATCGTCTGGCTCGGCGGGCATTCCTTCGAATGGCCGGACACAAAGGAATTCAACATGTTCCAGGACGTGGCGGCGGCGCGCATCGTCTTCGGCTGCGGCGCGGCGGTTGTGCAGCTGCCCTGCATGGGCGTTGTCTCCAACTTCGGCATCAGCGGCGTGGAGATGAAGCACTGGCTTCTCGGCAAGAACGCCTTGTGCGACCATCTTGTCAACGCAACCCTGCGCGACATGGGCACGGAAGAGGCAACCTTCTGCTGGACACGCGTCATCTGGGACGTCACCGCGGTCGCATGGCTGCTCAACGACGGTTCTGTGCGCGACTCGCTGGAGCACAGCCCCATCCCTGAATATGACCATCACTACGGCCACGACCGGACGCGCCATCTCATCCGCTATGTCTACCACATTGACCGCGATGAATTGTTCCAGAACCTCGTCAACGCATTGACGAAATAATAAAGAAGACACGCAAAAGACCGCACAAATCGTGCGGTCTTTTCCAATCAATCAAAGCTCCGTCAACTGACCGTCGGAAAATAAATATATATTTTCCATTTTGAATCCGAACGGCAGACCTTTTCGCTGAATATGCGGCTCGAATGTAAACATCTTGACATCCGACAGCTTCGCCGCATTCCCTTTTTCAATGTACATCCTGTCCTCTTTTTTCCTCTCAATCGAATGCCCCAGATTACCCGCAAAATCCAAATTGATAAAATTGTTTTCTTCGATATGCCGATTCATCAAAACATACAGTTCTTCAAATGTCATGTCAGGCACAACCCTCTTCAACAGCAATTCATGCAGCGCTTCTTCAAACGCAAGACCTTCCTTGAAGCCAACGTCAGATGCTTCATTCGGCGCGACAACGCGCCCCTCTTGCACAATCAGCGTCCTTGCATAATCGCCCCATATCTCCCCCACTTGCGGGCTTAGGTCAATCGTGATGATGTCATCGCGACATATTTCTGTATCTGTCGGAATGTAGTTCTTCCCTGAAACGGATGCTGTCGTTCTTTCGCCCGTAAACACGAACGCGCCTATGCCATAGTACCAAAACGATGTAGCGCCCTGCCTAATCATCTCATTTTCGGCCATTTCAACGATTTCTCTTTCCGTCATCCCCGCTTGAGCATTTGCGCACACATACTCAATCGTGCTTTTCGCAATGTCCTGCACGCGTTTATATTCTGAATAGAAGCTCCCCGATTCCATCTCGACCTCCCGCAAATCCAACACTCTTCACGCCAGCCCGCACTTTTCCATCATCCTCGGACAAAACGCTTCCACCAGAACACCCTCGCGCGGCGATGTTCTTTGCGAATATGTATGCGCCACAAGATTCAATGTCACGCGCGATGCCGCGCGGAATGCTTCCCTCATATCCGTCGTGTGCAGAAAAACGCCCAGCAGCAGCGACGCGAATACATCGCCCGTGCCCGGATAATTGGACGGAACCATATCATATTCCACAAAAGCAGTCTGCCCCGATTGCGGTTCGCACATCACATTCATCCTGCGCCCTTTCTCATACGGCACCCCTTTGACAACACACACCGTTCGATATTTCGCAGACAAATCGGCCGCCAGTGCAGCGGCTTCCTCACGTGAACAAGGCTTGTCCGCATATTCACGCCCCAGCAGCACATACGCCTCTGTAAGATTCGGCGTGATGACATCGGCTCTTTCCGCCAGCATACACATCGCGTCAATCATAGAGTCATCCACAATGCCATATAGCCGCCCGTGGTCGCCCAGCACCGGGTCAACCAAAACCACGCCGTTGCTTAATCGCATACGCGCCAACCCCGCCGCCACCGCACGTATTTGCTCTGCGCCACTCATGAACCCTGTGTATACTGCGTCAAAACGCAGCCCTTCTCCTGCCCAGTGTGCTAAAATCGGCACTGTATCTTCCCCCAGCGCGCGCATATACGGCCGTTCAAACCTGTTAGGATGCGTGCTTAACACCGCCGTCGGCAGCGGACACACCTGATGCCCCAGCGCAGACAGCACCGGCACCGCAACAGACAATCCGCACCGCCCCACACCCGTGATGTCATGTATCGCGGCCACTCTGGAAATCTGCATCCCGCCACCCCCTTTTCATATATCATACGCCCCGTACCTATCTTTGTCAAATACGAAGCACTCGCCCGCATTTGCTTGACTTTTTACACGTATGCCTATATAATTTAGGGATGATTATTTAGAGCGGTTAATTGTACGAAACGGGAGGAAAAACCATGAAACCCTTAGGCTTAAATGAAATCAGAGAAAAGTTCCTGCGCTTTTTCGAGTCAAAAGACCATTTGCGGATGAACAGCTTCTCGCTTGTGCCGCAGAACGACAAGAGTCTGCTGATTATCAACTCGGGCATGGCACCCTTGAAGCCATATTTCACAGGCCAGGAAGTGCCGCCGAACAAGCGCGTCACCACATGCCAGAAGTGCATCCGCACAGGCGATCTTGACAGCGTGGGCAAGGACGACCGCCACGGCACATTTTTCGAGATGCTGGGCGATTTCTCGTTCGGCGACTATTTTAAGGAAGAAATTATTCCGTGGAGCTGGGAGTTTTTGACCGAGGTGATGGAAATCCCGGCGGACAAGCTCTATGTCTCCATCTACGAAGACGACAACGAAACAGGCAAAATCTGGCAGCGCAAGGTCGGCCTGTCGAAGGATCGAATTTTCAAGCTCGGCAAAGAAGACAATTTCTGGGAGCACGGCCTCGGCCCCTGCGGCCCTTGTTCGGAGATTCATTTCGACAGAGGCGAAGCGCATGGCTGCGGGAAGCCCGGCTGCGCCGTCGGCTGCGATTGCGACCGGTTTATGGAAATCTGGAACCTCGTGTTCACGCAGTTCAACAAAAATGAGGACGGGACATACTCGAAGCTCGCCGCGCCGAACATCGACACAGGCATGGGCTTAGAGCGCATCGCGATGGTCATGCAAAGCGTGAATTCCATCTTCGACGTGGACACGATCCAGTCCATCCGCGACGAGGTTTGCCGCCTTGCAGGCATCACGGGCACGCCCACCGCAAAGCAAACTGTCTCCCTTCGCATCATCGTTGACCACATCCGTTCCATGACGTTCATGACAGCGGACGGCATTTTGCCCTCCAACGAAGGCCGCGGCTATGTTCTGCGCAGAATTCTGCGCCGCGCGGCACGGCATGGCAAGCTTCTGGGCATCACAAATACATTCCTTGCAGACCTCTGCCATGTCGTGATTCAGACATCTTCGGGCGCATACCCCGAGCTGACGGAGAAGAAAGACTACATCCAAAAGCTCATCTCCGTAGAAGAAAACCGCTTCTACGAGACACTCGACGCAGGCATGGCACTCCTGAAAGAGAATGTTGACAAGCTCAAAGCTGACAAGGCGAAAACTCTCTCCGGCGAAGACGCGTTCCGCCTGTATGACACGTACGGCTTCCCGCTTGAGCTGATGCAGGAAATTCTGGAAGAAGAGGACCTCGACATTGATCTCGACGGCTTCAAAACACTCATGAACGAGCAACGCGTCAAGGCACGTTCCGCCCGCGAGGAATCGACATACATGGGCGCAGAGGACACCGTCTACAACCACCTCCCCCACGCTGAACCGACGGTCTTCACAGGCTATCAGGCGCTTTGCGGTACATCGGACGTGCAGTGCATCGTCGCAGCAGACATGCTCGTGGACGAAGCCGGCGAAGGCGCTCCCGTCTCCATCATCGTCGCAGAAACGCCGTTCTATGCCGAGTCCGGCGGGCAGGCGGGCGACGGCGGCGTGCTCTCTACCGAGACAGGCGAGGTGCTTGTAAAGGACGTTATCAAGGTCACGGGCGGCCGTTTCGCGCACGTCGGCACTGTCACAGACGGCGTCATCCGCGTCGGGCAGAAGGCAACGCTTGCTGTGGATAAAGCACGCCGCATGGACACCGCGCGCAACCATTCCGCAACGCATCTGCTGCAAAAGGCGCTTCGCGAGGTGCTGGGTACGCATGTCGAGCAGGCGGGTTCCTTCGTAACACCGGAACGGCTGCGTTTCGACTTCACGCATTTCGCGGCGATGACACCCGATGAGTTGAAGGCCGTTGAGGCCATGGTAAACGATAAAATCATGGACGGCTTGTCCATTGACGTGCAGGAAATGGGCGTAGAAGATGCCCGCAAGCGCGGTGCCATGGCACTCTTCGGCGAGAAATATGGCGAGCGCGTCCGCGTCGTCGACATGGACGGCTACAGCGTAGAGCTTTGCGGCGGCACACATCTGTCGAACACGGCGCAGGCCGGGCTATTCAAACTCGTATCCGAGAATGGCGTGGCGGCAGGCGTGCGGCGTATCGAGGCGCTGACAGGGCAGAACACACTGCGCTACTACAACGAGCTGGAAGCGCGCATCAACGCCGTCGCTTCTGTGCTGAAAGCAACGCCGGACGGTCTCTTGAAGCGCGTGGAGAACTTCGTCAGCGATGCCAAAAACCTGGAAAAGACAATCGCCTCCTTGCAGAGCAGACTCTCGGGCAATCTTGTCGGCGACCTACTTGCCGCGAAGACAGACGTGAACGGCGTATCCGTCGTCACCGTGATTCGCGAAGACATGGACGTGGCGGGTATGCGAAATCTGGGCGACCTGCTCAAGGATAAAATCGCAGACGTGCCGGGCCTGTTCATCATCATCGGCGGTGCGAAGGACGCGATGACAATGCTCGTCATGGCAACAGATGCGGCCGTGGCAAAGGGCGCAAAATGCGGCGACATTGTCAAAGCAGGCGCTATCATCGCAGGCGGCAACGGCGGCGGCAGACCGAACATGGCGCAGGCAGGCCTAAAGGATTCCGCCAAGGCGAAAGAGGCCATGGCAGCAGCTTTTGCCAAGACTCGCGAAATGCTCGGCGCGTAAATCGCAATCTTTATAAATACAGGAACGGCTGTCCATTTGTATATGGACAGCCGTTTTTATGCCTTCTGTTCTTCTATTCGTAATGTACCGTCTCCAAGAACAACCCATGCGCCGGCACGGTATACCCCGCCTTTTCGCGCTCCCCTGCCTCAAATATCGCGGAGATGCCGTCAGGCCTGCGCTTGCCGAGTCCGCATTCAATGAGCGTTCCCGTCAAAATGCGCACCATGTTGTACAGAAACCCGTCGCCGCGAAATGTCACAAGCGTCATGCCGTCCGCCGCGTCTGTCGATACGGATACCGACGACAACGTCTTGACCGTGGATTTCTTCGTCCGCCCTGTCGAGAACGCCTTGAAATCCTTCGTGCCGGCCATCTGCGCCGCCGCATCGTTCATCGCTGCGAGGTCAAGCACCTCGGGAATCCAAAGGCTGTACTTGCGCTGAAAAGGATTCTGCGTCGGCTTGTTCCATATCTTATAGCAATACGTCTTACCCTCCGCGTTGTACCGCGCGTGGAAGCGTTCATGCACGTCTTCAGCCGCCACGACCACAACA
>JGI994J12354_10005270_pt1 | contig 11208 bp, 14 predicted proteins | sample IntmicLarv3ML3BL_FD_12354 | JGI IMG/M metagenome (IMG submission 12354) | reverse complement strand
ACGGGAATGTGGTAGGGGTGTTCTTTTTGTTTGTGAGCTTCGAGGCTTAACCTTGCGCTTTGCTCAACGCTCTGGCAACCTTTGCTCGTTTTGCTGCGCAGAACCGTCTTTCGTTTTCGCTCCTTAAATCCTCGACGACAGTTAAGAATTTTCCGACAAAAGCTTTCATCTCGTTTAATTCCGACGCTGTACAATAATCTTCACCCTCTACCAAGGACTTCATTTGATTAATAAATGTCGGGAGCAGCGTCCTTTCAAGCTCCAAGAGGTGGGCGGGGATGTTTCTACAATCGAAACGGACGTAGCGGCGGTCGTTGTAGTAGCCACAACGGTTGCGCATTGCGACAACGTGTTCTTGGATTGTGCAAATCATCGAAGAAATAGCTGCATCCTTGGGTTTATGCAGGCGCAAATTTATGTGTACCAATGCTTTTACATACTTTCCTTCTATGTTGAGTTGCAGGTAGTCGATGAACTCGAATACATAACTCGCACCCACAAGCACAAGTAAAAATACGATTATAGCTGCAATAACACCAAGCAATATTCCGAAGAGTGTTCCGTCAAAAACGAAGAGTCTAAGAAGTTCGAGGACGAGTTTAGCAACAAGAGCGGTAGCCAACATTGCAGCGAACGAGATTACGGTTGTTACGAAAGTTGATAGGGTTCCCCTCACGGGATTTCCTCCTTTTACGATTAGCTTGTTGACTTGACAACATTAGCATTAACCACTTAACTCTCCCCATTCCTAAAGGCGGGGGATTCTAAAGTGCATACAGCGGTTTCAAAGACAGTCACAATTCACCTTCTTATTATACCCCGCAGGGTGCGAGCCAATCAATCGCCAAGAACCATGCCAGTAATGACGACGAGCAATATCCACACCATTGTACCCGGAGCTTCAGGGTGGGTGGCGTTGCGGAGTATGTCGTCACACATCCCCTCCAAGGTCGTCGCTTCGCTGCTCAACACGCACCCGAGAAGAAACAACATTACCACAGCAAAGACTACTCCGAAAACCAATGCGAGAACTGCCGCGATAGCGCCGACTGCTTCCCGATTTACATTCTTGCTTTCCAATACACTTCCTCCTCCCATTGTTATCTAACATAGCCATATTATAACATACAATTGCGAAATAAGCAAGTGCAAATATGTAATATTGTATAATAAATTTAAGTGTGTGTTATCGGCGCTTATTATTATAATGTAATATTGCATTTGAGACGAAACAACAACGATATATATGCACGTTACCGAGTAATGGCGAGAAATAGCGGGTTGTTGCGGGACGACTCAATAAAAATATACATAAACGTGTATAAGTGTATTGACAATCGAAACATAAACGTGTATAATATTCACATAACGCAAGTGCAATAATGCAAATTGTCGGCGGGGGTTGAATTGGTTGGATAAAACTGAAGCGAAAGCTTTTGAAAAGATAGCTGCGCTCAACAAATTTTCGATGCTGGAATATCTGTTTGAGCAGTACGAAAACGTGAGTGCAGAGCGAGCATATGTCGATAATACCTTGTTAGAGATATTGGGCTGGGAAACGCCAAACAGGGCGCAGTTAGTGAGGAGGTGGCGGTGCAAAAATGTCCGCAGAAGGTAAAACATGGGTACGCGCTGTTTTTGAGCGCAAGTTATATAAGGGCAGTGACAACGGCTTTTGCATCTTCAAGTATCGCTTAGAGGATTCAGAGCAGCCCCCACCGCTCGATTCCGTGGGGATGGATAACACCTTCACTGCAAAGGGTCATTTGCTTCCCGAAGAGAGCGCAATGACGCTCAAGATGACGGGCGGCTGGACCTACAACGAGAAGTTCGGGAAAATGGACTTTAACGTTGAGGAGTACGCCGAGGAATATCCCGAGACCGAAGAGGGGATTGTGAGCTACTTAGGCTCGGGCTTGTTTGCAGGCATAGGCCCTGCTATCGCCAAAAACATATATGCAGCGTTCGGCGATAAGTCCATTGACATCCTCACTTCCGACACCAATCGGCTCAAAGAGGTTAAAGGGATAGGCAAGGCAAAGGTGGCCGGGATTATTGAATCTGTGAAGGCCACTGTAGAGATACAGGACTTGGTACGCCTGCTCTCTCCATATGGCATCTCACTCTCTCAAATAAGAAAGATAAAGGTAGAGTTTGAGGAGAAGTACAGTCACTTTGGTGATGCAGTTGAGGCGATAAAGGAAGAACCCTTCCGACTCTGTGAAATCAAGGGCTTTGGCTTCGCCACCGTAGACTCTATAGCAGCTAAATTCGGCACACCGCTTGATTCCCCGCTAAGAGTTAAGTTTGCTATGGACGAGGTATTCAACGCCGCCGGTGGGCGCGAGGGACATCTATATCTGACCGACGACAAGATGATGCGCGATGGCATGAATCTCCTCAATAAACGTGCAGCTCCCGGGGATGAGGTCTCCTACGGCCACGTAAAGCAGATTATGAACAGCCTAACCGCTCTCGGCGAGTTCGCTGCTGACACTGACCTGAAGGGCGCTAAAATCGTGTACCGCAAGTGGGATTATATCAACGAGTGCAGTGCGGCGAGAAGTCTGCGTGAGATTGCCGGTGGCTTCCTTGATAAGAGGCGGCGGTTCAGCCAAAGCCAGTTGGATAAGCTTATCGCTGAGTCTGAGAGAGAGTTTGGTCTTGACCTTGCTCCTAAACAGGTAGAGGCAATTAAGATGGCTCTGACAAACAAGGTGAGCGTTATTACGGGTGGCCCGGGTACAGGCAAGACAACGATACTTCGCTTCCTGCTCAGGCTATATGAGAGCAACATAACGAAGAATTACTCTTCGGCAGAGAACGATAGACCCAGTGTGCTTCTGATGGCTCCCACAGGCAAAGCAGCACGAAGAATGAGTGAATCGACGGGGCAAGCGGCTTCCACGATTCACAGCGCAATGGGGATTGGTATTCATGGGGGTGGCAAGGGAGATGACTTTGAGAACGATGACGCTGAGAAGGACGCTCCCCGTGCCGGTATATACTTCATTGATGAAAGCTCAATGATTGATATGTCCCTTATGTCCAAGCTGCTCGACAAAATACCTGTAGATGCTCAGGTGGTGTTTATCGGCGACATCGACCAGTTACCCTCTGTGGGGGCCGGGGCGGTGCTGGGCGAGCTTATAGCCTCCCGTGTGCTGTCCGTGGTAAAGCTCGATGTTATCTACCGTCAAGGGGAAACGAGCCTCATCATAAAGAACGCGCATAAGATACGCGAGGGAAAGACAGGGAAGGACGACGGCGTTGAGTTTCACCGCTCGGAAATGGCGTTCATTCCAGTGCCTTTCACGAACAAGCCGAACGTTAAGCGTGGTGTGCCTGCTGATATTGAGGTTGACCCGCAAGCTGATATGAAGCTCCTTGACAGTCTTAAAGACCTTTACTTCCGTGCGGCGAAGAAATACGGCTTAAAGGAAACGCAAATACTCTGTCCCCGCAGAGCGGGAGTGACCATCTCGTCGGATGAAATCAACATTTATATCCAAGCTGCAATCTTCGAGCAGAAGGCAGTTCATTTCGTAAAGGTTGGCTTCCAGAAGTTCTATGTGGGCGACAGAATTATCCAGACAAGGAATACCCCCGGCCCTAAGAACGGGGATATGGGAATAATCACAAATTTAAGGGTAAACCCGGAGAACCCTGATAACCCGGACGACTTCATTGTTGACATTGGCTTTGACTACATGGAAGATGGCAAGTTTGAATCGTATTCGCGTGACGATATGAAGGATGTTTCTCTCGGCTATGCCATCAGCATACACAAGAGTCAAGGCTCGGAGTTTCGTGCGGTGTTCATTCCGATACTGTGGTCACAGTGCGGTATGCTGCAAAGGAATCTACTGTACACAGGAGTAACACGTAGCAAGGAGTTTGTCGCTATATTCGGGCAGGCTCTTGCGCTGAACAAAGCGATAAAAACGGAGAATGCGAAAAAGAGAAACACGCTCTTTGCGGTGAGGCTCAGACGCGCATTCGGGGTTAGTGAGGAGGATGAGAATTGAAATCAGAGCGCAGATTAAAGATACTTGAGCTTATTTCCCAACACGAGATTAAGACACAGGACACGCTAAGGGAAATGTTGTCGGCGGCGGGGTATATAGTGACACAGGCTACGATGTCTCGCGACATCAACGCATTAGGGCTTGTAAAGACCAAGACTGATGAAGGACGGTTTTGCTACGTTCCACGTTCCGCTCTCGGTGTTGACTATGTAGGCAATGAGGGTTCGAATACTGAGTTCTTTTGCCGCATTGCATTGTTCGTAGCGGTTGCTCAAAACTTGGTGGTCGTGCATTGCAGGCCCGGAATGGGTGGTGCTGCTCTTGTGGCGATTGGCCTTATGGAGCAAAACAGCAGCGTGGGTATGATAGCGGGTGGCGATACTGTGTTCTGTGCAATGCAGGATAACACTGCTGCCGCAAAGCTGTCGGAGGTACTGAACGAGCTACTGCGGGAAAGCCTACAGGAAAAAGGAAAGGGTGGTTTGGTGTGACTACATGTATTTCTGCGAACTGCCCCTATATATTCGCCTGCAAGGACTACAACTTCAAGGTAGACAGGTCGGGCGGCTGTGGTACTCGGAGTAGGCTCACGGAGGCTGCCAAGGGTGAACAGAGAAAGACAGGGAAGAAAGGCTCTTCGGTGAAGGGAAGTGAGGCTCGTGAATAAGCCGACCTTCGTTATGATAATGGGCGCTCCCATGACCGGCAGGCATGGCGTTGCCGAGGCTCTTTCAAGGAGCATGGGCGGCTGTGAGATTGTCTCAACCCAGCGTGTACGGGCAGAGATGTTCCCCGGCGAGGGCTTTGACCCAACGCAAGACCCGTGGCTCTTTGAGGAATGCAACAGACGGGTTTGTCTGGCTCTGGAGAATGGGCAAAGTATTATCCTTGTTGGCGGGAACAGGAAGTCGGAGCATAGGCGCAAGCTGGTCTCTGTAGCGAAGAAGCATGGTTGTGTGGCGAGATGCGTGTACTGTGCGAGGTCACTTAAATCGGTTCTAAAGGCGAACAGAACAGCGGGGGAGAAGATACCCCCGGATGAGCTTGAACGCCGCTTTCGTATGATGCCTTCCCCGCCCTCGTATGAAGAGGGTTGGGATGCGATATATAAAGGAAATGTTGACAACAGGAATTGCTATCTCAAAGACAGGAGATAGCCGACACCCTGCGGCAGTGCAGGGACAGGAGGAGAAGTAATATGAAAAAGGTCTACGATTTTCGCATACATCCAACGCCCCAACAGGAGAAGCAGATACAGCTCACGCTTGATGGCTGTCGCTTCGTCTACAATCACTACCTCGCCCTTAATATTGAAATGCACAAAGAAAAAGGCGTGGTGTTTAATAGCAAGGCTTGCATTTCTGATTTACCCAAATTGAAAGAAAAGTTCCCGTGGCTTTGCGGTGCAGACTCTTCGGCCTTTATGGAGGCGTTGGTTGCCTTGGATTACGCTCTCCAAATATTTTCCCACGAGGTTGAACGAGGTGGGAAGCCTGACTATCCAAAAGCAAAGAGTGAAGGTGTTGATGACAGGTCGTATATTAGCAGAGGGCGGGTCATATCCGCTTACGGGGGCTACATCAAGCTTCCTAAACTTGGAGAAATCAGATGCTCCCCCTCTATTGGAGTTGAAGAGCATATAGTGTCTGCCAAGGTGACACAGGAGTCGAATGGCGAGTATTCTGTAACGCTACGTTGTGCGGAGGCTCAGATTCGGGGGCCGAGAAGAAAAAAACCGGCAATCGTCAAGCAGTCGCACCAAATTGAAAACCGGATTGAACTCCCGCAGCAGCAGTTACTACAAGGGATGAATGATGGCTCTGAGCGCAAGAAGATTCACCCTGATGCTTTATTTGCAATGAACCCGCCTCTTACGTCAAGCGGAACATACATGATGTACGACGAAAAACTGGCGACAAAGATGACGAAAGTTAATGCAAATCCGTATAATGGTTCCCGTTTCGACGCACTCAACTATAGGTTCGACTGGTGGAACGCTCTTGGCGGCAGCAAAACCGATACCTTGGACAGCGAGGTTATTGCGCGTTGGATTAAGGAATATGCCGTAGGGTTCTGTGAGGGAAAAAACGTGGCGTTTAGACCGAGGGATGATTCATTCGCTGTGATGTTTAAGAAGGACGGCAAGGAGTTTTGGTTCCATGTTCCGTGCTTAATCTTTGAGGGGTAGGTGACTGCTGTGGTAGACTTTGTGAGCGTGGTTCGGGTGGTTGTTTGTGTCGTCTTTCTTCTGAAGTTCATTGCAGCCCTTTTTGCTACCAAGATTAACACTGAGAGCTTCAACTTTGTGGGGGTTGCATATCCGTTTGCCGCCGCCGTAGCGGTCTATCCCATTAAGGATGATTTTTCGTTTTTTGAACTTCTTTGGCTCCTCTCAACGCTGCTTTCAGGAATTTTGGTGGTTTTGTTCGCCGTCACTCTTGTGGCTTTGCTTTTTTCGCTTGCAATCCATCTGCCGGGGGTGATTGCCGGTGTTATTGATGGGGAAGGGAAGGACGGATAATTTATGGTAATTTCGATGTTCTTCGTTAAACTGTTTGTTCTTATTTGCTTCACATGGGGTTCGTGTTTTGTGTTTGATGAGCTTTGCAAAGAAGGCAAAAAACGGCGTAAGATGAAGGCGGTGGAATCATTGGGCTACGCAGCCTCTACTCTCGTGGTAGCCGCTCTGTGCAGAGACGGTTCTGCCTTTTTTGAAGGAATTTGGGTTTTTAGCATAATCTTAGTGTTGGCTGTAATCGCTGCTTCCGTTGCCGTCCTTCTTGATTGGCATACTCCTGCCAAGAATGGGAAGAAACCGAAGGATAAGCCCTCGTCTCAGGAGGACCACAAGGACTCCGAGTTTCCCGATGGCGAATACCGTGGTTCGGACTTACTTCTTGTTCTCGACGAATTAAAACGCGACTTGGAACGCAGGACAAATCAGCGTAGAATGGCAACGCTTTGCTCAATGCTGCGGAATATGCTTCATGGTATTCGTCAAACCTTGGGATATGATGGTGCGAAAGATGCCCCGTCTCGTATGTCCACTATAGAAAATGTGTACCTACCGTACTTTGTTGAGACCATGCAGGAATATTTGAACAGTCAGAAATATTATACAGAAGCGCAGCGCGAGCAGGTGTTTTTTGAGGCACGGAGCTTTGTTGATTCGGTTCAGCAACAGTTCGATGAAATCATAGAAATAGATGCCAATGGGATTAGCGCCAACTTTGCCGGTCTTGCTGCTGCGAGTGGTGGCGGCGGCCTTGTGATGCCGGAGGTGGTTGACACCGTGAATGCCGGAGAGGTCGAATCTGTGGCTGTTGAGGGTGTTGTTAGAAGGCACAATGCGAGTGTAACGAGGGTGCGAAAGGAGCAACAATAAAATGCTTGATGTTCTAATTGGCACAATTGGTGGGGCTTATGCTGCGAACGGAATGCTCGACTTAATGGCGAGTTCGCTTGGAATTGTGATTTGTGAATTAATCGTTTTCGGAGCGATAACGTTCTTTTCCTATGCGAAGATAAAAGAGGTTAAGGATGACAAACGAAGGACAGCGTTGTATGTTGTTTGGGCTATTGTTGTCATAAGCATTGCGCTGCTCATGCTCGTAGCAGTTTTCAGTCAAGCGACTGCGAGTGTTGCGTATTGGCGTTAGTCACTCCCTGCGACTAAGGGTGCGAGTGTTAGAAAATAAACAGAAGCGAGGTATGAATATGTTGGCAGAGTTTGGCATCAAGGCACGGCACGTTGTTCTAATTGTAGTATTGGTTTTGGGACTAATTCTTATCACGTCATCCTGCACGGTCATCAGCAGCGGCAGCGTTGGTGTGGTTTACAGAATGGGCGCTATCCAAGAGGAGGCTTACGAGGCAGGCTTGCACTTTAAAGCTCCTTTCATCGAGAAGGTTCAGAAAACGAACGTGCAGACCAGAAAGGTCGAGGTTGCGGCTGCTGCGGCCTCCAAGGATATGCAGTCCATCTCAACTATAGTAGCGGTGAACTACCGTGTAGACGCTCAGAGCGCCGCTAAGCTTCTGAGAAACGTGGGCGCTGGCTTCGAGCAGGTTGTTGTGTCTCCCGCTATTCAAGAGGCTGTCAAGGCCACTGTAGCTCAGTACAGCGCAGAGCAGCTTATCACCCGCCGCCAAGAGGTCGGTACAGCTATGGTGGATGAGCTTTCCGCGAAGATTGCACCGTATGGTCTGGTGGTCGAAGGCATCAACATTGTGAACTTCGATTTCTCTGATGAGTTCAACGCTGCAATCGAAGCAAAGCAAACTGCACAGCAAAACGCTCTCCGCGCAGAGCAGGAGCTTGCTCGCATTACCATTGAGGCACAGCAGAAGGTTGCACAGGCTAAGGCTGAAGCAGAAGCCGCTATGACATTGGCCGATGCTGAGGCTTACTCAATAAGCGTTGTTCAAGAACAAATCGCTCAGAATGAAGCGTATCTTGAGTACAAAAAGATTGAACAGTGGGATGGGGTTTTGCCCAAGGTTCAGGGAGCTGCGGCTTCAATTGTTGACATCGGAGAGGTGGGCTGAGATGAAGGGCATTCAAGAACGATACGAGGACACACCTGAGTTGTTTGGCCGGGGTAGCGGGATGTCCACCTGCGGCGATTTTAAGTGTGCCATTTGTGGTACGGTCTATAACCACGGCAACGACGAAAACGAGCATTACGAGGACGAACCAATAATCTACACAGATTTTGCAGGTGTCCAGATTTGCGGCGATTGTTTCGGGGTCGTGGAATCTGAAATCATCCAGCGCCTGCCCGACATCATTCCTTGGTTTCGTAGGGTCATGGCGAGTGAGCAGGAGAGAATGGACCAAGTGCGTGAAGCTCTGTCAGGGCTTGGAGGCGGCAAAAATGAGTAAACAGCAACTCAACTTTGCGAAGTACGGCTTTCGTGTGTGGAGCAAGGCCGCACAAAAACATGTCTACGGCACGAGATTTCTTCTTGGCGAGTACGGCCATCTGTACCAGCTTGATAGTGTTGACGACAATCTTCAACTACTTAATCCTGACGATTACATCGTCGAACGTTGCATCGGCTCAAGTGCTGCAAGCTCCTATCTCGGCTCAGACCCCCAAGACCTGCTCATCTATGAGGGGGATATTGTCGTCGGCACAGGCTGTGTGGGGGAGAGGGTCGAGGAAATCGTAGAATACATTAGCGGCGAATACTTCCCTTTCGACTATCTAAAGCCGGAGGATGTCGAAATAATCGGTACACGACGAGAGAGGGAGTGCGAGTCTGCTGCACCAAACCAGTCACACACTGAGGAAACCCCTGCCGCTCGTCGGTTGAGGTATAGCCGCAATCTTTGCGATAGGCTGTTGGCGCTCGGTAGCGAGGGTGACGCTTCGTTTCGCACACTATGCGAGGCTTGCGACACAATCTGCGAAAACGTGGCCGATGTGAACCGGCTGGAGGCTGATGTTGTTCGCCTAAAAAAAGAGAATAACACTCTCTTGCGGCTGCTGATGAAGCGGAAGGAAGAATAGCGTTCACTGAAGCCCCTTTGGGGGCTTCTTTCTTTGTTGTGCAGAACGAAAACATAAACGTGTATTGTTTCGGTGAAAGCATAGGGAGAGGTCATGGTCGTAAAGTGTGATAAAATATGCAATTTTGCATTATTTCACTTGACAATTACGCAATTGTCGTGTATACTTAAAACATACATAAACGACAATTAAAGCATGGCGAAAGGAGCTGCTTAACCGTGATAACGGACACTGAACGTTGCACATATGAAACCGAAATCCAAAGCCTGAAAAAGCAGCTTTCGGAAGCCAAGCGGCTGCTTCAGGAATGCGAAAACCCATGCAGCTCCTGCCTCTATGCAATAGATGGTATGCCGGTGTGCTGCGAGGACTGCGACGATATACCAGAAGAATACTGCAACGAGACATGTACATGGTGGGGGAATGTGTGCGGCCTGTGCGAACATGGCGGCCAGCCCTTGCCGTGTGAGAGTAATTGGAAATGGAAAGGGGATTGAAGAGGCGTGAACACTGAAAAAACAAGCTTACTTCTGTGCGTTGGAAAGGCGCACTTGAAAGATGAAAACGCTCTATACGAATGGCTCAATTCGTCACATTATTGGGATGAGAATGGCGGTGGTTGGATTTCTGTCACTTGCCACTCTGAGGTTGGCAAGCTGTCTGGCGAGATAGGTGTTCGGCTTCGGGAATGGCAGCGTGAGCAGAGAGCCACAAACGCATTTAGAACACACTACGTTGATTCGCTCATCAGTAAGCTTCGTCAGTGCTGCGAGTACATGGAGATATACAACACAGCCTTTGAGGTAGTGTTTTTTGACGATAACCTTATCGCTATACAGCATGGCGAGGTCCACTTCCTGCTCCCTGCGGACTTCTTTGAGTTTGAGGAATACAAAGACTACAGCGACACGCCGGTCCAACTACTTTCTTCCACATTAGAGGAGGCAGACCCAACAGGGGGACTGCGTATTATTCCTGTTGGTAGCAAATCGGACATGACGCTCACCGGCATCCGTAAGGAGAGGGAAAACAAGCAAGCAGAGATAGCCGCTTATGAAGCAGAGCAAAAGGCTGCTATTGACGCTATACGGCAAGAGATGCAGCTCCGCATGAACGATATGCGCTCTATCATGGAGGCTAAGGTCGAAGAGATGGAGACAGTTGTTTTTCAGCTCGAAAATCAAATCTTCGCACTGGACAGCCAGATATACTCCATTCGCTGTTTCGAGGGCGAGGTTGTCCAGTTCCACAAACTTAGAAGCGGACAGAGTGCCGCTGAGGAAACGCCGGTTGTCCTCCACCAGAAGATGTACTATCTTGATGAAGAGCTTGGCATACTCGCCAGTATCTACAATGTGTGTAACGAGGAATACACTATGGTCGAAGAGCTTCTGAAGCACAACGACACCACTTTTGAGAGGTTTTGCCCCACAGATAAAAGCGTTTCCCTGTTAAGGGTGTCAAAGGAAGCTCGTATCATAGCACCGAGCGAAAATGCCCAAAACATGCTTTCGTCTTATCGGTTCCACCATTCCAGACGTATCGGCGTGTTGGTTCGTAACGGCGAAAACCTTTACATCGGATGGACCGAGGAAGAGCGCATTAACATCCCCGATGACCTGTTCTACACTCCCGGTGTGAGCGTGAGTGACACGCCCGTGGGC
>JGI994J12354_10005269_pt1 | contig 11213 bp, 9 predicted proteins | sample IntmicLarv3ML3BL_FD_12354 | JGI IMG/M metagenome (IMG submission 12354) | reverse complement strand
TGTGCCTGACTGGGTATCGTCGGGGTCGTTACTGCCGCACGCGAAAAGCAGGGGCAGGAGCATCATCAGCGCGAGTACGGCTGATATTAGTCTAAGTTTGTTTTTGTTCATAAATAACCTCCGAATTTAATTAAACATATAGTTTATTTGTAATATAACACCAACGACAAAAAGAAAACAGTATGTAATCCGTGGATATGTTCACGCTTGCTAATAAATCATACTCAATAAAATTACAAACTTTGTCCGTGTTTTCATATTTCGACCGCAGTATAAATATTGCATACAATTTTATTATAATATTTATATATCGCAAGAAGTGTTACAAACTTTGAAGTAAAAACAAACTTCATGAAAATTTTTCATGAAGTTTATCTTATTTTAATTTAATTAAAAGTTAATGCGTGCGGTGTTCACCGTGTTCAATGCCGCATTCACCGCAGCAGCCGTCGCAGCCAATCAGGAAATCAACGGGGACATTATTTTTCTTATAATAGTCGGCTATCGCGCTTTTAACGGCTTCTTCAACGAGGACGGAGCAGTGAAGCTTTGCGGGGGGTAAACCGTCGAGAGCGGAGACAACAGCTTTATTTGTGAGTTTGAGCGCGTCCTCAACGGATTTGCCGAGAATCATTTCGGTTGCGATTGAGGAGGTCGCGATTGCCGCACCGCAGCCGAACGTTTTAAATTTTATATCGGTTATAATATTATCTTCTATTTTCAAAAATATTTTCATAATATCGCCGCATTTCGCGTTACCGACTTCACCGATACCGTCGGCGTTCTGGATTTCACCGACGTTTCGCGGATTTGTAAAATGGTCCATGACTTTTTCGCTGTACATAAAAAATTCCTTTCTTTTTTTGTATTAATCAATTCAATATTGGATTATACAGAATATTATAAACCTTTAATCAATATTTTTCAAGATATATATATATATAATTTTGTTGAATTTTACAATAAATTTTTGTCAATTTTTAAATTTTGACGCATAAAATGATTATATAGTCTGAATTATTTGATTAGCGGAGGTTTTATAAAATGTCAAACAGAACAAACAGACAGCGTTTTTATCCCGAATTTTACGACGACGAAACAGAGGAAGTCAACGAAGTTGAAGAAGTCGAAAAAATCGAGGAAATCGAAAAAGTCGAGGAAGTCAACGAAAATCAAAATGAAATCTCGTTGGAGATTCCGCAGAATATGTATATAGAAAATATTTATGAACAGGAAGAACCCGAAAACGAAATAGTCCCCGAACCGATACCCGAAACCGAAGAAATCCCCGAAACGGAAATTGAAATCAAACCCGAATTAACCCCGTTTGACCGTGAAAAGGCGATAGAATATGCCCACCGCTGGGCACTTGACCGCAATCCCGAATATTTTGATTTTGAGGATTTGGGCGGCGACTGTACAAATTATGTTTCGCAAATTTTACTTGCGGGCGGCTGTAAAATGGACAAAGAATCTGTATTATACGGCTGGTATTATACCAATGCGAACAATAAAAGCCCGTCATGGACAGGCGTTGAGCAGTTGTATGCTTATCTGACAAGGGAAAAAACCTACGGGATTATCGCCGTTGAAACAGAGTTGGACAAAGTCACCGCGGGGGATATTGCACAGCTTTCGTTTAACGGGAAAACATTCCAGCACAGTCCGTTTATTGTATCGGTCAAAAATAACCCCGGTGAAAATATCACATATGATAAAATAAAAATATGCGCTCATTCGTTCGATTCCGAAAACCGTTCGCTTGATACATATCAATGGAAAAAAATAAGATTTATAAAAATTCTGGGGTTTAAAGAAAATTAAAGGGCGGATTTCCGCCCTTTTTCTATATTCGCTATATTCGCCGATTCAATTTTTACCCGTACAATATATCGCCCCACGGAGTTGTTTTGTTTCTGTTAATCAACCCGTCGTTTTCCCATTTTTTGACCAGTTCAACGATTTCACTTTGAGGCAGATAATCTTTTGAAAGCTCAATTTCATCGTCTGAATAATGATTTATCCCCTCGTTGAAACATTTTATATAATTTTCATCTTCTGTTATAATCACGCCTGCGGAAGTTCTCAATGTTGTAAAATCAATAAAATATATTATGCCGTCCGTGGTTTTATCCGTTGAAAAAGATTCGGTTAAACAAACGGTTTCTTTGTATCGTTTATCATAATAATCATCAGCGTAAGAATTAACTTTCCCATCGTGAAAAGTAAATGTAACGTTAATATCATTTGAAGAAATCGGTAAAACCCATAAATAATCGCTCTCGTTTAGTATATCCAACGCTTGTTTTCCCGTAAGATTTTCCGTCAAAATTTTATCCGCTTCTGTGTATAATTTATACATATCATTTAAGTCAATATCATCTGGATTTAATTTGGCATACTTTGCGATTTCGTCTTTTATCCCCGATATTTCTGATATTTCCGATGTAATCTCGTCACTCTCACTATAAAAACGCTCAACTGTAAAGGGCTTTTCATTTACACTTAATCCCGATGTAACGCCTATTGTAAAACCTAATACTATTACTAAAAAAACACATTTTATTTTTTTCACACAAGATACCCCGCTTTCACAACTTTAATTATTTTTTGTTTACATGTTATTATACTTGTTCTTGTGTGATTTTGTTCAATATCTGTTATTATTATTTTTGTTATTGTTATTGTTTTGGTTATTTTGGTTGTTTTGATTGTTCGGGTTGTTTCCGTAATAATTATTATAGTTGTTATAATTATTATTGCCCTGTCTGTTTTGAGGATTCTGCGGATTTTGTTGGTTCTGTTGGTTTCGCGGAGGAGGTAACAATCTGTTTGCGTTTTGTCTTGCGGCGGCTAACATTTTTTGTCTTTTAAGTTCACGCTGTTGTCTGCGTCTTTTTCTTATTATCCTCGCCCTTATAAATAATACACCATATCCCGCTACTATAATAAATACTATAACAAAAAGTATTATAACTATTGTTTGTATAACCGACATTTTTGACATGCTCGCGGATACTATTGAATATACATATAAATTAAAATCATATTTTCCGACTGCGCTTGAATTTTCGGGGTTTTCCGAATCGGTTTCGGTATCTGTACCCGAAATCTGCGCGGCTGCTCCCGAAACTGTCTGCTGCGTTCCTGTATTGCTCACGTATGGATTTACAAGAACTTTTATTTTCTTTATATTCGTCCTCTCGTCCCATGCGCTTACGTCAAAATATACAATCTCGTCTTTATTCGGGGATATATTCGCAATCCCCTCGAATACGCTTATTTTTTTCGCCCCGCTTGAAGAATTTTGAACAGAGTTGGACGTAACTGTCACTGTCCCCGTTTCACTCGTTGAACCCGCGTTTTGCGGTATCGCTTCGCCCTCCATTATCAGGATAAGCTGTATTTTCTGCTCCTCCGGCATATTTATCGCTGTGTCTATTCTTAATTTTATACCCACATACTTGTCGTCTTTTAAATTCAACACGGCTTCTTCGTCAGTATAAATTTTCATTATTCCCGCGAAATCGCCTTTTACTGAATTTGAAATCCCCGCGAAAAGCATATTTAAACCGTAAAACTGCTCGGAATCGCTGTTGTCATATTTTACGCGGCTCATATGCGATATATTTGACGTGCCGATAAATCCCGATAATCCCGCGCTGTTAAACAGTCCTATATTCGTCGCGTTCGGAGTTGATTTTAACGTTACACTTGATGATTCCCTCAATGTAACCGCCGGCTCTGCGTCTTTTGAATATAATTTCACGATTTCGGTGAAATCCTCTATCCCGATTATCGCTTTTGCGAACTCTATTTTTTCACTCTCTCTGTTTGTGTCCATATACTTGAAAACATCATATATCACTTTCGGTTCTTTCGGCTCGTTTTCAGTCCCTGCGACATGCGTCCAAAGTCCCAGCGCCTGTTTCCAGTATTCGACTTCTATCTCGGTGTCAACATGACCGTGATATATAAACGCCGTTATATCGGGGGTATATTTAGCTTTGAGATAAGCGTAAACAAACGCCGCCGCTTGGAGTTCCTGATTTTCTTTTGTGTTGTCCCTCGATGAAAAACCTTGGTCGGAGAGCATTATTTTTCTTGTCTCGCCGTTCGGAAGTGAATCTTTTTTTTCGAGGTTTATATAATTGCATAAAACTTCTATGTTTTTCATCGTTATTACAGGCGTTGAAAAATCATTTAGCGGCACGGTTTCTTTCCAGCTTTCGGGGCTGTACAAATCAGCGTTGAACGCCTGAACTGCGATATTCCAATTGAAATTCCCCTCTCTCAATGAATATTCGCACAGTTTGTCCATAACCTCTTTGTTTTCAAAATCCCCCTCGCGTTCTTTCGCGGCGAATAAATTGCTGAACGGTACGTAGACCCTGCTTCCGCCGAATCTTGAACGTATCGCCGCATCGCATATCCTGAGGGCACGCAGATAATCTTTTACATAGCCTATAATATCGGTTTTACCGCAGTAATTATATAAAGCCGCGCCGCCCGCCTGACTTCCCAGTATTATATTGTATATTCTCCCGTAACCGACGTCCTCTTTTACATATCTGTCCGCGATAAACGACATCAGGGCTTCAAAATATTTCACGCCTTTTTCGTTTGTCGTGTTTATACCGTAATAATACAGGCTTTCGTTACCCGTCTGCGCGGACGCGAGAGCGTTTGGATGAATAAGATACTCGACGGGATTAACCCCGACAAGCGACTGCGTCTGGCTTGAATCCTCTGTGGTTTCCCCCTCGGTTTCGGTCGAATGTTTTGACGGGGTGAATCCTTTCGCCGATATAAGAAGTACGGCGGTTACGTTTATACCCTCGTTTGTGAGATGTTTTATTTTTTTGTCATATTCGGCTATTTTGTCTATATTAAAATAATAATTCTCGTTGCCGTACATATATCCCTCTGTATTAGCCCCTGCTTCGGCGGACATAAAATCATTGAGGAACATTGTGACGGTCGTATACCCTACCCCAAGCATACGCGCTTCGCCCATCATTTGTATCGACAAGCCTTTTTTTGTTTTTGAAACGGGCGGAGCTTCTTTTTTATTTGAGAGACAGTTTATATTACTTATATACTGCGCGTCCGAAAGAGGGACATATTTTTCCCCGTCTTTCGCGCCTACGACGAATTTATAGAATATCTCGCCGCTTTTCAGGTTCGCGAGACCGGGGGACTGCACCGAATGGTTATACGTAAAACTCTCGGAACTTGTGACGTTTAAACTCGCAACAGGCTCCGCTTCGGCTATATCCGTGATTTCCTCATAGGCTTTCAATTTGAATATATATATTGAGGAACCGTAATATTTCTGCGCTTCTGTCGCATTAATGTGAATCTGGAATCTCAAATAGATAGAGTTCGGGTAAAGCGACATATCCTCTCTTGATTCTATCGGGACAGTTTGCTCCGCTCCGTTTTCGGTTCTTGTTACATAGGGAATAACCGAAATTATCTGCGTTTTACTTGATGTATCGGACGTATTTGAAGATGTAGCCTGTTCCGACAGGTTGTCGCCTGTGTTGATATTTTCAGGCTGCGCGGATATATCCGCGAACGGCATAAATATGCCGATTATAACGGCGACAAGCGCCGTTATTGTTATATATTTGCGGTTTTTGTTTATAGTTTTCATAAAAATCATTTTGTACTCCCGGATTATAATGAAATAATATCCCATGATAATATCATTCTATCAGATACAGATTATGAACATGTTACTTTTGTGTTAATAATTCGATTATTTAGCAATATTTTGCAGGAAACAGCGTTTGATTAACAAAAATATTTCAAAAGTGTACTTGAAATATTTTAAGTTTGGGTATAAAATATATATTATATAAATTACAATGTTAATATATTGGGGGATTTAAATAAGTGGAAACAACAGATTTTGCGATAGTTATATCATACGGACGTTATTTTGCGACAAAAAACAGCGTTTATTGTTTCGAGCCTCTCGGTGATGTTTTAAAATATAATTTGCAATCGTATTATAACATACCGGACGATAAATTTTTCAACGATATTTCGGAAGTTCCCGAAAATACGCCGGTTTTACAAATATCCGCCGAATGTTTCGATATTCCGAAAGATATTGTCGATATTATTTTAAAAGAATATGAGACATGCGGAGACGTGAGAGCTTTCGACAGCCGCAACAATATGATTTTGGCTGAAATTACTTCGTCGGACAATCCGAACTGCAAATATTTTTCAGCCGGTTATAATCCAGTACAAAATTTCCGGGAGCTAAGGGAGCGAAACAAAATTTCACAGGATAAAATAATTGAGCGTCTGGAAAAAAACGGCGTGCAGTTTGTTTCACTCGACGGCGTCGGAGTTTCACCGTTCGCGCGGATAGAATCGGGAACCATTATTTATCAGGATACGATGATAAGGGGTAAATCAAAAGTAGGCAAAAACACAATTCTTGGACCGAACACAATAATCGACAATTCAACCATCGGCGAAAACTGCGTTATAAACTCAACGCAAATATATTTGTCAACGCTTGAAGATAACGTTAAAATCGGTCCGTTTTGTCATATCCGCCCGAACAGCGTTATAAAAAGCGGCGTAAAAATAGGCGATTTCGTCGAGGTGAAAAATTCTGTTATCGGTGAAAACACACACGCTTCGCATTTGGCTTATATCGGCGATTCGGACGTTGGGAAAAACGTAAATTTCGGGTGCGGCTGTGTTACGGTGAATTACGACGGGATAAACAAAGCGCGCTGTACTATCGGCGACAGGGCGTTTATCGGGTGCAATACAAATCTTGTCGCCCCTGTTGTTATAGGCGACGACGCGTTCACGGCGGCAGGTTCTACGCTGACAAAAGATGTTCCCTCAGGCGCACTGGCCGTATCCCGCGCGAGGGAGCAGCATATAATAGACGGCTGGGTTGAAAAACACAGGACCAAAAACAAATAAGAAATAAATACAAATCACAATAAATCACAAAGGAAAAATATTTTATGAAATTTTTTAAAGCGAAGTTTTTAATTTTAGCGGTTTTATTCCTGCTTCCGTTGGTTGCTTCATGCAAAACCACACCGGCAAATACTGATGATTCTGACAAAAACAATAATTCGACTGCAACAACAGATTCAAACGACGGCGAAAATGTTGACATTGCCGAAACGACAGAGTATATTTATCCCGAAGATATGGACGGCGGCGGCGAGGAGTTTAATATTTTTACGCCGACCACGACATGGTTTTTTTACACTTCGATAGTTCACGATGAAATGACAGGCGATGTTCTCGACGATGCTATATATATGCGTAACAGAATTATTGAGGATAAATTCAACATAAATTTAAAAGAGACAAATTCCGACATAGAAAGTTTTAACGCTCAGCTCAGAAAAACGGTAAAAGCGGGTGATGATTCTTATGATGCGGCGTTTTCACCGATGTTCAGGGGCGCGACTTTTTCAACGATGATTTCGGAGAATATATTTTATAATCTCCGTGAAATCCCCACTATGAATCTTGATGAAAAATGGTGGAATCAGATGATAAACACGGGCGCGTCGTTGGCAGGCGGTGAAAAACTCTTTTTTGGCGGCTGTGATATAAATATCATGACGCTTCAATGTCTTGAATGTGTATTTTTTAATCAGGATATGATGACAAATTTAGGGCTTGACCTCCCGTATAATAAAGTTCGCGAGGGGACATGGACTTTCGATGAATTCAACAAATACTGCAAAGCGGGAGCGCAGCTCAACGGCGCGGATTCTTTCAAATGGGACGCGGGCGCAAACTCTGTTTACGGGTTTATATCATATGACAACAGTGTAAACGCGCTTCTTGACGGCTCAGGTGAACAATATGTCACCGTTGAAACCGACGGCACTTTAAAACTCGCGGTTGAGGGTGAACGTTTTGTAAACGTACTCACAAAAATACAGGAAATGCTTGTTGTTCAGGACGGTACGTATTTATTCGCGAATACCGCGCCGGATTTCCATTATGAGCCTCTTTTCCAAAACGGCAGAGCTTTGATGACTATGGGTGAAATAAAAGCCGCCGACGTTTTCAAAGCGATGGAAACCACTTTCGGTATAGTGCCTATTCCGAAATACAACGAAATTCAGGAAGATTATTATTGTCATAATATATTCGCAACGCCGCTTACCGTTATCCCGTCGTCAAATGCACGCCCCGATTTCGCAGGCGCGGTTCTCGACGCCATGGCGTATTTGAGCAATAAAGATGTTACCCCTGTATTTTTTGACAAAACAGTTTCACAAAAAAGACTCCGCAACGATGATTCTATTGAAATGCTGGAAATAATAAAAGACTCGAGCTGTATTGATATAGGTCTGGTATACGGTATATCCTCTGATTTTTATGAAGCGATACGCCATTCACTCGGCGAGGGCAAATCTTTTGATATTGCGTCACAGACGGAAAAACATAAAGAGAAAATGAATATAAATATAGATAAACTCATGGATATATTGAATTAAAATAACAAATAAAAAAACGGAGATATATAAAAAATGGTAACAAGATTCAACAACCTGAAAATTTTCGCCGCAAATTCAAATCCCGCGCTCGCGAATGCCATCGCGAATCATCTGGGCGTACCTTTGGGACGTTCCGAAGTAAAGATGTTCGCCGACGGTGAAATAAACGTTTCGATTTTCGAGACTGTACGCGGGAGCGATGTTTTTATCGTTCAGTCAACCTGTTCGCCTGTAAATAATAACCTGATGGAACTTTTAATCATGACCGACGCTTTTAAAAGAGCTTCGGCAGGGAGAATAACCGCCGTTATCCCGTATTTCGGATATGCGAGACAGGACAGAAAGGCGAAAGCGAGAGACCCGATAAGCGCGAAACTCGTGGCTGATTTGATAACGACCGCAGGGGTTGACAGGATACTTACCATGGATTTACACGCTTCGCAGATTCAGGGGTTTTTTAATATACCTCTGGACCATCTCGCGGGGTCTTCGATACTTGCGCCGTATTTCATAAATAAATTCAAAGGCTTGACAGATGATTTGGTTGTAGTTTCACCCGATTTGGGCTCTGTCGCGAGAGCGAGAATATTCGCGCATAAATGCAACGCGCCAATCGCTATGATTGACAAAAGGAGACCGCGTCCGAATGTTTCGGAAGTGTGCAATATTATCGGTGATGTAAAAGGTAAAACCGCGATATTACTGGACGATGTTATTGACACCGCCGGAACGATATGCAACGCCGCGAAAGCTCTTGTTGATATAGGCGGAGCGAAAGAAGTTTATGTATGCGCGACCCATGGGGTTTTATCGGGAGACGCGATGAAAAAACTCAAAGAAAGTAATATAAAAGAGATTATTTTACTTGATACAATACCTGTACCCGATGAAAAACATCTGGATAATCTGGCGGTTTTGTCCACCGCGAAACAATTTGCGGAAGCGATAAAATGCGTGTATGAGGAACGCTCTATATCGGTTTTGCTCATGAATTAGGATAAATACGCAAAAAAATATAACTTTATAATACATTCGGAGGAAAAAACAAACGATGTTTTTCAGGTCTCTTAAAAAAAACAAACCCGACATTGGCGATAAAGTAAAATATATCATCGCAGGGCTTGGCAATCCCGGTGATAAATATACATTTACCCGTCACAACGCGGGGTTTCTTGCTTTGGATTATATATCACAAAAATATAATTTTAAAATAAATACAGCGAAATTCAAATCACTTTACGGTAAATATACCGTAAATATTCAACATGAGGACGGTATAACAGATAAAATTGACGTTTTATTTATTAAACCGCAAACTTATATGAACAATTCGGGTGAAGCCGTTTCGGAAGCGGCGCGGTTTTATAAAATCCCGACGGAGAATATACTTGTTATATCCGATGATATAAGTTTATCCGTAGGAAAATTACGCACACGTAAAAGCGGTTCTGACGGCGGACAAAAAGGGTTGAAAAGTATTATATATCATCTGACAAACGACGCTTTTCCGCGTATAAAAATCGGTATCGGTGAAAAACCTCACCCCGATTANGAATTAGCCGACTGGGTTTTATCTAAATTNACCAAAGAAGAAGAAAAAATATTATTTGATATATTTGAAAAAGTTTATGATTGTGTGGATATGTTTATTCATGANACACCTGTTGAAAAAATACAGAANAAATATAATTAAAATATAAAAAAAATTCAAAACGCGGAGGAAAAAATTTCATGCCTAACGAATATGAATTTATGAAAAGNGCAAGAGATAAAGAGATGTCGGACACGGAATATAAAACCATACGTGAACAATATGATAAAACCGCCGAAAATCTGAGCAGTATAACAAAAAAATTAATAATCGCTTTTCTCGCATTATACGCGGCTTCTTTTGTCGGATTATATATCAGTGTAACATTTAACGGTTCAAATGATACGGGAAACGCATATATGATTATCGCTGCGGAATTTTTACTGTCAATATTTTTATATGACCCGAAAGCGGAAGAAGATAAAAAAAATAAATATGAAACAGATAAAAAAATCCTGCTTAATTCTGTTAAAAGTAAAATAGGCAGTTATAAAATAAAACTCGGTCTTGTGATAGGATTGGGGACAATTCTTGTACTTTTAAATATAATATGGTGGATGGCGTTCGGGATACCGCAGGAAAGCGGCGTGATTATCGGTAATACAACGGCGAGTGTTTTATATGGCGGGTTGTTGGGGTAAGGTTATATTATATTTGAATTTCCCAATAATAACGTAATTTCGCTTGCTCGGGCAATTTATCCGATATACCGAATTCAGGGTCATAATATTTACCTTTAAAATATAATGACCAATGTCCGTAACCGGGGAGTTGCAAACTCAAAATACAACAATCAGGCAATATGGTTTGAGCCGTATATTTTAATCTCGCGTTGGTAACTGTTTGCAATCCGTAATATTTTAACGCGTATCTCATCAATGGGGTCGGCGTTCCTTTGTCGTTTTGCATGACGTCAATCACTTCATCGACTGAAACATTCGCAAGCATTGCGATAACGGATTGCCCGCATAAATAACCGTTAGGTTCTTTTATGTAGTTGACAGATTCAACTTTTCGGAATGGTTTTATTCCGAATTTTATTTTATTATTATGCTTTTCGTTATTTATTTTTTCTTTAACGGGAATAATTTTTTCCAAATCAATATCATAACAAT
>JGI994J12354_10005268_pt1 | contig 11214 bp, 11 predicted proteins | sample IntmicLarv3ML3BL_FD_12354 | JGI IMG/M metagenome (IMG submission 12354) | reverse complement strand
TGGATTTTGACGGCTTCCGCCATCGTCAGCTTCGCCCAGCCCGGAGCGAGGTTAATCGTCTCACCCTGCCACTCGACCTCGTACGTGCCGAGGATATCCATTGCGGCGGAGGACATAATCTCCTCATGAATCTGCATCATGTCGTGGAAATCGGCGTAAGCTTGATAGAGCTCAATCATCGTAAATTCGGGGTTGTGCTTCGTATCCATACCCTCGTTGCGGAAAACGCGGCCAATCTCATAGACGCGCTCAATTCCGCCTACAATTAGGCGCTTCAGATGAAGCTCAAGCGCAATACGCAGATACATGTCAATGTTCAGCGTGTTGTGGTGCGTTATGAAGGGACGCGCTGTTGCACCGCCCATAATCGTGCCGAGCACAGGCGTCTCAACCTCCATAAATCCGCGCTCATCGAGGTATTTGCGGATATGGCGAATGAATTTACTGCGGATTTCAAAGGCTTGGCGCGTATCCGCGTCCATAATCAGGTCAAGGTAACGCTGGCGGTATTTCGTCTCAAGGTCGGTCAAGCCGTGATACTTCTCCGGCAACGGACGCAAGGACTTCGCAAGAAGCGTAACCTCTTTGCAGTGAACGGAAATCTCGCCCATTTTCGTCTTAAAAACGAAGCCCGAAACGCCGAGAATATCACCGATATCTCCCTTTTTGAAGGCGGCAAAGGCTTCCTCGCCCACATCATCTTTTTTAATGTAGATTTGAATCCGACCGCGGTCATCCATAAGGTCGGCAAAAATCGCCTTACCCATACCGCGGCGCGCCATAATACGCCCCGCAAGCTTGACATCGGTGTTTTCAAGCGCCTCAAAATTCGCCTTAATATCGGCAGAATACGCCGTACGGTCAAACTTCGTGATTGCAAACGGGTCATCCCCCGCCTCAACAAGAGCCGCAAGCTTATCCCGGCGAATCTGCAAAATTTCGGATAGGTTCTCCTCTGGCGCGGCAGAGTCTACCACATTTTCGATTGTATCGCTCATATCAAAATTCCTTTGTAATAAAATATAACAGTTAGCAGTGCTCGTCAGAGTTAGTCCGCAAGCTCAATTTTCATCAGTTCAAACAGGATTTTCCCGCTCGGCGAATCGACCTCAACCTTATCACCGACCGCATGCCCCAAAAGAGCGCTACCGAACGGCGACGCGTCAGAGATTTTGTTGCGCCCCGGCTCCGCGTCTTGCGAGCCGACGATTTGATAGACCTCCGGGTCACCAATACGCAGTTTTTTCTTGTTTTTCAGCTCAATTTCCTGAACGGTGATTTTGCTTCCCATACCGACTTTTGTGGTGTCGGTGGTCGCCTCAACGATGTTCGCGTTCTCGATAAGGTCATTTAGCTCCGCCTTGCGCGAGTGAATTTTACCCTGCTCGGTTTTCGCCTCTTCGTATTCACTGTTCTCGGACAAATCACCGAACGAGCGCGCCTCTTTAAGCTGTTCCGCGACTTCTTTTTCACGCACCGTCTGGATATAGATAAGCTCCTCGCGAAGCTCCTCCAGACGGGCTTGACTCATATCGTACTTTGCATCTTTAATCATTTAACCGTTTCCTTCCATAGTTGGATTACACAATTATAGGTGTAGAGTTCTCAAATTTTTGAGTAATTATATAATTAGGTATCACCTTTTGTCAAGTGATAGCTTTTCCGCCAATCATAACGGTGTTCGCCGCCGCGCCGTAAACGAGGCAATTCGGTGAAAATTCGACCTCCACCGCGCACTCCAAAATCGCGAGCGAAGCTCTTGCAATCATTGCCGCCGTCGGGTTTAATATAATCGACGCACCGAGCTCCCGCCGCAGCCGCAGAGCCGCCGGTTCGCACCGCCGCGGAATAACCGCAAGCACGTGACGATTTCGCTCACACAGAAGCCTCATCGCCGTTTCGACGTTTACCGCCCCCGCATAAAATGCGACTCCGTCCGCATTCGAGTATCGCTCAATTATACTCTTTGTAATATCACGTTGAAATACAATCATACGCGATTATACTCAAAAGTACGGCAGTTTACGCCTTAAATCATGCGGTCGTACGCTTTTTGCATAGCCGTCGCGATAATCCCCTCAACGTCGCTCGAGTCGAGGTGTAAAATCCCCTGCTCCGTCGCGCCGCCCTTAGTGGCAACGCGCCCGACAGTCTCCGCAAAATCACCTGAGCTAAGAGCGTCACGAAAAGTCATCGCCGCAATCTTTTGCGCCTCCTCGTGCGAGAAGCCAAATCGCTCCCCCGCCTTTGCAAACGCGTCAATTAGGTGCGCCGCAAAACCGATTCCGCACGCCGCAAACGCCATAATCTGCCCGATGCCCTCAGAGCTCACCTCAAGCGCGTATCCAAGGCTTCGAATCAACGCCGCAACCTCCGGCGGAGCCGCCGTATATCCGATTACGCCGCTGTTCTGGGCGATTGCGATACTCGGCATAGCGTGTACGATTGATACCCCATCCGCACCGAGCTTTTCCTCTAACTTCGAAAGCGGATAGCCCGCCATAAAGCTCACAACCGTCTTTCCGGAGGCAACCGGCAGCTTCAACTGCGGCAAGAACTCCTCAAAGACGTAGCTTTTCACGACGATAAAAATAACATCCGCAAAATCGAACGCCTCGTTGATGTCCGATGTCGCCGCAATACCGAAACGCTCAGCGGCGCTCGCAGTTTTCCCGTCGCGCACAAGAATCATCATATCCTCAGCGACAACGCCGGAGCCGCGAAGCCCCGAGATCAGGCTGGAACCGAGGTTCCCGACGCCCATAACCGAAATTCTCATATAAAACTTCTCCTTACGCACTCAAAAAAGAGCGCCATCAAACGGTTTTGACATGCCAAACAAACCACGGCAAAAACCGTGGTTTGTTTCGTTTCGCATTCGTGAAGTTCTTATACCGCGCGTGTAACCTTGCCGCTGCGCAGGCAGCGTGTGCACACGTAAACGTGACGTGAAGAACCGTTGACAATCGCAGAAACGCGCTTGACATTCGGTTTCCAGGTACGGTTGCTACGACGGTGAGAGTGACTCACACGGATACCGAACGAAACGCCCTTATCGCAAATTTCACATTTAGCCATTTTATTGCACCTCCCAAAGTGGACTGTATCTAAGTCTAAGACAACTTATGATAACAGAAACTTACACCAAATGCAAGAGCAAATTTCACATTTTCCGAATAATTTTTGCTATAAACGCAAAAAAGATGCGTGTGATGTAACATTTTGTAATAAAATTCCTCTTGACAAGGGTGAGATAAGGTGTTAAAATCACGAACATAAACCGATGAACGAGAGTGAGTAGTCACAACCGACCCGATTTAGAGAGCTGCGGATGGTGGAAACGCGGCACGGAGGTTCTGGCGAATGGACTCGGGAGGGCGACGCGAAACGGCTGAGGCCGCAGTAGCGAAGACGGAGGTGACGCTCCGTAACCAAGACGTCAGCATATGCGCCGGGAATGGTAAGTATGTTTCAAGAGTTAATGCTATTGATTCATGCCGCGCCGAAACTCGACCGTATGCGTTGAGGGGGCGCATTTTTTGCGTCAAGCCGGGTGGTACCGCAGGAGTATAACGCTCCTGTCCCTGCAAATTTGCGGGGGCAGGAGCGTTTTTGCATATATTTATGGCGCGAACTCCCCTCCTCAACGGAAAGGAGCCGATAAAATCAATAGAAACACAGAACGTCAAAAATTACTGATTTCAATGATACCTGCGCAAAAGGAAAACTCGTGGAACTCAAGCCGAAAAGCAGAGCACAATCGGTCTTTCAGCTCTGCGAACACGAAATAAAATTCGTCATCGTCCCAATCGTCGCCGCATGCTTTTTGGCAATCAAGCAGGTCACGCCGTGTTTTAAAGCCGACATCACCTATCAGAATACGCCCCTGCGGAGCAAGCAAGTCAAGCTTTGATATGAAATCCACTTTCATATCATCAGTAAGATGGTGCAGAGCATATGTGCTGACGATAAAATCGAATCGCTCGCCCTCAAGCACGGAGGGAATCCCGTTTGTAAAATCCCATTCAAGCAAGCTTGCACCGGGCATTTTAGCTTTCGCAATTTTCAACATCTCGGTTGAAAAATCTATTCCGGTTATGGCGTTTCCGCCCTCGTACAGCTTCGCCGTTAGCGCGGCTGTTCCGAATCCGATATCAAGAACCTTTGCCGGCGCGCTGGCCATGACCGTTCCGTAAATCGCGTTCATTAGCGCCGCGTAGCCCGCAAACGGATACTGATTATTTTCATCAGCCTCCTGTACCGAACGGTCATAACCGCCGGACCAAAGGTCAAACCCGTGATTATCTAACATACAAATCCCCTACTTTCACATGGCTCGCGCCGTAAATACATTATAAAAGGAGCATATCATCATGTCAACAAAAATCCCTTACAAAATCATACTGTCCGAGGATGAAATCCCGACACATTACTATAACGTCCGCGCCGATATGAAGACGGATCACCGCCCGATTTTGAACCCTGCAACGATGAAAGCAGCAGATCCGCACGAACTCGCCCCCGTGTTTTGCGAGGAGCTCGTCGCGCAGGAGCTAAACGATACGGACCGCTTCATTGAGATTCCGGAGGCGGTGCGTGAGATGTATAAAATGTATCGCCCCTCGCCCGTAATGCGCGCCTATCGGCTTGAGCAGGCGCTCGGCACACCGGCGAAGATTTATTACAAGTTTGAGGGAGGCAACACCTCCGGCTCGCACAAGCTCAACTCCGCGATTGCGCAGGCGTACTATGCCAAAAAGCAGGGTCTGCGCGGCGTCGTGACCGAAACCGGAGCCGGCCAATGGGGTACAGCGCTGAGCATGGCTTGTGCTTACTTCGACTTAGATTGCAAGGTGTATATGGTAAAAGTCTCAGCCGAGCAAAAACCGTTCCGTAAAGCGGTAATGGAGACGTTCGGCGCCTCCGTAACGCCCTCGCCCTCCCCAACGACGAACATCGGGCGCAAGATTTTAGAAGAGCACCCCGACACAACGGGAAGCCTCGGCTGCGCAATTTCCGAGGCGGTCGAGACCGCCGTAACGAGCGACGGATACCGCTACGTCCTCGGCAGCGTCCTCAACCAAGTCCTGCTGCACCAGTCAATTGTCGGGTTAGAGGCGGCGGCGGCTCTCGCAAAATATGACGAGTACCCCGACATCGTAATCGGTTGCGCTGGAGGCGGTTCAAACCTCGGTGGGCTAATGGCTCCCTTCATGGCGGACAAGCTTGCGGGCAAAAAAGCGCCGCACTTCATCGCGGTCGAGCCTGCCTCGTGCCCCTCGCTGACGCGCGGCAAATTCGCGTATGACTTCTGCGACACAGGGCGAATCACGCCGCTTGCGAAGATGTATACGCTCGGCTCGGGCTTCATTCCCGCGTCAAACCACGCCGGAGGATTGCGCTACCACGGCATGAGCCCGATTCTCTCGCAATTGTACCACGACGGCTTCCTTGACGAGGCTCGCGCCGTCGCCCAGACAGAGGTTTTCGAAGCGGCAGAGCTCTTCTGCAAGGCGGAGGGCACGCTCCCCGCGCCGGAATCGGCTCACGCAATCAAGGCAGCGATTGACGAGGCGGTAAAGTGCCGCGAAACGGGTGAGGCAAAGACGATTCTGTTCGGTCTGACGGGAACGGGTTACTTCGACCTAAAGGCGTACATGAGCTATAACGAGGGCGCGTTAAACGACTATATCCCCACGGACGAGGACCTCGCCCGCGGCTTTGCCGGTCTGCCGGAAGTGAATTTCTAACCCGCCAAGTATCCCAAAAAGGCCTCACTTACGCGTTTGCACCCCAATAACCTCAGCATACGCACCCCATCCTATGCACACCTAACCCCGTCTAAACCACAGCACACATAAAAACTCCCGCACCGAAAGGTGCGGGAGTCATTAGTTATTAACCAAAACGCTTGTTCTTATTTTTACGAGCCGCTTCAGACTTCTTACGGCGCTTAACGCTGGGACTCTGATAATATTCCTTCTTCCTCAAATCAGAGAGAACTCCCGCCTTGGCGCAGTTACGCTTAAAGCGTTTCAGTGCGCTATCCAGCGATTCATTGTCCTTAATTTGGACCTGTGACATTCTTATTCCCCTCCCTTCGAGTTCAAGAATCTAACCATAACTCTTTATATTATACCCCAATAAAGCGGAAATGTCAACAACTAAATTCGTACTAAAGTTACGGTAGCCTTGAATAAATCACCGTCAACAGCGATTTCGAAGCGGCCGCCCATCGCCTCTGTGAGCGACTTTGCGATATTCAGCCCGAGCCCGCTGCCCTCCCCGCCGCGAGCCTCATCGCCGCGGCGAAAACGCTCCATAAGCTCTTCGGCGGGCACGTTGAGCTCTGTCGCCGAGATATTTTTAACGGAAAGCGTCGCGTAATCGGCATCCGTTGCCGTGTCGATGTAAACGCGCGAGCCCTCCATCGCGTACTTAAATACGTTCGAGAGCAGGTTTTCAACAACGCGCCACAGTAACCGCCCATCGGCAGAAACAGAGCACGCCTCACCGAGCGCAATGCGGAAATCAAGACCGGAATCGCGGATTTTCGCGTCCATCTCACCGAGCCCCTGCGTAATCAGCTCGTTCAGATTCACATCCTCGACTGTAACGGGAATATTACCCGACGCGGCTTTCGAAGCCTCAAAAAGGTCGTCGGTCAAGGTTTTAAGTCTCTGCGATTTTGCCGCGATAACTTCGATATAGTCGCGCGCCTTTTCGTTTTCGATATTCTCATTTTGCAATAGATCGACGTAGGTAATCACACTCGTCAGCGGAGTCCGAATATCGTGCGAGACGTTGGAAATCAGCTCAGTCCGAAGTCTTTCAGCACGCATACGGCGATTCATTTCGGTGTTCAGAACCTCCTCCTGCACACCGGTTAGGTGCGTCATAGCCTTAAACGCAAGCCACACCGTAAACGGAACCGGAACGAGCGTAAGTATCGGAATAAGATACTCAAGCCCCTCAAGATAACGCATCAGGCAAAACATCATAATCATACCGCTGATGTAAATTCCACAACTCAGTACGATAACGCAAACCACAACACGGCGCGTAAATTTCGTCGCGAAAAACAGCTTCTTTCCGTTCTTGAAAATCCCACCGCAAATGACATACGTCAGCGAATGTTGAAGCACCGTGCCGTGTTTCAACCGCCGCACGAGTGACAGAACAAACATAATCTCAACCGCCGCAAACTGGGCAAGTATCGGTGTCACAATCGCGTAATAGACAATACGCGCATAATAGAAATTATACACTGCTGACAGTAGCAAAAGCGACGCAAAGAAATCCAAAACCATCGCAACAAGCGTAAATTCCGTAAACAGCCTGTCAACAGGGATAAGGCGAATTGCACTGCCTTTGTGGTCGCGCCCGACAACGATAACAAGATAAATCATTGCCGCCAAAAACAGCACAGCGCACGTTGCGACTATTGCCATTACTATCTGAAAACGAGTCCGAAACAGATTCAGCGTTGTCTGCATTTCACTAATCATCTCTCCGCGAAAAGCCATTGCGGCGTTTGCGTCAAGCGGGTGCATTTTTTCATGGTACTCAAACTGCGTGACCCACTCGACTGTCGCGCCGGGCACGTTTGTGTAGATTTTGCCCGCCGACGTTTCAACGCAATATATAACACCTTCAAGCGAATCCAAATATTGAAGGTCAACTTGTATGTTCGCTTCAATCGCTTCTTCGCCGACATACGGGTTATAGTAATCACGTGGATTATAGTATTCATAGTGTCGACCCGCCTCAGTGCCGCGCATGGCCTCAAGGCGTTCAATGTAGCCTAAGTTGTTGAACACATTATTCTTTGTGTTTTGATAAAAGCGCGAGTTCTCAATCTCAGCCGGACCGAACGCGTCCGCAACTGCGTGATACCCCGTAGATTGGTCAAACCACCAGTTGCCGCTTTCCTCGACGAATAGCACAGAAAGCGCAACAGAAACACACAAACACGCTAAAATGAATGCTATCGCCTTTGTTGCTTTGCTATATTTTTTCGACCTTGTATCCAATGCCCCATACCACCTTTAAGTATTTTGGGTCACGCGGGTTAATCTCGATTTTTTCGCGAATATTTCTGATGTGAACGGCGACCGTATTGTCCGAGTTATACGGCGTTTCGTTCCAAACGCGCTCATAAATCTCGTCGATTGAGAAAACACGACCAAGATTCCGCGTAAGCAAAAGCAGAATCTTGTACTGCACGGGAGTGAGCCTCACGTCCTCGCCGTCGACGGTGACCGTTTTACGCTCATCGTCGATTTCAAGTCCGCCCGTACAATAGAGATTCGCGTTCGTCTCCGCCCCGCCGAGCTCCTTAAAGCGGCGCAGATTCGACTTGACGCGGGCGAGCAGCTCAAGCGGATTAAACGGCTTCGTCACATAGTCGTCCGCCCCGAGCGACAGACCCGAAATCTTATCCGTATCCTCCGACTTCGCCGATAGCAAGATTACGGGCACGTTGCGCTCCTCACGGATTTTCAGCATAGCGCGAACGCCGTCCATACGCGGCATCATGATATCAAGGATAACGAGGTCGACCTCGGAATCCTGCATCAGTGTCACCGCCTCAAGCCCATCGTATGCTTTTAAGACAGAGTACCCGTCGTTGCGCAGATAGATTTCGATTGCGTCTACAATTTCGCGCTCATCATCACAAACAAGAATAGTCAAGATTAAAACCCTCCAATAACCTCTTGCACCCATCTTAAAAGAAAAAAGTTAAGGCAAAAAGCGGTTAATTATGAATAAATTATGAAAATGACAAATTTTCACACGTTTTTGCCTCCAACTGACAGAAGATAGCCGGAGGCAAATATTTTCAAATTTTCAGAAAATCGCGATTTCAGGTAGCATCGAAAAATCCGAACGCGGCTCAATCTCGGACGCATACAGAGCCTCAATCGCCGCTATAACGTCCGCGTCCACAATCTCCCCCGGCACAAGCAGAGGCACGCCCGGCGGGTACGCCCAAACGTACTCTCTCGCAGTGCTTCCGAGTGCCCGACGGTAGTCGCAGAATTCCTCACCGTCCGCCGCCTCAAACGGAGCACAGACGGATTTCGGTATATGATAACGCACCGATTTAATCGGCTGATTCACAATTCCGATCGCTGTCACCGCGTCCGCAAGTCGTTGCAACGCAACGACTTCATCAGCAATTGACGTCATAGCGAGCGCATAATCCGCGCCGCACATCTCAAGCTCAATATCAAACTCCTCGCGCAGTCGCGACATAAGCTCAGGTCCGTTCTCGCAAGGTAAAACAATCTTTCCGATATCGTCCCGCGCCGCAAGCCCCGTGCGCTCGTAAAAGAGCCTTAAGCGCTCCTCATATTCAGCGAAAAGCGTTGCGCCGCAGTTGTTCAAGAGGTCAACACACAGCTTGATTGACTCTAACAGCACATATGACGGGCTCGACGTTTCAAAAACTCTAAGCTGACGCTCAAGTTCCCCCGCAAACTCTTGTGTCGCAAGGATTAGCGACGACTGCGTGAGCGCAGGTAATGTCTTGTGCAGGCTCAAAATCTCGATATCCGCACCGAGCCTTGTCGCGTTTTGCGGAAACCCCTGTGAGAATCCGAAATGCGCCCCGTGTGCCGCGTCCACAATTAGCGGCACTCTCGCCGCGCGGCACAGCCCTGCAATGAGCTCAATGTCCGCCACATCACCGAGGTAAGTCGGCGACGTTATAAGCACAGCACACGCGTCGTCCGTTGCTGCAAGTGCCGCCGTAACCTCTTGCACCACAGTGCTTTCGAGGTGTACAGGCTTCAGCCGGCAAAGCTCTGCCGCGTTGTAAATGCTCTTGTGCGCCTCACGCGTCATAACGAGGCTTCGGCAGTTCGGACGGAGCTTCGCAACGGTTCGAACCGCCGCCAAAATCCCGCCCGTCGAGCCGTTCACCATCGGAAACGCGCGCTCCGCGCCGTAGAGCGCCGCCGCGCGCTCCGCGAGCGTTTTCAGCGCTCCCTGCATATTGTGGAGGTCATCCGCCCCCGTAATTTCCGTTATGTCAATGCCGTACGGCAGGTCGTCGCCAAGCATTTTTGTGTTCCGCTTGTGACCGGGCATATGGAACGGAAGCTTAGTAAAATCAACCATTTTTCGGCTCCGTCCTGTCGGGTTTGGCGCGACGCTGTGCCGCAATTTTCATTGTAAACGTGAACTTTGTCAGACCATCTTCCGAGACGACATAAATATCCTCATTATGGTGGTCAAGAATCGTTTTCACGATATACAGACCAAGCCCCATCCCCTCACGGTCGAGCGCGCGGGAGCGATCAGTCTTATGGAAACGGTCGAAGATGAACGGAAGCTCGTCCTCCGGAATCGTGTTTCCCTCGTTCTCAATGCTGACGAAGGCGCGATCGCCCTGCTTCCAGAGCGCAATGCGGATTTCAGAGCTCGGGCGAGAGAATTTCATCGCATTGTCAAGCAGATTGTACACAACCTGCGTCATTGAGTCCTTGTCTCCCTGCACGATTACAGGCTCCTCCGGCAGTTCCGGAATTACCTCCAGCCCTTTGCTTTCAAGCTTCATGAACATTCCGACAAGCGTCACGCGGATAAGCTCCGCAATGTCAAATGAGGCTCCGCGCGTCTCAATCGCCTCCGGTGAGTTCAACTGCGACATGTCAAGCAGTGAGCGCACAAGCCGCGAAAGACGGCGCGTCTCGGATACAATTACGCCGAGATATTTACGCTCTGCCTCCGGAGGGATTGTGCCGTCCAGAATTCCGTCGGCAAAGCCGGAAATGACCGTCATAGGCGTTTTCAGCTCGTGCGAGACGTTTGCAATCAGCTCGCGGCGGCGTGTTTCGCTTTTCCCCATCGCGTCCGCCATTCCGTTAAACGCTTGCGAGAGCTCGCTAATTTCGTCATTGCGTGCCGGCACAGCAACACGCACGGAAAAATCGCCGTGCGCAAACCGCCGTGCGGCGCGCGCCATCTCGTTAAGCGGCTCTGCCTGATGTCTTGTCGTCAGGAACGAGACTACAAACGCCACAAAAATTACAAGTACCGCAAGCATTATAAACGTAGACGAGAACTGCCGCCACATCGTTGAAAACTCCTGCATACCCGTCGACACAAACAAAAATCCGAGGGCGTAAGTGCCGGTCGCGTCCTGCTGTGTGATAATAAGCCCAACGCCATAGCGTTCCTCACCATATACCTCGGCATATGCGACAC
>JGI994J12354_10005267_pt1 | contig 11214 bp, 7 predicted proteins | sample IntmicLarv3ML3BL_FD_12354 | JGI IMG/M metagenome (IMG submission 12354) | reverse complement strand
GCGCTGCAAATCCGGCCGCCGCAGGTCCAGATAGCGGTATTTCAGGCGGATCAATTCCGAGGTCGTGCAGTTTTCCACGATCTCGAAGGGCGGCGTTTCGCTCTTAGAAAACAGCAGCAGCTCCGAAACCGCAAGCTCGACCTCGCCTGTGGGCAAATCGCGGTTTTTCGCGCTGCGCTCCCGCAGCACGCCGGTTGCCATCACCACGAATTCGCTGCGCAAACCCTTGGCTTTTTCCAAAATCTCCGCCGCGCAGTCCTCGTCAAATGCCAGCTGCAGCAGGCCTGTTCGGTCGCGCACATCCACAAAAATCAGCGCGCCAAGGTCGCGCCGGCGCTGCACCCAGCCAGCCACGATAACCGTTTGACCGATATCCTGCGCCCGCAGTTCACCGCAGTAATGCGTTCTCTTTTTGTTGCCCAGTTGATCCATTTTCAAACACCCTCCTTGAAATAAGCCTGCAAATCTTCCTGCATGGCCTGTATAATTTTTTGCTCAAAGCGCAGGGCAAAATCCTCCAAATAAACCGTTTCCGCCTCGCCCGACGCCATATCCTTCAGGTTTGCGCGCTTGGTTTGGAGCTCTTCTTCGCCCAGCACCATCGTGTAGCGCGCGCCCAGTTTGTCGGCAAATTTCATCTGCGCCTTGAGGGAGCGCCCGGCGATATCCACCTGCGCGTGCAGCCCTTCCGTGCGCAGCTCATTCACCAGCTGCATCGCTAATACAGCGGCTTCTGCCCCTCTTGCGGCGATAAAAAGCAGGCAGGGTTCTTCCTCCGGCACCGGCGCGTTCAGTGCTTTCAATTGCAAAAGGATCCGCTCAATCCCAAGCCCATAGCCCAGTGACGGCGTGTGCTGCCCGCCAAGCTCCGCAATCAGCCCGTCGTATCGCCCGCCGCCGCCCAGCACCATGCCGTTCATTTCCGGGAGGTCCGAAACGAACTCGAACACCGTGCGGGTGTAATAATCCAGCCCGCGCACAATGCGGGGGTTCAGATGAAAGGGAATCTCCATCGCCTGCAAAAGCGCTTGCACCGCGCTGAAGTGCGTCTTGCAATCGTCGCAGAGATAATCGATATTTTTCGGCGCTTTCGCCGCGATTTTTCCGCAAACCGGGCTTTTGCAGTCCAAAATCCGCATGGGGTTTTTGCCGAGGCGGTCGCCGCAGGTGTCGCACAAATCGCCGCTGTGCTCGCGGAAATGCTCACGCAACGCTTCCAGATAAACAGGCCGGCATTCGGGGCAGCCGATGGAGTTGAGCTCAATGCGGTAATCGCTCACACCCAAGCTGCTGAAAAATTCCGCTGCCAAAGCAATGACTTCCGCGTCCGCCGCCGGGGCAGCAGCGCCAAAGCACTCCACGCCGAAGGTGGTATATTCCCTGTATCGCCCGGCCTGCGGCTTTTCGTAGCGGTAGCAGTTGAAGGCATAGCACACCTTGCGGGGCAGCGCTTCCGCCAGCAGGCCATGCTCCAGGCATGCCCGCGCGGCACCCGCCGTGCCCTCCGGCCGCAGGGTGATGGAGCGCCCGCCTTTGTCAAAAAAGGTGTACATTTCCTTTTGCACAACGTCTGTTGTGCCGCCCACGCCGCGCTCAAACAGCTCCGTATGCTCGAACACGGGCACGCGGATTTCCGAATAGCCAAAATTGCGCGCGGTTTCCAGCGCGGTGTTTTCGATGTACCGGTATAAATGAGTTTCGCCGGGCAGCACGTCCCGCGTGCCGCGCACGGCTTTGGTGATCAACGCCATATTTATGTTGCCCTTTCGATTATACTAATATCTATAAAATAAGAGCGCCTGCGCACAGACGCCCCGCCTATGTGCCCGGAAATTTTACCAAACAATCTTTTTGCGGCTGGCCTTTTGAATTTCGCGCCAGTCCAAATCCCCGCGCTCCAGCGCATGCACCAGCGCTTCCGCCGTGGCGATGTTCGTCGCAAAAGGGATGCTGTGCACGTCGCACAGACGCAGCAGGTCGTTTTCCACCATATCCATGCCCATATTATTGATGCCGTCGCGGAAAATGATGATCAAATCCACTTCGTCGCAGGATACCATGGATTCGATCTGCTCCACGCCCCCCTGCCCGGAATACAGCAGCTGCACCGGCAGGCCTGTGGCCTCGGCGATCATGCGGCCGGTGGTGCCTGTGGCAAACAAAATATGCTTGCCGAACACCACCGAATAGGCGATGCAGAATTGTGTCATGAGCTCTTTTTTTGTGTCGTTTGCGATGAATGCAATGTTCATATGCGTTCTCCTTTCGGATGCTCAGGTTTTAGTCCGTACTTAGGTTTGTGTTATGAGCAATGGAGCGGCTCGGTTCCAGAGGCCTGCCCCAAGGCTTTATTCTTGCGAAGTCTCTTCTGCTTCTATTTCCACAACTTCTTCTGTTTCAATTGATTCTTCATCAGCAGCCGGGATGTGCACCATGGTGATCACGCGCTCGCCCTCGGCTGTTTTCATCACGCGCACCCCGCGCGAGGGCCTGCCAAACAGGCTGACCTGCGCCACCGGCATGCGGATCAAAATGCCGTCGGACGATACCAGAATGAGATCCTCGGCTTCGTCCACCACCGCAACGGCGGCAACCTTGCCCAGGCGTTCGCTGTGATAATTGATGATGCCTTTTCCCGCACGAGACTGCAGGCGGTACTGGTCAGGATTGCTGCGGCGGCCAAGGCCGGTTTCGCTCACGGTGAGCACTGTTTTCCCGGGCGCGATGACATCCATCCCCACCACCTCGTCATCCGTGCGCAGGCTGATGGCGCGGACACCACGCGCGATGCGGCTCAACGGCCGGGCATCAGTTTCGGCAAAGCGAATGGCCATGCCGTCACGCGTTGCGACGATAAGCTGATCCTGTCCGGTGGTCAGGCGCACCCAGGCAAGCTCGTCGTCCCAGTCGAGGTTCAGGGCGATCACGCCGTTTTTGCGCACGTTCTTGAATTCGCTCAGCGCCGTGCGTTTGATCACGCCGTGACGCGTCACCATGCAGACATAAATATCTTCCGCTTCCGCCCGGTCGCGCGGCACCTGAATGAGTGCCGAAACGCTTTCTTCCCCAGAAATCGGCAGGATGTTGACGATGTTCATGCCGCGGCTCGCGCGTGAGCCCTCCTGTATTTCGTAACCCTTGAGGCGGTATACGCGGCCCTTTGTGGTGAATGCCATCACATAATCGTGGGTGGAGCAGGTGAACATGGTCTGCACCACATCCTCTTCCTTGCGGGTCATGCCCTTGACTCCCCTGCCGCCGCGCCGCTGGCTTTGGTAGGTCTCGAGCGGCTGGCGCTTGACGTAACCCATGTCCGTCATGGTATATACACAGTCCTCCACGGGGATCAGGTCTTCCACGTCCACCTCGCCGCTGATGTCGGCAATTGCCGAGCGGCGCGGGTCCGCGTATTTATCCTTGATGCGGCCAAGCTCTTCTTTGAGCAGCGCAAGGAGCTTTTGCGGGTCGGCCAGCAGGGCCTCCCACTCGGCAATCTGCGCACGCAGGTTTGCCATTTCTTCTTCTAGCTTGTCACGCTCCAGCCCGGAAAGCTGCCCCAAACGCATCTGTACGATGGCTGTCGCCTGCGGGTCGTCAAACGCAAAGCGCTCCATCAACCGCGCCTTTGATTCCGGGATATTTTTGGACGAGCGGATAATCGAAATCACTTCGTCAATGTTATCCTGCGCCACGAGCAGCGCTTCCAAAATATGTGCGCGTTCGCGGGCTTTTCGCAGGTCATATTGTGTGCGGCGGGTGAGCACTTCCACCTGGAAGTCGATGTAATGCCGCAAAATCTGCTTTAAAGTCAAAAGCTTCGGCTCGCCGTTCACAAGCGCGATCATGATCACGCCAAAGCTGCTCTGCATCGGGGTATAGGTATACAGCTGGTTGAGCACCACCTGCGGGTTCGCGTCGCGCTTGAGATAAATCACGAGGTTCATCTTACCGCGTGCGGAAAAATCGTCCGTGCCGGAAACACCCTCGAGCTTTTTGTTCTTCGCCATCTCATTAATATACGCCTGCAAGCGTGCTTTATTAACGGTATAGGGCAGTTCGCTGACATGAATCTGGTAGCGGCCGTTTTTCTCCACGATTTCCGCTTTGGCGCGGAGGATGATCTTGCCCCGGCCCGTGCCATAGGCCGCGCGGATGCCGCTGCGCCCCATGATCGTGCCCGCCGTCGGAAAGTCCGGCCCCTTGATATGTTCCATCAGGTCTTCCAGCCCCGCGTCGGGGTTGTCAATCAGGCAGAAAATGCCATCAATCAGTTCGCCCAAATTGTGCGGCGGAATATTCGACGCCATGCCCACCGCAATACCCGTGGAGCCGTTGGCCAACAGATTTGGGAAACGTGACGGCAGCACCGTCGGCTCCTTCAGGCGATCATCGTAGTTCGGCATGAAATTGACGGTTTCTTTGTCAATGTTCGTGAGCATCTCGAGCGAAAGCTTGCTCATGCGGCTTTCGGTATAACGATACGCCGCCGGTGCGTCGCCGTCCACGGAACCGAAGTTGCCGTGCCCGTCCACCAGCATATAACGCATGCTGAAATCCTGCGCCATGCGCACCATCGCGTCATAAACGCTTGCATCGCCGTGCGGGTGATAGCTGCCGAGCACCGAACCTACGGTGTCCGCGCATTTGCGGTACGCCCGGTCGGGCATCAGGCCGTTGCGGTGCATCGTATACAAAATGCGCCGGTGCACGGGTTTCAAGCCGTCGCGGACATCCGGCAGCGCCCGCGCGGTGATAACGGTCATGGAGTAATCCAGGAACGACTTGCGCATTTCCCGGGCAACGTCTACGTTGATTAATTTTTGTTCTTCTAATGAAGTTTCGTCAAAGCCCAAGGCAGTGTACCTCTTTGTCTAAAATCTGTGTCTGTTTTGCACCAATGAACTAGGGATTGATTGCGTAGAGCCTGTAGGGGACGCTGTCCTCAGCGTCCCGCAACTTAAAATAACCAGCGTCCCGCAAACGCAATACCATACGTTTTTTTCTGCGGGCGGCTGGGGACAGCCGCCCCTACAAGGGGTGTCTATAATCCAAATTAATCATTGCTTACCTAGATATCCAGATTTTGCACTTTTTTGGCGTTTGTTTCGATGAACTGCCGCCGGGGCTCCACAGGATCCCCCATTAGAATGGAAAACGTTTCGTCCGCTGAAATGGCGTCTTCGATTGTTACGCGCAGCATCGTGCGGAAGCTCGGGTCCATCGTGGTTTCCCAAATTTGCTCCGCGTCCATTTCACCAAGACCTTTGTAACGCTGGATGTCGCAGTCGCCACCCATTTCCTCAATGCACTGGTCACGCTCGCCGTCCGAGAACGCGTAGCGGTGCTTTTTGCCCTTCGTCACCCGGAACAGCGGCGGCTGCGCGAGATAGATGCGGCCTTCGTCAATCAGCGGACGCATGAAGCGGAAGAAGAAGGTGAGCAGCAGGCAGCGGATGTGCGCGCCGTCCACGTCGGCATCGGCCATGATGACAATCTTATTATACCGAAGCCTCGATATATCAAACTCTTCGTCAATGCCGGTGCCAAGCGCCAGCACCACGGGGATGAGCTTTTCGTTGCCCAGCACTTTGTCGAGCCGCGCTTTTTCCACGTTGAGCATCTTGCCCCACAGGGGAAGAATCGCCTGATAGCGCGGGTCGCGCCCCTGCTTTGCGGTGCCGCCTGCGCTGTCTCCCTCAACGATGTAAAGCTCTGTGCGTTCGGGGTCTTTTTCGGTGCAGTCGGCCAGCTTGCCGGGCAGTGCCGCGCCCTCGCCGGTGCCCGCCTTTTTGCGGGCCATATCACGCGCCTTGCGCGCCGCCTCCCTCGCGCGGGAAGCATCCAGCGCCTTGTTGAAGATCGCCCGCGCAACGGATGGGTTCTCTTCAAAGTAGGTCATGAGCTTTTCGTATACCATTGACGACACCATCTGGCTCATCTCGGTGTTGCCGAGCTTGGTTTTCGTCTGTCCCTCAAACTGCGCTTCGGTGAGCTTGACGCTGATGACTGCCGTCAGGCCCTCGCGCACGTCGTCGCCGCTGAGGTTTTTATCGCCCTCTTTGAGGAACTTGAACTTTCTGCCGTAATCGTTGAACACCCGCGTGAGCGCCAGCTTAAAGCCGGTTTCGTGCGTGCCGCCGTCCACGGTGTTGACGTTGTTGGCAAAGCTCAGCAAAAGATCGTTGTAGCTGTCGTTATATTGCAGCGCAACCTCGGCGCTGCGGTCGTCGCTGGCGGCGGAAATATGGATCGCGGTTTCGTGCAGCGGCGTGAGCCCTCTGTTTTTGTTGAGGAACTCCGCAAAGCTCGCGATGCCGCCTTCGTACTGAAAGCTTTTTTGCCGGGGTTCTTCGCCCCGCAGGTCGTCGAGCGTGATGCGCAGGCCTGCATTGAGGAAAGCAGATTCCCGCAGGCGGCGTTCCAGGGTTTCAAATTCATATTCCGTGGTTTCGGTGAATATGAGCGGATCCGACTTGAAGGAAATCAGAGTTCCTGTGGCTTCCGTATCGCCAATCACTTCCAGCTCCGTTGTGGGGTCGCCCCGCTCAAAGCGCTGCCGGTGGATTTTTCCCTCGCGGCAGACTTCGACCTCCAGCCACTCGGAAAGCGCGTTCACCACAGAACAGCCAACGCCGTGCAGCCCGCCGGAAACCTTATATCCGGTGCCGCCGAACTTGCCGCCCGCATGCAGCACCGTGAGCGCCACAGTAACGCTCGGGATGCCCATTTTTTCGTTGATCCCCACAGGGAACCCACGGCCATTATCCCGCACGGCAATGATATTGTCCGGCAGGATTTCTACATTAATTTCGGTGCATACGCCCGCGAGGGCTTCGTCGATGGAGTTATCGACAATTTCATACACCAGATGGTGCAGGCCGCGCGGCCCGGTTGAGCCAATGTACATGCTGGGGCGCTTGCGCACAGCCTCAAGGCCTTCGAGCACCTGAATGCTGCTTTCGTCATAGGCATCGGTCACGGCGGTGTTGAGCACGCCGTTTTTTTCTAATACTTGTTCTTCCAAGTTGAGCCTCCATCGGTCTATTTCTTCTTGATTGAGAAGATCATTACATGCGGGCATTACATGCGGGCATTACATGCGGGCATTACATGCCAGGCATCTGTCCGCCGCCGCCGCTCATGATCTGCTGGAAGAGCCCCGGCTTCTTATCCTTTTTCGGCTTATACAGCGGCGGGTTTTCCAGCTTTTGCTTGGCTTTTTTGCCGGCGTTCGTTGCCAAAAAGGCGTTCACACGGATGACCGCCGGCGCCAAATCGGCGCTCATATAATCCACGCAGGAGGCAAGCAGCCGCTCGTCGTTTTCCAGCGAACCCATGATGGTCACAACAATCAGGCTCTGCACGTCGTTCACGCCATTTTCATAGACATCGTTGAACAGGTTGAACAGGCGCTTCATCTGCTGTTTATCGCCGCTGCGGATGGTTTTCATCACGGCGTCGTTGCCGCCCTGCCGCAGAAAAAATTCCTCCGGCAAAAATTCGTTGCCGTGGCGGTCATAGTTTTCTTTGAACGCCGGGCGCAGCTCTTGATAAATCCCCGTGAAGCTGTTGGCAAAGCTCAGCCCGTCATAATAGGCGTCGCCATTGCGGATGGCTGTTTTAGACACACTTTTGGGCGGCTTCTTCGATGTGGATGCCGTCCCCGGCTTCCTCACCTTGAGCAGTTTTTCCAGCGCCTCGGCAAATTCGCCGGCTATGTATTTGCAATCTCTTTCGTCGGCGCGCCCAAGCTCCAGCAGCGATAACGCCATCTGATCGTAGTCGTCTTCGTCCTTCTGCATCTCAAGCACCGCGCGGTCATCCGCCAGCGCAATGCGGAACACGTTGTCTCCGCCCCGCAAAAACGCCGTGTCCATCTCCTGCTCCATCTTGAGGCCAAGCTCCTGCAAAGAGGGCTCCAGCCCCCTCAAAATCAAAGCCAGCGCGTCCTTCGCGTTCATCATAAGCGATATGTCCTCCCTAAACTTCCCCATAATAATATATGTATAATAGTATAGCACATTCCGCGCCGTTTGTCACGCTATTTTTTAATAAAACCCAATTATTTTCAAATTATTTTTGCTGAAATATTGATAAAATTGATTGACAGCGCCGCCGTGGTTCGGTATACTTATATTATCACAAATTTTCTGCAAAAAAGGAGGGTTCCTGTATGGTACGCATCGGATTTTGCTGCCCCGCCGCCGAGGCCGCGCGCGCAAAGGCCGCCGGCTGCGACTACATTGAGCTTGGTTTTGACAAAATAGCGTGCATGAGCGATGCCGAGTTGGCCCAAACAAAATCGCTTTTGGAAGAAGCGGGCCTGCGCGCGGAGGCCATGAACAGCTTTATCAAAGCTGAGTTTGCACTGTATTCTTTGCAAGACGACACGGCGCTGCGGGCGTATCTCGCGCAGGGTTTTGCACGCGCGCAGGCACTGGGCACGGAGGTTGTGGTATTTGGTTCCGCCGGGGCGCGCAAGCTCCCTGCAGGCGTTGACAAGAAAGAAGCCTGGCAGGTTCTTGCCCCCTATTTTCGGCTGGGTGCGGAATTGGGGCAGGCACACGGCATTACCATCGCGATTGAGCCCCTGTGCTATGCCGAGTGCAACGCCGTCAACACCCTGCAAGAGGGTCTTGCGCTCCTGCAGCTGGTGAACCATCCCAACCTGAAGATACTCGCCGACATGTTTCACATGGGCGAAAACGGCGAGGATTACGCGGACGTCAAGCTTGCGGCGGCGGATTTGCGGCACTGCCACATCGGCAGGCCCGGCGGGCGCACATATCCCTTGCCGGACGACGGCTATGATTACCGGCCGTTCTTTGCGGCGCTGAAAGAGGCCGGCTATGACAGGCGGCTTTCGATTGAAGCAAAACCCCAAAATGGCCCTGAAGATTTGGCAATTTCCGTGGAATATTTAAAGAAGCTGCGGAGCGAATAATCAGTTTTTTTGACCACCCCGGCCTGCGGCCACCCCTCCCCAGAGGGGAATTAGTTTTCTGCCGTGAGGTTCACGAAAAACACAAACGCACTGGGCGGCTATCAATCATTCCCCTCCGGTGGAGGGGTGGCCGCGAAGCGGACGGGGTGGTCTTGGTGCGCATCACAATACAATAGCCTCAATACAAGCAGTATAAAAGAACTAAAACAATGAACTTGGAGAAACATATGGAAGAAGCAATCCGCCTGCGGGGCGTGTGCAAACGCTTTGGCTCCGTTGCCGCGAACGATGGCATTGATTTGGACGTGCGATTTGGCGAGGTGCTGGGGCTGCTGGGCGAAAACGGCTCCGGAAAAACCACGCTGATGAACATGCTCTCCGGCATTTATCAGCCGGACAGCGGTACCATTGAAGTCAAAGGAGATACGGTGAGCATCCCCTCGCCGCGTGACGCGCAGCGGCTGGGCATCGGCATGGTGCACCAGCATTTCAAGCTGGTCGAGGCATTCACAGCGTTCGAAAACGTCCTTCTGGGCAGCACAGAGCCCAAGAACAAAGCCAGGCGGGCACTGACCGCGCTGTGCGATGAATACGGCCTTGCCGTGCCCCTGGACCGCCGTGTGAGCGAAATGTCCGTGGGAGAAAAACAGACCGTGGAAATCCTGAAGCTCCTGTTCCGGGGCGCGGATATCCTCATTTTGGACGAGCCCACAGCAGTGCTCACCCCGCAGGAGGCAGCGGTTCTCTTCGCGATGCTGCGCCGCCTGCAAGAAAACGGACGCGCGGTGATCATCATCACGCACAAGCTGAACGAACTGCTCGCGGTGTCCGACCGTGTGACAATTCTGCGCAAGGGCAAAAGCATTGCCACTGTGAATACCCCTGAAACCAGCGCCGCGCAGCTCACAGAGCTCATGGTCGGCCGGCCGGTTGAGCTGACAATCCATCGGCCGCAAGCAGAACAAACGCCGGATCTGCTGCAAATTGAGAATCTCTCCGTCAAAACAGAGGAAGGCTATGCCCTGCGCGATCTCAGCTTTTCCCTCGCGGGCGGAGAAATTCTCGGCGTTGCGGGGATTGCGGGCGGCGGCCAAAAGGAGCTTTGCGAGGCGATTGCGGGGCTGCAAAAGGCTGAGGGCAGCATCCTCTTCCAGGGCCAGCAAATTCTGGGGCAATCCCCCGCCGATATCATCAAGCGCGGCATCTCCATGAGCTTCATCCCGGAGGACCGCCTTGGCATGGGGCTTGCGGCCTCCATGAGCATCTCCGATAACATGCTGCTGAAGACATACCGGGACAGCAATGGTCCCGTCCTGCTGCGGCGCTCCGCCAAGGCCATGGCGCAAAAAATCATCCAGCTGATGAATGTGGCCACGCCCGGCGCTTCCATCCCGGTGCGCTTGCTTTCCGGCGGCAATGTGCAAAAAATATTGCTGGGGCGCGAAATTGAATCCAACCCGCGCCTGCTCATCACCGCCTACCCTGTCCGGGGGCTTGACACCAATGCTTCGTTCGCGATTTATGACCTGCTGGGCAAGCAGGCAGAAAGCGGCACAGGCGTGCTCTTTATCGGCGAAGATTTGGACGTTTTGCTGGAGCTGTGCGATCGGATCATGGTGCTTTGCCGCGGCGAATGCATGGGAATTCTCGACGCAAAAACAGCAACCAAAGATCAGCTCGGCATGCTGATGACAGGGCACCTGGAGGGCGCACAAAAAAGCATGCACAAGGCTATGGTTTAAGGCGCTTTTTCCACACGTAAAAACATCACTTCCATTTCGTGCCATATTCGACTGGTAAATTAGGGAATTCTTGAAATTCGGCCAAATTACGTTTCCCCAGCACAGATGATTCCTTAGTTTTCCTATTGACTTATTCTTTTCCATCCTTTATAATGATTGATATGAGAGGCAACGCCTTTCTGACGATAGGGGATTATCGTCTGGCAAGCTGACCGCTTGGTTTTCTATGCGGTGGGTTTGTTGCGGATGTTTAAAAATCATGAAGGAGGAGATCAATCAAATGAACGAAAGCATCAGAAATTCCAGCGTGGATTTCCTGTTCAGGGCAGTGATGTCATTGGACGGGCTGGAGGAGTGTGGGGACTTTTTTGAAGATCTGTGCACCATCCAGGAACTCAAGGCAATTTCGCAGCGCATTGTTGTGGCAAAAATGCTCAGCGAAAAAAGGGTCTACAGCGAGATCGTCAAGGAGACAGGAGCCTCCACCGCGACCATCAGCCGCGTAAACCGCTCCCTGATCTATGNCAA
>JGI994J12354_10005266_pt1 | contig 11216 bp, 9 predicted proteins | sample IntmicLarv3ML3BL_FD_12354 | JGI IMG/M metagenome (IMG submission 12354) | reverse complement strand
AATCAATAACCGCCATCTTCGGATTAGTCGTTCTAGGATGCCCAATCCCCAGCCTCAAGCGCCAGAAGTCCTGGGAACCCATTGCAGAAACAATATCATTCAACCCGCGATGTCCGCCAGTAGAGCCGCCTTTTTTCAGACGAACCACACCTGCTGCAATATCCAGCTCATCATGCACAACCAGTATTTCTTCCACCGATATCCGATAAAAACGCGCGAGCGCACCAACCGCCCGACCTGAAAGGTTCATGAAAGTCTGCGGTTCCATCAGCCAGATCTCCTGACCACCAATCCGCACACGACCGGCCAATGACTGGAAGCGGGCTTCTTTTTTCAGGGCCGACGCATTCATCCTGTAGGCCAGATTATCAATAAACCAGAACCCGGCATTATGGCGGGTCTGCTCATATTCAGAGCCCGGATTGCCCAGACCAACGATAAGACGGATCGACATGGTTATGTTCAGGAAAAATCAGAAGATAGGTAGATCAGTTCAGCATAACACCATCCGGCACCGGATTTTTTCTGGCCTGCACCAGTATCCAGGGCCTGACGACGACTGTCCACAACTCCGCGTCTACCTCAAACCAAGCTTCTGCCTGCTCATCGGTCACTTTTTCTATCTGTTTTTGCTCAACCAGCCGGGTGATGCTTTCCGTATCATCGGCAGCAATCATGACGGCCACACTGACCATATCTAAACCATCGCCAATGGCAATGATATGGCCCGAAGCAAAATAGCGCTGCAGCTCGCGCCAGGGTATTTGCGCTGTTTCCATATTCAGCTTGGCATGGAGAAATTCCTGTTCCTGAGAAGACATTTTCATGATTTCGCCTGTCAATATTCAAAAAAGTGCCGCATCAGTAATGTGGCGGTTTTTCATGCGTCAAAATAGTATTGTTATTAGCTCTTTCCACCAGACGCCCCGCCAGCACTGATATGGCGGCTTCCAATTGTTCAATCCGGTTCTGCTGCTGGTAAACGGTTTTATTCAGCTCATCAATCATATCCTCCTGATGGCTTATCCTCATTTCCAGATCGATAAAACGTGCTTCCATAATCTGCTTTCCTTTACCGGGTAAAAAAATGGCCTGCATCAGCAACCTCACACCGGGTATTTTAACAATGTACCCGCATCATCACACTCCCTTCGGGTTCTGCAGAAGCGATTTCAGGTTGGCCAGCCTTGCCTGCGGTGTCATGATTTCAGTCCCAGCAGGTAGCTTTTCTCCCTCGTCGAGCATCATTTCCGCAATAAAACGGGAAACCTCACATGTTTCCACCTCCCGTCCTCTTCTCCGCTTCTTGCACCAAGTAAGCTGAAGACTTCGCTGTGCGCGGGTAATTCCGACATACATCAGGCGACGCTCTTCCTCAATTCGTCTTGCCAGCACATCCGCTGACGCATCCGGGGCCCCCTTGTGCGGCAGAATGCCCTCTTCCACGCCGACCAGATAAACATGGGGAAACTCAAGCCCCTTTGCGGCATGCAGCGTAGAAAGACGCACAGCATCCGGCTCTTCATCACGCCCTTCCAGCATGGTCATCAGCGCCACCATCTGTGTCAGTTCAAGCAGGGTTTTTTCTGGGATACCTCCTGTACGATCACCCAGGCTTTTCTCTTTGAGCCAGCCCGTAAACTCCAGAACATTATCCCACTTCCCCCTAGCCCCGCGCTCATCAAATGTATCGTAAAGATAAGCTTCATAAGCTATTTCCGCCATCATGTCATCCAGCACTGCCGCGGCATTTTCACCACTTCCGGCAGCACCCTGACGACTCGCTCTTGCTTCAATACGGTTAATGAAATCACAAAAAGTCCGTAGTGGTTGCAACTGACGGGAAGGCAGTATCGCCTCAATTCCGCCCTTGTAAACAGCCTCAAAAAGCGAGCACTGCCATCGCCCGGCAAACGTCCCCAGTGCCTCCAGCGTTGCCTGTCCGACACCGCGCCTAGGCGTCGTCACCGCCCGAATAAATGCCGGATCATCGTCATTGTTGGCAATCAGACGAAGGTAGCTGACAATATCCTTGATCTCGGCCCTAGCAAAAAAGCTCTGTCCGCCTGAAATCGTGTAAGGGATCCGCTCCCGGCGCAAAGCTGTTTCCAGAAGGCGGGACTGATGATTGCCCCGGTACAGGATCGCATAATCCGAAAATTTCGCACGGCGTTCAAAACGGTGTGCCGACAGAGAAATCGCAACCTGCTCCGCTTCCTTTTCATCATTATCCATGACACTCACCCGGATCGGCTCGCCCGGCCCCAGTTCTGACCAAAGGGTCTTGTCAAAAATCTTGGGATTATTGCTGATAACCGCATTGGCCGCCTGTAGGATATGCATAGATGAGCGATAATTCTGTTCCAGTCGGATCAGTTTCAGATCTGGAAAATCATTCTGCAGGATTTTCAGGTTTTCCGTCGTAGCTCCCCGCCAAGCATAAATCGCCTGATCATCATCACCGACAGCCGTGAACATGGGCTTCTTACCGGGGCCGGTTACCAACAGCCTGACCAACTCATACTGACAGGCATTGGTATCTTGGTATTCATCCACCAGAAGATAACGCATACGCCGCTGCCACCGATCACGCACGCTATCATGCTGCCGGAAAAGTTCGACGGGCAGACGGATCAGGTCATCGAAATCCACGGCCTGATAGGCAGACAACGTCGCCATATAACTGGCATAAATCCGCGCCGCCTGCCCCTCTTCTTCATCAATCGCTTCCGCCAGTGCTCTGTCAGGCGAAACAAGTGCATTTTTCCACAGCGATATGCAAGTCTGGATGCGACGGATAAGCTGCCGGTCCGTTGTGGTTGCCATTTCCTGAATCAAGGAAAAACAGTCGTCGGCATCCATGATGGAAAAGCGTTCCTTCAAGCCCAGTTCCTTCGCTTCCTGGCGCAATATCCGCACCCCGAGTGAGTGAAAAGTGGAAATGGTCAAATCGGATGTCTGTGACGAATCTGACAGCAGTCTGGCAATTCGTTCCTGCATTTCTGCCGCCGCCTTGTTAGTAAATGTCAGTGCCGCAATATGGCGCGCCTCGTACCGCCCATCTTCTATCAGATGGGCGATTTTCTGTGTAATGACACGCGTCTTTCCCGAACCCGCCCCGGCTATTACCAGGCAGGGGCCGTCCATATAACGCACAGCATCACGCTGCGGAGTATTGAGGTTGAAAAGGGCTGTGGATGTCATCACAAAAAGCGGCAAAAAACAGGAGCGCCATTATACCAGTGCACGTATCATTAGTCAGAAAAGAGCTGGCACGTTACACTATCCTTACTGGCATCTTGCAATTTAAAAAAACGCCACCATCTGTGTCATAACTGACCATTCGATTCAGACGACACACCACCAACCGGGCTTATCGGGGAAACATGATATGGAACAATTTCACGGCACAACCATCCTATCCGTTCGTCGGGGAAACGAAGTTGCCCTTGGCGGAGACGGGCAGGTCACACTTGGCAGCGTTGTCATCAAGGGTAGTGCCCGCAAGGTTCGCAAGCTCTACAATAACCGCGTACTAGCCGGATTTGCCGGCGGAACAGCAGATGCATTCACCCTGCTTGAGCGTTTTGAGGCAAAACTGGAAAAGCATCAGGGCAACCTGCTCCGTTCCGCCGTTGAGTTAGCCAAAGACTGGCGGACTGATCGCATTCTGAGACGCCTTGAAGCCATGCTGCTGGTTGCTGACAGGGAAGCAACTTTTATCATCACCGGCAATGGCGATGTGCTTGAGCCGGAAGAAGGCGTGGGCGCTATTGGATCAGGTGGCGTTTATGCCCAGTCTGCTGCTCTTGCTCTCCAGCGCAATACGGAGTTGTCCCCCATTGAAATCGTGGAAAAAGGCTTGGCTATTGCTGGCGAGCTTTGCGTTTACACCAATATGAACCACATTATCGAAACACTCGATTAACGGTATCCGCTCTCTTATTCTTTTATCGTCATACCATCATGAACCTGACTCCTCCAGAAATTGTTACGGAACTCGACAAACATGTCGTCGGCCAGTCAAAAGCCAAACGCGCGGTTGCCATTGCACTCAGAAACCGCTGGCGTCGCCAGCAAGTGGAAGAGCCCCTGCGCCACGAGATTACGCCAAAAAATATCCTGATGATCGGCCCGACCGGCGTCGGAAAAACCGAAATTGCCCGACGTCTCGCCCGGCTGGCTGACGCGCCGTTCATAAAAATTGAAGCAACCAAGTTTACGGAAGTCGGTTATGTTGGCCGTGACGTTGAAACGATCATCCGTGACCTGATCGAAATCAGCATCAAGCAGACACGGGAAGCAGAAATGCGAAGTGTCCAGGAAAAAGCGGCAGATGCGGCAGAAGAGCGAGTACTCAACATTTTGGTACCGCCTGCCCGTGATTTCGGCTTCAATACCAGTGACGACGACACCAGTTCCGGCAGCAATACGCGTCAGGTTTTCCGAAAACGCCTCCGGGAAGGCTCGTTGAATGACCGCGAAATTGAAGTCGAGGTTGCTGACACGATGCCACACATGGAAATCATGGCGCCTCCTGGCATGGAAGAAATGACCGAGCAGATCAAATCGATGTTCTCGGGTATGGGAGGAAACCGGAAAAAATCCCGCAAAGTCAAGATTAGCGAAGCCCTCCGACTTTTGACAGATGAAGAAGCTGCCAAAATGGTCAACGAAGAGGATTTAAGACAGAAAGCCATCACCAATGTTGAACAAAATGGCATTGTCTTTCTGGATGAAATCGACAAGATCGCATCCCGTTCCGAAATTGGCGGGGCGGATGTCTCACGTGCTGGTGTTCAGCGCGACCTCCTGCCACTGGTGGAAGGCACAACAGTTAACACCAAATACGGGATGATCAAAACCGATCATATCCTCTTTATTGCCTCAGGCGCCTTTCATCTTTCCAAGCCCTCTGACCTGATACCGGAATTGCAGGGACGCTTCCCGATCCGTGTGGAACTGGAATCCCTTTCCATTGAGGATTTCGAACGCATTCTGACCAGTACAGACGCCTGCCTGACAGCCCAGTATGAAGCCCTTCTGGCAACCGAAAACATCCGACTGATTTTTTCTGAAGAGGGTATTCGTCGCTTGGCTGAAATTTCTTTTTCCGTCAACGAACGCACGGAAAATATCGGCGCAAGACGGCTTTATACCGTCATGGAAAAGCTGCTGGAGGAAATTTCATACACGGCAAGTGAAACCGGTTCGGATACGATCACCATCGATGCGGCTTACGTGAATGAACGACTCGAAGCACTTTCTGTCAACGAAGACCTTTCCCGCTATGTTCTGTAAGGTCACGAAAACAGAAAAAGCCAGCGCAATCACTGGCTTTTTCTGTCATCTGCCACCTATTCTACCCAAACAACCACATCTTCACTTAACTGCCTCGTCTTGGCTTTTGGTTCATTTTTCCGGTAACCGAATGCAACCATGACAGAAAGTCCCAGTTGCCCGTTTTCTGTTAGTCCGGCGTCCGCGAGAATCGCTTCGGATGCTTCCAGATTGGCACCTTCAATTGCACAGGAATCGATACCGAGAAATGCGGCGGCGGTCATCATATTGCCCAACGCAATGTACGCCTGCTTTCCCGACCAATCAAACAGAGTGCGCGATGTATCCAGCAAGCGGTTTTCCTCCTGGAACTGACGGAACCGCTCGCGTTTTTTTGCCGCAATTTCATCCGGCAAATGCTGAACCTCTTTCATCATACGGGTCACATGCCCGGCATCAAAACGCATGCCATCCCGGTAGCACATGATTGCCACATAGTGGCTGGCTGTCGGCAGTTGGGTCTGTGCGCCCCAGCACACGGTACACAGCTTTTCGCGCAAACCGGCATTCTGTATGACAATGAATTTCCAAGGCTCAAAGCCGAATGAACTGGGGGACAGACGGCCTGACTCCAGAATGACATTGAAATCCGCCTTACTGATTTTTTTGCCCGAATCAAATTCCTTGCAGGCATGACGAAACTGAAATGCAGAAAGAATTGCTTCATGAGTTGTCATGACACCTCCACTCAGATGATAAAAAACCAATATAACCAAAAAATCACATTTTCTCCACGCGAATTACCAAACGCCTTCTGCACAGGCAGAAACGCAGGCCAAATGGCCCGCGTCTGAAGTAAATCAGATAAACGGATTACTTCGCTGTCATCATCGCCACGGTTGTGTCCAGCATCCGGCAACTGAAACCCCATTCGTTGTCATACCAGGCCAGTATCTTGACGAGAGTGCCACCACTGACTCGGGTCTGGGTCGAATCAAAGGTGCTGGATACCGTGGTATGGTTGAAGTCTGTTGATACCAACGGCTCCGTGTTGTAAGCCAGAACACCCTTCAACTCGCCCTCAGCAGCCTCCTTGAGGATGGCATTCACTTCCTCGACCGTGGTTGGACGGGCCGCAACAAAAGTCAGATCAACCGCAGAAACATTGGCTGTTGGTACACGCATGGCGTAGCCATCCAACTTACCTGCCAGCTCTGGCAGAACCAGACCAACCGCTATGGCCGCCCCGGTACGGGTGGGAATAATATTCATGGCTGCCGCACGAGCGCGCCGCGGATCACTGTGATAAACATCTGTCAGCACCTGATCATTGGTATAGGCATGAACCGTTGTCATCAGACCACTCACAATGCCGATTTTTTCGTGCAGCGGCTTGGCGACCGGCGCCAAACAGTTTGTTGTACAGGAAGCGTTGGAAACCACCGTATCCGATGCCTTCAGAAGGCCCTGGTTGACACCATAAACCACAGTTGCATCCACATCCTTACCGCCAGGTGCTGAAATCAGTACTTTTTTCGCGCCTGCCTGCAAGTGGGCGGAAGCCGCTTCTTTCGAAGTGAAACGACCGGTACACTCCAGAACAACATCTACATCCAGCTCTTTCCAAGGCATTTCAGCCGGATTGCGGTTAGAAATGGCGCGAATTCTGTCACCATTGACAATCAGGCAATCCTTCTCGCACTCCACCTTGCCGGCAAATTTACCGTGCACCGTATCATAACGGGTCAGGTGAGCGCTGATCTCCATATCGCCAAGATCGTTGACAGCAACAATTTCAATATCGCGTGATTTTCCATCCTCGTAATGTGCACGAAGAACATTTCGGCCAATACGGCCATAGCCGTTAATTGCAATCCGAATAGCCATGATGTTTTACTCCTGAATTAATCAAATCGGTTACCCACCTGCCCATAGTCTTCCATCCTGCCGAAAAATCATGGGCAAAACCATCATTATAAAACTGTCTTACCCAAAACGGATTGCACTTTGGCGATAACATTTTCCACAGTAAACCCGAAATGTCTGAAAAGGACAGAAGCCGGCGCTGATTCACCAAAGCTTTCCATACCGATAACCGCACCTTCCAGACCAACATATTTGTACCAGTAGTCTGCAATGCCCGCCTCTATAGCCACACGCGGGACGCCTTTGGGCAATACACTTTCGCGATAGGCCGATTCCTGCATATCAAAGACATCGGTTGACGGCATAGACACAACACGGGCAGCAATTCCCTCTTTCATCAGCGCTTCTGCCGCATCAACCGCCAGCCCGACTTCAGAACCCGTTGCAATCAATACGATCTTTGCACCCGGCGCATCCCGCAGCACATATCCGCCACGGGCAATATTGGTAACCTGTTCTTCTGTGCGCGCCTGATAAGTCAGGTTCTGGCGTGAAAAGATCAGGGTTGTCGGGCCATTTTCGCGCTTGATCGCCTCACTCCACGCTACAGCGGATTCCACCGTATCGCACGGTCGCCAATTATTCAGGTTCGGGATCAATCGCATGCTGGCAATATGCTCAACAGGTTCATGCGTCGGGCCATCCTCACCCACACCAATCGAATCATGGGTAAAGACAAAAATGGAGCGAATCTGCATGAGCGCCGCCATCCTGAGCGCATTGCGACTGTAATCCGAAAAAGTCAGGAAGGTGCCACCAAACGGAACAAATCCACCATGCAGGGCAACACCGTTCATGATGGCACTCATGCCGAATTCCCGCACGCCATAACTGATGTAATTGCCGGGCTGGTCTGCCGTCAACTTTACGCACTCTTTCCAGTTGGTCAGGTTTGACCCCGTCAGATCAGCTGAACCGCCAAGAAAATCCGGCAGAATGGGCGCATAGGCGTCAATCGCATTCTGGCTGGCGCGACGGGTTGCTATCGTTTCTTCCTTGCTGACACAGTCTGCAAGGAACTTTTTCACCACATCATCAAAATTGGCAGGAAGCGCACCGCTCATCCTGCGGGTAAAATCTGCGGCTTCTTCAGGATACTGCCGAGCGTAGGACGCCAGCTTTGCCTCCCATTCTTCCTGCCATTTTTTGCCGTTTTCCCGTGCATCCCAAGCTTTGTAAACTTCCTGTGGCATTTCAAATGGCGGGGAAGTCCAGCCCATGGCTGCGCGTGCTGCCTCGATTTCCTTATCCCCTAGCGGAGCTCCGTGCACATCGTGCGTACCGGCCTTGTTTGGAGAACCTTTGCCGATAATGGTCTTGCAGCAGATCAAAGTGGGTTTGTCCGATTGTTTTGCCCGGGCAATGGCCGCATCTACTGCCGCTACATCATGACCATCCACGTTCGGGATGACATCCCAGCCGTACGCATCAAACCGCTTTGGTGTATCGTCTGTCAGCCAGCCTGTGACATCGCCATCAATCGAAATCCCGTTATCGTCATACAGGGCGATCAGCTTGTTCAGTTTCCATGTTCCGGCCAACGAACAGGCTTCATGCGAAATGCCCTCCATCAGGCAACCGTCACCAAGAAAGACGTATGTGTAATGGTCAACCAGATCAAGACCCGGCTTATTGAACGTTTTCGCAAGCAGCTTTTCCGCCAGTGCCATGCCAACTGCATTGGTAATACCCTGCCCAAGCGGACCAGTCGTGGTTTCAATGCCGGGAGTGATATGTACTTCGGGATGCCCTGGAGTCTTCGCATGAAGCTGACGGAAGCTTTTGATGTCCTCCATCGTCAGATCATAGCCGGTCAGATGCAAAAGGGCATACTGCAGCATGGAACCATGCCCATTTGACAGAACAAAACGATCACGATTTGACCAGTGCGGATCGGCGGGATTGTGCCGGTAATGGCGCGACCAGAGTGCCACAGCCATTTCCGCCATGCCCATCGGCATGCCGGGATGACCAGAGTTGGCCTTCTGAACAGCATCCATTGCCAACACACGAATCGCGTTAGCCATCATGTTATCAGGTTGAGTCATCGTCATATGATTACCTTGAATCCGTTAAAGGGGTGGGAGGGGAAAAACGAATTTAATGCCCTCCATCAAATCGTGTATTATGCCAAGCATATGCCTGTTTGTATTCTATCAGAGACTCATTTCTGGATTAAGATCAACCGAACAACAGGGAGCCCATCATGACACGCCTGTACTGCAATGCCCCGCTTTCTGTCAATTCCCGGCTGGAACTGCCAGCATCCGCGGCACGCCATACGATGGTTCTGCGTCTAAAGCAGGGAGATGACGTCACGCTTTTTAACGGTGAAGGCGGTGAATACCGTGCCAAAATCGTTGATATTCATCGTCACGGCACTACCGTTGATATCTTCTCCTACCAGCCACGGGAAAACGAGCTGTCCTATCGCATCACACTTGTTCAGTCCATGCCGGAAGCATCCAAAATGGATCTGGTTATTGAAAAAGCGGTTGAGCTTGGTGTTTCGCAAATCTGTCCGGTTGAATCACAACGCTCCGTCGTCCGGCTAACAGAAGAGCGGGCGGAAAAACGGGCCATTCGATGGAAAAGCATCATTATTGCCTCTTCAGAGCAAAGCGGACGCAACCGCTTTACGGAATTGAAAGAGATCACTTCTTTCCAGAAATGGATCGAAGGCCACAGCCCGCGCCCCATCCTGATACTCAGCCCACATACCACGGATTCTCTGGCAGACTGGGCTTTTCACCATCAGCCACAGGATGTCACCCTTGTTGTCGGACCAGAAGGGGGCTTTTCACGCGAAGAGGAAGAACTGGCCATTCGTCATGGTGCGCTGCCCCTGTCGCTTGGCACCCGGATTCTGCGAACAGAAACAGCGGGCATGGCTGCCGTTTCCGCCCTGACCGCCATATGGAACCGGACTGGCTCCTGATAGTCCGGATGTCTACCCCCCGCTGGTAATAACGGCAAGCGGATCAGGCGGATTCGTCCAGCTTTACGGCATGTTCGCGGGTCGTATGAAAAACCAGCTTCGGCCAACGCTCTTCTGTCAACCGCAGGTTCACGGCAGATGTCGCCAAATAGGCCAGATTGCCCGCTGCATCATGCGCCAGATTGTGTGACAGCGACTTTTCAAAGTCGACCAGGATACGCCTGTCTTCACTGGTTACCCAACGGGCACTGCTGATGGAGGTTCCCTCAAAAACGGCATCCACACCGTACTCATTCATCAGGCGGCTGGCAACCACATCAAACTGCAAAACACCAACCGCACCCAGTATCAGATCACTTCCCTGCAGGGGTCTGAAAACCTGCACCGCCCCCTCTTCGCCCAGCTGCTGCAGACCTTTATGCAGCTGCTTCAGCTTGAGCGGATTCCTGATGCGAACCACACGAAAAAGATCCGGGGCGAAATAGGGAATGCCGGTAAACTGCAACAGTTCACCTTCCGAAAAGCTGTCGCCAATCTGCATGTTTCCATGATTGGGCAAACCAATAATATCGCCCGCATAAGCCTCTTCAACCTGTTCACGGGAAGACGCCATGAAAGTCACGACACTCGAAATCCGGACATCGCGCTCCAGCCGCAAATGCCTGAGCTTCATGCCCTTTTCAAAGCGACCGGAACAAACCCGCAAAAAGGCGATTCGGTCACGGTGCGCCGGATCCATATTCGCCTGTATCTTGAAGATAAAGCCTGAAAACGGCTTTTCGGCTGGCTCCACCGACCTGACTGTCGCATCTCTCTCACCTGGCGGTTGCGCCCAGTCTAAAAGCGCATTCAGGATCTCGCGCACACCAAAGTTGTTAATGGCAGAGCCAAAGAAAACGGGCGTCAGCGTGCCGGCAAGAAACTGCCCTGCATCGAACGAATTGGAAGCACCATGAACCAGTTCGACCTCCACTTTCAGCTGCTCCATTTCCTGCGGGAACATCTCTGCCAGCCTGGGATTGTCAATCCCTGAAATCACCTCGAATTCCTGATCCGCCCTTTCACTGCCCGC
>JGI994J12354_10005265_pt1 | contig 11216 bp, 9 predicted proteins | sample IntmicLarv3ML3BL_FD_12354 | JGI IMG/M metagenome (IMG submission 12354) | reverse complement strand
TGGTAAATCGCCTGCGCCCAGCTGGTGTAATTATACAACAGACGATCATCTGCACGCATTGCGTCGTACTCTCAAAAGTTTACGCATCAAAACGCCAATTATTCTAGTTGGTCATTCTATGGGATCACTGTTAGCTGTGGAATATTCGACTGTCTACCCTGAGAAAATTGCTGCTTTGGCGCTGGTGTCGCCACCATTTTTACAGCCCAAAGAAAGTAAGGCTCTTCTTAACCGATTTTATCACAAAGCGTATGACAAAATATTAACAGCCAAACAGACAAAACAACTTGAACAAGTCGCTAGTTTCTTCGAAAAATTCACTAGTTTTGAGGCCGATTCGATTGGTCAAGAGTCACTGCAACGTTCGATGAAACACGTCGTTATTGGCAGCCGCACTCTTAGTCAAGTCAAGAAACTCAAATTGCCGATTCATTTATTTCACGGTTCGCTCGATATTCTAGTCAACGGAGCTAATCTAAAACCTTTGTCGAAGAAAGCCAACATTTCATTTCACGCCTCGCCAATTGGGCACGATGTTGTTGGGCTGAAACGAAAGCAACTTATCAAAGTTTTATCTAAACTCGTTTCAGAGTAATAAATTAGAATTATAATAAAAAATAAGCCACTAATCACAAGGGATTGGTCGCTTATTTTGGAGGAACCAGCGGGGCTTGAACCCGCGACACCAGGCTTAAAAGGCCCGTGCTCTACCAACTGAGCTATGGTTCCGCAACATCAGACATTGTACCAGAGTGCTAACATTTTAGCAAGACTGTATTTCTATGCACCAACTTTGTCTTTTTTCTGACCACGACGCGCATTCTGCTCGACATATTCGATAATTGGTGTAGCAACATCGCGACCCGTGATTTTCTCAACACCGAAACCAGGCGAAGCATTAACTTCTAGCACCAGCGGTCCGCGGTCCGAGCGCATAATATCAACACCAGCGACGCTAAGACCGAGCGATTTCGCTGCCTTTATAGCAATTCTGCGTTCTTGATCAGTCAACTTTATAGCTGTGCCGTTGCCGCCTTTGTGCAAATTGGAGCGAAAATCATCATCAAGCGATTGTCGTTTCATACTAGCGATCACTCGACCGCCCACCACGAACGCACGAATGTCGATACCAGCAGATTCTTGAATAAACTCCTGTATCATAACGTTCGTGCCGTCTTCGTTGTATAAGTAAAAAGCTTGCAAAGCAGATTTAGCGGCTTTCTTAGTATCTGCCAAAACCACACCGTTGCCATGTGTGCTACTGCCAAGTTTAATAATCACTGGTGCGCCGCCAACTTGATCAAGCATAGCATCGATGTCCATCGAATTGCGGCTAAAAACTGTTTTTGGCACATCAACCACTCGCGCCAAGATTTGCGTGGCGCGCAGTTTGTCGCGCGAACGTGCAATCGCAATCGCACTAGCTGTCGTGAAAATACCTTCCCGTTCGAGTTGTCGAACGATAGCCGTGCCATAACGCGTCATATAATTAGCGACGCGCGGAATAATCGCATCGAATTGTTTGATGTCAATTTCCTTGTCTTTGTAAATAACTTTTGGATCGTGTCGATCAACTGACACGAGACAGTTTTTGTATTTGATAACTTTAACTTCGTGCCCGCGCGACTCAGCAACTTCCTTGAGCCGTTTCGTGGAATAGTTGGCATTTCCATTTGATAAAATTGCGATTTTCATGGCTTTGCTCCTCTTGTTTTTTGCAACTCTTCATAACTTTTTCTGTCAATTTCGGTTAATATTCTTGAGCCATTATGAACATCAACCACAAATTTTCCAGACAACGTGTTTCTACCGATTAAAACTGGGAAAGTTTGTTTTGAACGATTCGCCAAAGTACAACGGCTCCGCACTCGCCGACCTTTTATTTGGATAGTAATGGGTACAACATATCTAATTTCTCGATGCCCAGTCGATGTAGCAACAACTCGCTGAGTATAATGGCGCGTCTTCATTTTTTCGCCAGTAAAGAACGGTGAGCCTTCATCGAAAAAGCACCACGTCAGTTCGCCGTCTTGCTCAATAATTTGACTAGCCCAGACTGCAGTCGTTCTAGCACCAGTATCTATTCGCGCTGGAATTTTCTTTTGACCAGTAGCAACAAGCCAGACATATTCGAAACGGCCAATCGTGACCTTATTCGACCGCTCAACTATGTTTTTACTAATCTTGTTCATCTAAAACCTTCTTTACTAGTTCGCACTCATCATGCGAAGTGTGATTATACTTACCAATCAACGCCTTGTCAAGAGCGCCATCTATGTCATCAGCATTGTCAGAAAAATATGACATATTGTTTACCAAGCCCTCATAATAAACCTTGAGTTTGGTATAAATCATACCCTGCATATGCATATTGGTTCCGCGGAAGGCATTTTCTATATGTTTCCAAGTGCGCTCTTGGGCTTTTTGAGTAATTTCCTGTGACATTTCGGTCACATTACCCGCAAGGCGCTTAGCAATCACTGGCCAACTTGCCTCATACGCATCTCGTGCATCGCGCGAATGACCTTCTTTGTCTGCGCCAAGGGCAAAGCCAGCCACGATATATCGTTCGACTGCACGATCAAATGACGCGTTGTCGAAATTGCCGTCCACCGCACATTCTAGAATTACATTTAGTCCTTCCTCTGCTTCTAAGTAATTGGCCGTGCCTTCCGCCAAGAGAGGAACTCCTGTTTTTATGCCATTTAGATTACGCTCAGCGTGTCTGAGTTCGTGGATGATGAGTCGCCTAGTTTCAGCGGCGTTTCTATGTAAATCTGGCGGTAACAACAACTTCTTATCGGGTCGACTGTAATTTGCATTAGTCACAGTGTTATCAATTTCCACAGCAACCCCCGCGGCTGCCATGCCATTATTAATGATTGCCTGATTACATATAGTTTCAATCTGTCTGGAGTCGTAATAAATATCGTCCGGCGTATTCGGCACAGCGGACAATTCGCTAGCATATTTTGTTTCCACTATCTTTTTTAATTCTGACAGCAGCGTTGAATTAAATATTTCCTTATAACTGCCATCTAAAATTGCTTGAAAGTAATCGGGGCGAAAGACGCCATAACAGCGTTCGTTGGCATTTCTCCAGTCAAGTCGGTTAAGATCAGAGTTGTCTTCACGTAATCGTTCCGCCGATTCAACCAGGCGGATAAGATTAAGGTTTTTCTCTTGCATATCAGCATACATAGTGTATTCTGCGGCATGGTCGATGCCTGTCTCGGCAGCATGGTCGAGTTCCCCAATTGCTTTGTAGGCACTGCCTTTCATGTCCAGTAGGTTCACGAAGCGTTCTTCGTGGCTCATATCTTTCATATCGCCCGTTTGGAAATCATCATAAATGCGGTCTAAACGTTGATAGTAAAAATTAGGCAACCGCTTCTCGCCAGACAGGAATCGTTTTTGCTCAACCAGTCGTTTGGATGGAATATCATTAAAATAAGCAAATTCATCCATAGAACTAGGTAGTGCACCGTAGTTGAGCAATTCTTCCCTAGAGGGATCTGTGTCGTGACGATTTAATGTTATTTTTTCTGCCATATTTTGCAATTATAGCATACTTTGCGAAAAAAAGCAAGATCTAGTGTTTATTTCTTAAACGCGAATATAACTCATCTGCGAGATCTAATCCGGTAATTGATAAGAACGAGCTAAACGCTGGCGATCTGTTAATTTCTATCAGTTTGAGACCATCAGGCGTTACAGCAATATCTATACCTGCAAAATCTATCTCTGGCATTTTATCCATTATATTTTTTATAAACTGAAATTCGGTACTGCACAGAGATCGAGTATCAACAACTTTTACTTTTTGCGACTCTGTCTTACTATTTTTGATTGATGCAGTACTGATAATGTCGCCGCAGATTACGTATACTCTTAATTCTTGTTGAATATTGATACGATGCTGAGCTATCCAATTCTCCAGATCAGTAATGCCATCTCGGTTGAACGATATTCCAGACGCACACGAAGATAGTCGCTTTTTATAGATTAAATCATCTCGATCAGGTGCCTGATCGGCTCGCCAAGTTTGCGGTAAGAACGGCTTGAATAAGTTCGCCTGATTGTATTTGTCTTCAAAATCTTCTATGGAGTTAAGACTACTAATGTTATCTACGAAATATGCCTTGCCAGTAAATGTTTCATTAATAATCGAAAACTCTTTTGCAAAGTTGTTTGGCATTGTAGACTTTTCACTGAAGTGGCTACGCAAGTATATCGTGTCAAAATTGGAGTTTTGAATTTCTCCCCACGATTCAGCAAAGTCTTCCAATAATAGAACCGTCGCCTGATTTCTGAACTGATTGAGCTCTAAATCAATCTTAGTTGTAACAACTAAATTGCTCATCGGAAAGCACCTTTTTTGACATTGCGTAACTCCTCGAGTAGTTGTTTTTCTCTGCGCGACAAATTCCTTGGCGTTTCAACATTCACTGTAATGATATGCGCTCCGCGACTACTGCCGCGCAGGTGTGGCACGCCGTGACCTGATAGCTTAAAATCCGTACCCGATTGCGTGCCAGCGGGAATTTTCATAGTCAACGGACCGTCAACCGTATTAACTTCTAATTCAGTACCAAGCGCTGCGTCAACCATCGAAACTGCTTCTTCGCTGAGAATCAGATCGCCTTCACGAGTAAATTTCTTGTGCGGTTTAACGTGAATCGCCACATATAAATCGCCTGTAGCGCCACCAACAACAGCCTCACCACGACCACTGAGCCGAATCGCCGAACCTTCGTCAACACCAGCTGGAATCTTGACTTTGATATCTTGTTTCTCACGTCGCACACCACGCCCATTGCAATTAGTGCAATTCTCCTCCGGCACTTGACCACGCCCGCGACAAGAATGGCAAGTTTGCGCCTGTTGAATTGGGCCAAACAGCGAGTTTATAACTTTCACTTCTTGACCAGAACCTTGGCAAGTTGAACAAGTTTTCACGCCAGCGCCCGGCTCTGCGCCGTCACCCTTACAGTGATTGCAGGCGGTATCAATATTCAGCGATACTTGCTTTTCTGTGCCAAAAATAGATTCTTCAAAAGTTAAATTAACAGAGGTCTCTATGTCACGACCACGATTCTGTTGTCGTGCGTTACCGCGTTGACCACCGCCAAAGAATTGACCAAAAATATCGCCGAGATCGCCAAAGTTTCCGCCACCGAAATCAAAGTGAACATTCTGACCTTGCCCGCCAAATCCACCGAATGGATTGCCGCCGCCACTCGCGCCACCGACACCAGCGTGACCAAATTGGTCATAGCGTTGGCGTTTTTGCTTGTCTTTTAAAACTTCGTAAGCTTCGTTGACTTCTTTGAATTTCGCTTCGTTACCGCCTTCTTTGTCGGGGTGGTGCTTGACGGCTGCTTTACGAAAAGCCTTTTTAATTTCGTCATCAGAAGCGCCTTTACTGACGCCAAGAATTTCGTAATAATCACGTTTTTCTGCCATAAGAAATATTATACGCGCCTAGCACTCGCGGGTCAAGAGTGCCAGAATGCTATTGAGTCTCTTCAGGAAAATCAATGCCTCTCAATACTTCGTACGCCCTATCAATTATCTCGCGACCCGGCTCACCCGCGCCAACTGGATCAATGACTATAGATATTTCAGGAGTACGAACAAACTTCTGCATTGTAGTCATAAAGTTATCTGAGCCGAATATCATGGCCTTAGTACTATCATCGTAATGAACGAGCAGGCATTTATTGTGTGATACCTGACTTCTCTCGGGAAGACTAATGCCAGCTGCCTCTAGCTTCTTATGATGCAAGCTTGTCCATGCATGGTAACCCATAGCACGACGACGGTGATCGTTAACTGGCTGCAATGGAATAGTCACCTCAGCACCATTCTGCTTTGCGAGAGCTAGTGCATTTGCCAGCTGTCCATCTGGCAAATATTGCGACATAAAAATAATGCTAGACGGTTTTCTCTTGCTGGGCGTTCCCTTGGTGTCATAGCTGGGATTGATTAATTGATGGGCAATATCATTAAGTCGCGGCAGGCGTCCCGGCTGTCCAAGATTGGAATAATCGCAAACTAATCGAATATTATCATCTAATGACGCCTCAGCATAACCACTTGAATTAACATTCCCACTTAGTATATTCTTAACCACACTTGCTGCTTTCGCGCTATCAATCGTTAGCGCAAAGTCCAACATATCGGGTGTGTATTGCAGATTGCCTGTGCCGATGGTGACTAGATTTTGTTGAGCATCAACATTTTCCAACACACCGACTTTAGGGTGAAAGGGTGCTAATTTCTGAAGAAGATGCTGACTAGCTAGACGCCGCGGCCAATTAGCGTCAGTCTTAATTTGAAATAGCTTCGGTGTAGGCAAGAGCAGCGAACTAAAATTTTCTTGATTACTATTCTGCGTGCATTCATTCTCGTAAGTTAATTTCCTTTCTGAGGAAGTCAATCGTGGAAAACCTCGTGGAATATGACGATTGCCACTAATTGTCATTCTGTTATTGTAATCTTCATCTAGATAAAGATGCGTATCAACACTGCGCTGCTGTGCCGCTGACAGTGCTTCGATAAATTGTAGCTCAGGTGAGTTATCTGGTGCGTGCAGTATCATCGACGACCAGTACACTGCACCACTACTCATAGACTCAATTATTCCAGTCGTCCGACTCAGCAATTCGTTTTTGGTCTCAAATTCAACAAACTTCATGCTTACAGCTCAAGATTCTGCTTAACTAGTCGAGCTTTTGCTGAGCCGATCGTTTCCGCAATTTCTAATTCTGTGGCATTTTTCACGCCAGAAACTGAACCGAACTTCCTTAACAGTTTTTTTCGTGTAATATTACCAATGCCAGGAATTTCTTCTAAGGCGTTTTTGGTTTGCGATTTATCGCGCAACGACCGATGATAACTGACCGCAAAACGATGACTCTCATCGTCCAGCCGAACGATTAGTTTGGCGATATGATCGTCATTCTTCAGCTCAATTGTCTCGTACTCTATAAGACCTGGTCTTGCAAGATTTAGATTTGGAATCACGATTTGAACGCGCGCATTGCGACTATGATCGCCACTTTTATTGCGACCAATAAAAGAAATTTTCTCAGCAATCAGCAAATCCTCCACAGCGCCGAGTTGCCCCTGACCGCCATCGATAATTATCAGATCTGGCTTTCCCCAATCTTTCAAATGTTTTAAACGGCGCTCGATAGTTTCGCGCATATGAGCGTAATCATCATTTCCGCCAATACGCAATTTGAATTTGCGATATTCGCGCTTGTCAGCCAAACCATTAGTCGCTACAACCATCGACGCCACATTATTTGTGCCACTAATATGTGAAACATCGTAAGCTTCTATTCGGCGCGGAGTTTTTGGCAAATTAAGCAAACCGCGCAAACCAATTAGCGCTTGGTCCTTGCTGATATCGAGAAATTCATCGCGACCAAAAACAATTTGTCGACGCAATTCATTCAAATGAAACAGTTGATTCCGAAGTTTTGCCGCCAATTCGAAATTTTGCTGTTTCGCGGCTAACTTCATTTCTTTTTCGATTTCGTTCGCGACCGCCACACGATTTCCTTTGATATAACTAATTAATTTGCGCAAATCCGCTTTGTAATTTGCCGTGCCATTTTCAATATCTGGCTCCAACCCGAGTTGCGCGTTTAACTTACTTTTTGCAGATTTGGGCGAATAACTTTTCGTAAAGTAAGGAAAGATTTTCCGCAATAAACGCAACGCATTTTTAATTGCAGTTTTCGAATAAAATGGGCCATAATAATCTGCCCTGTCGTCAATCGGCTGACGCGTGAAACTGACAAAAGGAATATCATCGCGCATATTTATCCGCACAAAAATCTGCGATTTGTCGTCGCGCAGCAGAATATTATAACGCGGCATATAGCGTTTTATCATTTCGGCTTCGAGGAACAGCGCGTCGAGTTCGCTTTCGGTTTCCGTCCAATCAGTATCAGCAATTTCAGCAACCAGCGCGCGCGTTTTCGCGTCGTCGTGCTCGCGATTAAAATATGATTTTACACGATTTTTTAATACAGATGCTTTGCCGACATAAATGATTTCGCCAGATTCGGATTTATGAAAGTATACACCCGAACTGCGCGGCAAAGTTTTTAGCTTTTCCGTCAACAATTCGCTCATTTTTGTTTCGCTCGAGATTTAAGTTCCGTTTGAGTTGGCATCGAATAAGTTCTCGCGATTTCATCGTGCAATTTTATAACCGTCCGCTCTAAGCGCGCGTTAAATTTCTCAACTGTTTCGTTCTTTTTAGGAAAAAGCGGTTCGCCGAAACTGACGTGAACTGGCGGGCGACCCGAACGCCACCTTTTCGTTTTAGGCGGCCAAGCTGCGTGCGCACCAACGATAGCCACTGGCACAATTGAAACTTGTCGTTTAATCGACAGCGCTGCGATACCTAGAGTAAAATCACCAATCGCGCCAGTTCGCGAGCGCGTACCTTCCGCCATAATCATAACTGGAGTATTTTCACTAAGCAATTCGCTAGTCAAACCTTTATTGCGACCCGATTTATCGCGATCAATCGGAAAAGTATTAAACAAAGCTCGCGTTGAAAGAACTTTGTACCACGCCTTGAAAAAATAATCTGCCGCTGCGCCAACCGATAAGCGTTTCGCCAAACGCCGCGGCAGAGCGGTAACAACCAGTGGCGCGTCAAAATGCGATGAGTGATTGGGCGCCACAATGAATGCCTGTTTGTTCGTCAACTTTTTCAGATTTTCACGACCGTGAACGCGCACAGTCAACACGCTCCAAATTGTTGGCTTAAGCAATAAAAGTTGCGCCGTAGCACGAAAAATTCCTTGAACGGGCGAGCGATAGCGTCGCGTAGAATGCTTTTTAGCTTCTGTCATTGTTTTGTTTGACTTCCTTGATGCGACCAGCAATAAGTTTTCGTGAAATCAGTCGAGCCAAACATTGAAAATGTCGACACGCCCAAGCAATCAATCGCCAGCGCGCAGTTGGTACGAAAATCGCTTTTTTCTTCTCCGCCGCGCGCAAACTGTCGCGCGCAATTTGTTCAGGTTGACACCACAGCCATTCTGGAATTCCTGGTCGTTTCAAACCGCCATTAGCATGAAAATTTGTTTTTGTTTCTCCTGGGCACACGGCTGTCGCACTAACATTTGTTCCTTTTATTTCGATTGCCAAACTTTGCGTATAGACAATCACCCAGCGTTTCAACGCTGAATAATTGCCCGCGTACAAAAATCCTGAAGTTGACGCAATGTTGATAATTGCGCCCGAACCGCGTTTCTTCATCGCAGTAGCCGCCGATTGCGACAAAACCAAAATCGCTTCCGCCATAACAGCAAATGCTGTATGTTGTCGTTCTAAATCGCCATCAACCAGCGAATCGTGCAAAACAAAACCAGCCGAATTTACTAGAACGTCGACAGGATTTTTGCCGTTAGCCAAACGCTTGGTGATTTTTTCTAAATCAGATTTAACGCTCAAATCCACGTTTAGAATTTCAACTTTTACATCAAATTCTGTTTCTAAATCTTTGGCGATATTTTTAAGATTTTCATCGCGACTCACCAAAACTAAATTTTTACCACTACTCGCCAATTCGCGCGCAAAAGCCAAGCCAATTCCCGACGAACCACCAGTGATAAGCGCATAATTTTCGTTCTTCTTCACTTTTACATTTTATCACAAACAGCGTACAATATTAAGTATGAGTAAAGAATCCGTACACCGCCGTACTTTGCACTATTATTGGCGCGGAATAAAACAACAACGTCGCTATTTTTTGCCGATTTTGTTCGTAATGCCAATGGCAGTCTTTTTGAATAATTTTGCAGCGTCTTGGATAATGTCAGATGTTATCAATCGCCTAACAATTGATCCGCCAGCAGCCGACCAAGTATTCGCTGTTTTTTTGCCATTTCTGTTGCTGTACGCTGGCGCAATGATTGTTGGCGAATTATTATGCTGGCGCTTGGTGTTATGGCTTTGTTGGAAAGGCGAAGTCCGCGCAATGTTCGATTTGCGCAAACAATGTTTCAACCATTTAGTCGAACAATCGGCACATTTTCACAACAATAAGTTTGGTGGGTCACTAGTAACGCAAACTAATCGCTTTGTCAGCGCATATGAAAGGTTGTGCGATACTATGATTTGGCAGATTATACCATTGACTTCGTCGTTTGTTTTCGTTTTTACAATTTTAGGATTTCAATTACCGTTATTCGCACTAGCATTAGGAATTTTGTCCGCGGCATTTCTCACCGTAGGATATTTCAGCTTTAAGAAAACTCGCGTCCTGAACGAACGCGAAGCCACTATGTCGAGCAAACTGACTGGTCAATTAGCAGATTCTATCACCAATATTTCGTCCATTAAAAGTTTCGCTCGCGAATCACACGAGGCTAAACTTTTTCATCATCACAATCAAGAATGGAACAATTCCACTATGAGCTTGATGCGCGCACTCGTCAAACGCGATATTGGTTTTGGCGCAATTTTGGTGGTGCTAGCGATTACGACCTTCATTTTTCTAATCGGCGGAAATGCTTGGCTGGGAGTACCGATTGGAACGCTGTTTTTGGCAATTACTTATATGATGAATATCTGGAATCAGTTGTGGCAGTTTAATCGTATTTTACGCGACGTGAATCGGGCGCTTGGCGACGCACGCGAAATGACGATGATTTTAGACGATCCAATTTCAGTTAAGAATGTTCCTCACGCCAAAAAATTAGTGGCTGATCGTGGCGCAATCGAATTTCAAAATGTGTCATTTCACCACGCCGATGCCAAGCAAAGCGAAGAGGTTTTTAGCAATCTGAATTTGGTTATTCCAGCTGGACAGCGAGTTGGTTTAGTTGGTCATTCCGGCTCTGGCAAAACGACTTTAACGAAACTGCTTTTGCGATTTGTTGATATTCAGTCTGGCGAAATTTTGATTGACGGACAAAATATTGCTAAGGTCACTCAGAATTCCCTGCGACACGCAATTGCCTATGTTCCGCAAGAACCGATGTTGTTTCACCGCACAATTGCAGACAATATCGCCTATGGCAAGCCAAACGCCACCGAAGAAGAAATCCGCCACGCCGCCAAATTGGCGAATGCTCTGGAATTTATCGATAAATTGCCCGCTGGTTTTGACACTATGGCGGGTGAACGCGGCGTTAAACTAAGTGGTGGACAGCGACAACGCATCGTAATTGCTCGGGCTA
>JGI994J12354_10005264_pt1 | contig 11219 bp, 10 predicted proteins | sample IntmicLarv3ML3BL_FD_12354 | JGI IMG/M metagenome (IMG submission 12354) | reverse complement strand
GCTATCGTCCTTGGAGGAGGACATCCTCACCGTTCTGGCCTGTACGACATGATATTGATCAAGGATAATCACATCCGGGCCGCAGGCGGTGTTGCTAAGGCCATGGATATCGCAAAGAACACCTCAGAAAGAGTTGAGATCGAAGTGGAGAACATCAACGATGCTGCTATAGCTGCGGAGATGGGTGCTGACATCATCATGATCGATAACTCTTCACTTAAGGAAACGAAAGTGATGTATGATAAGATCAAGTCCATCAACCCCGGGATCCTGGTAGAAATATCAGGAGGGATCACAAAACAGACCGCAAAGAATTACGCTTTGTGTGCAGACATCATTTCCATTGGTGCATTGACTCACTCAGTTAAGGCTGTGCATTTTTCTCTAGATCTACTTTGAAAGATGGTATTTTGTGGTGTCTTCGAACCCCATCGCCATTGCAACAATTTCTGCAAGATGATATGTTTTGTATTTGGCGGCCATATCAAACCTCAGAAAACAGAACGGACATGATGTAACGACAAAATCTGCGCCCGTTGCTTTGAATGAATCTATTGCTTCGTTCAGTATCTTTGAATCCAGCTCCGGATCAATTGTTGTCACGCCTCCTCCACAGCATAGATCCCTTTTCACAGGCAGGGGCTCTGAACCTATTGCTTTCAGAACAGATTCCATCATATCTATTGCAGAAGATCCTTTTTCAGAGCAAACGTATTCGCAATGACAACCTGGGAACATAGCAACTTTCTTTCCCTCAATGGCTTTGATTTTTTCTTTGATCCTGTCAAGATTTTTGAACAAAAATTGAAGAGTGCCAGATACTTCAGAATCACTGTTGATAAGTTCTCCCGATTCAGACAAAGAAAGGTTGCAACCTTCACACAAGGTGATGATGTTTTTTCCATTTGAAGATGAATGCATCCTTTGATTCACGGACAACCACGCTTTGTTGCTCATAGACCTCAGACCGACAGGTTCCATGCAGCACGTTGCTCTGGGAAGGCCCTCAATATCAATGTTCAATTTCTTGATGATGAACTTAAAAGCAGCTTCAATGAAAGGAAGCCTAGACTGTATTGTGCATCCAGAAAAGAGAAGATCAGTCACTGGGGAATCCCTCCTTGTCCAATGTCTCATTCAGTTCTGAAACAGAATCACTTTTTACGATCTCTTTCAAACCGAGATCCTTTCTCAGCATCGCCATTCTGCCTTTTGGAACTGAAATGAATCCGTCTGCTCGTAAAGCCTTTGCCTCGCGCCTGAATACTTCAGGTACGTTTCCATCCTTTGAGTCTATATTCCTTAATTCTAAAATCAACGTAGAAACACGTATTTTCTTTGGACAGACCATGGAACATCTGTGACACTGAAGACATTTCCAAATGTCATTTACACTGCTTTCAGAACGAACTGAATTCACTGTGTTCTCAGGATCAATGCCTCCATTGCGACAACTTGGACATGCTTTAGAACACGCTCTGCAGCTGATGCAATCATCGAGACGGAATGTCATTATGAGTTCATCAGCAAAGAACACAGAAACAGAGAAGGGCAGGGTTTTATAAAAGGTCTGGGAAAAGGATTAATCGCTTGATCGATATTCATGAGCATGAACTTCGAAGATTACGACTGTCAATTCTGCGGAAAGAAAGCTACGCAATATGTTTTCGCTGCATTCTGTTGTGAAAGCAACGACTGCGTCAACAAGGCCATGGAAGAGCGTGGCGGACCAGGAGGTCATATGAAAAGAAAAGCCCAGGGGCTTCCGATCATCATTGATCCAGAGGAATGATTACCAAGCGCCTGCAAGGGTTAGTTATACTAACTGTAAACCTGTTCTTAAAAAGGGACTTTGGAAATCAACCCATAGTGAGAAAATGGATTGTGAAAATAAGCGGGCAACTTCAAAAGATGATACGGATGTCTCTTCGAAATACTTGATAGAAAAAATACTCTTGAATAATATTCAACCGAAAAATTTCATAGAAGAAAAAACAACAATGTGGAGCTTTCCAGATCGAGGAGATTGGGCCACCCACAAACCACATTATAGAGGAAATTGGTCACCTCATGTCGTGAGAAACATAATTCTGAAATATTCTGAACCGGGGGACTTAGTTTTAGATCCTATGGTGGGCGGGGGAACTACTCCTGTGGAATGTGTTCTAACGGGCAGGAACTCAATATCTGTGGATTTGAACCCAAACGCCATACAAATTACCAACAACTGCTTAAAATTGCCGCGTTTGCATATGAAAAATGGAACGCATCATGAAACGTACGTGAAGGATGCAAGAAATCTAAATTTTCTGAGAGATAACAGCATAGACCTCGTTGTATTGCACCCTCCTTATTGTAACATCATAAAATATAGCGACATTCGTGAAGATCTTTCAACCATAGACGATTTTTTTACATTTTTCAACGAATTTAGAAAGGTTATATGTGAGTGCAAACGGGTCCTGAAGCCGGGTAAGTTTTGTGCGGTGCTAATGGGAGATACCCACCGAAATGGTCACTATATTCCACTATCTACAAAGCTATTATTTGATTTTTTGAGAAATGATTTTATATTGAAGGAAGAAATAATTAAGAAAGAATGGAACTGTAAAAGTGAAAAAAAATATTCGAAACACAAGATGGACTATCTTTTAACTGCACACGAACACTTATACGTTTTTAGGACCCCTCTAAATGAAAAAGATATTCTCCCACTGAGTTGTATTGATTTGTTTATTCAATAGATGATTTATTTGTATACCGCATTAGCAAGCCTGCTACAGGCGGCATGTCAATTTCGCCAAATTTGCATGCCGTTGATGCGTTTTTCAAAAACAGTGCACAGGTGATTAGTTAGAACTATTAAAGCGACGGAAAGTCTTTTTTAACATATTACACCAATGCTGCCAAACAAATGTTTAAATGATGCACAAGATCTATGTACCATTAAGCCATTCACATGGCTAGTTCCACTTTCAGTCACCTCTCTGGTTCAGACTTAAATAGTAAAAAAATAAACTAGGCGCGAAGGTTCATCTATGTCAAAGAAGAATGTGCTGGTAAAGCCTTATTTGAAATGGGCAGGTGGGAAAAGACAACTACTACCAGAATTAAAGAAGTATGTGCCAAAAAATTTTGAAGTGTATTATGAACCTTTTGTGGGAGCGGGAGCACTGCTTTTTAGCCTCCAACCAAATAAATTTGTAATTAACGACATGAACTCAGATCTTATAACAACATATCAGGAAATCAAAGACAATGTAGAATCACTTATCGAATGTCTTAAAGAACATAAAACAAAGAACAAAGAGGATCATTATTATTCCACAAGAGATGAAGATCGAGATCCTTCTGAATTTTCTAAACTGACATCCACAAAAAAAGCCGCCCGCCTGATATATCTCAATAAAACATGTTATAATGGACTATATCGAGTGAACTCACAGGGCATGTTCAATACTCCATTTGGATTTTACAAAAATCCCGGAATATGCGATGAACCGATTCTTCGAGCAGTGAGTGATTTCTTGAACAATGCCTCATCGGCCAACATAATGAATGGAGATTTTGAAAAATGTGTTGAAAAGGCTACAAAGAAGGATTTTATATATTTCGATCCACCGTACCACAGCCCATCAAAAACAAATTTTACAGGATATCAACCAAATGGATTTAATGATGAGGAACAAGAACGATTGTCTAAGGTCTTTGGTAAGTTAGCGGATAAGGGTGTGAAATGCATGCTCAGCAATTCTTCAACTCCATTAATAAAGGAACTTTACAACAGAAAAGATTTTAGAATCATGACAGTCCAGGCAAATCGTGCAATTAATTCTAACAGCAGCGGCAGAGGATCTGTAGACGAAGTGATAATTTTAAATTGGTGGCCAGATGGTAAAAATAAAGAGTACCAACGACGCTTGGAAACAATTAATTGATGAATATGATATAGAGAAAAAAATTCTCGAAAACGGCTATTTTAAAATTTCTGCTGAATCGATACGAGAACTCAGGGAACCACGCTTAATGGTGAAATTCGACCAATACAATGATCTCCCCGAGGTATTAAAACGAAAGGGATATACGATTCTCCCAATATCTTTCAAAGAATATATCATAGGCAACTTTGAGCTTTATTTCAAGATAGAAGACGAATATGCCATCAAAAATAATATACAATTTGAGAATCTAGCGTATGATACTCTTAACCTAGATACCATTTCCAGTGAGTCCTCTGCCATGTTGTTTGCATTTAATGCTAAAATCATAGAGGATGCACTGGACACCTCCGCATCCTTCACAATATTAGGAAGAATGAGGACTGAAAATTTTGAGTTTGATGTTTATAGACACGATTCACACAAAAAAAGAGTGGGTACGGAAAGAATCAGCGTAGCAGGATCTCAAATCGAAATAGATGGAGGATTTGAATCGGATGAGGCAATATACCTATTTGAAACAAAAAACCGTTTTGTGGATTATATAAATCTCAGACAGCTATACTACCCATATCGTTTTTGGTCTTCGCGGACTACAAAAAAGATCTTTCCAGTGTTTTTAGTATATTTGGATTTTATGTTTTACGTATTCATTGGAGAATTTGAAGATCCAGAAAATATGAATTCGTTCAAGATCATTGAATCAAAAAAATATGTGATTTCTGATGAACCGATCTCCTTTGAGAACATATGCGATATACATGATTCTTTGACTCCTGGTGTATCAAATATAACATTTCCACAAGCAGATCGCTTTGAAAAAATAATTGATCTGATGCAACAACTTCACGAAAAGAGTGCAATGACCAGTAAAGATGTAACAGACTACTTTGGGTTTAATAAACGACAGACATCATACTATACGGACGCGGCAATTTTTTTAGATCTCGTTGTGAAAGAAGATAAAAAAATAAAACTTTCTGCACTCGGAAAAAAACTAGTGAAGAAAAAGTACAAAGAAAAATACTTGACTATTGTGAAAAACATGTTAAGTGATGTTGTATTTTTTGAGGTGTTTAGACAACTCCGGACGGAAGGTAAAATTCCGAACAAAACATGCATAGAAAATTTGATTCGTAAATACTATCCTCCTGCAAAAAAAATTGATTCGGGAACTCCGCACAGAAGAGCTCAGACAGTCATAAAGTGGATCGAATGGATCAATTCTCTTACAGACAACTACTAAGCAAGTTATAAATTATCCAAGAAAACGCCGAGCATAATTTTAACAAACGATAACACAAATAGTGCCAGGATAATACCAAATCATGAACGCAGAAGATTTAGGTTCCTTAGCACTAGATATGATCAAGCAGGGGATGGCATCTCTTTGGAACGGGACATTTTATGCATATTCAGATGGGCCAGATTGCCATAATTGGGGCGAACTGGCTGTAATTCAGGCAGCCCACGCTGCCGAGCTCCTAATGAAGGCGCGAATTGTCCAAGAAAACTTCGCACACATCTTTACGAAAAATCCAGATTTGAAAAAGCTGTCTTCAAAAACAGAACTTTTTGAAAAATTTAAAACAATAGGCTGGAGTGAGCTGCCGGGACATTTAAAAAAATACGCAAATATAACGATTCCACATGTAAATAAATATAGAGATTTTGGGAAATTGAGGAACGTTATCTACCATTTATCTATTCACCCATACATAGAACCGCGAATGGCCACATTAAAATTCATATTTGAGGTCGTGGATCCTTTCATAAACGATAATTGGGGCCTTTTCGCAATTGATTGCGGAGCGGATTACGAACCTTACTCATATCTGCCAAAAATTTTAGTTGAATCGGGCATTCTGTTTAGAGTCTCAAGGGAATCCGCAATCGCATATAATGAATGGGACATCGATTGGTCGAAAGTGAAAAAAAGGCATAGAGAAGAAATGCTCACCCGGATTTCGCACGCTATGAATACTGTTTGAACACAAAGCCCCCACAGAGTGCCGTATTCAATCTATTTTTAGATTTAATGTCTGAAGACTCTGCACCCAGTAAACACCATGGCCATTCCATGCTCATTAGCAGCGTCAATGACCTCTTGGTCGCGTATTGAGCCGCCCGGCTGTATGATAGCGGTCACACCAGCCTTTGCTGCTTCGTCAACACCATCTCTGAAGGGGAAGAACGCATCTGATGCCATTACGCTGCCTTTTGTCTCTTCTCCACCCTTTACGCGAGCGATCATTGCCGAATCCACACGGCTCATCTGTCCTGCACCAATTCCAACTGCTCTTTCGCCCTTGACATAAACAACTGCATTCGATGTTACGTGCTTCGCGAGTTTCCATGCGAAGAGTAAAGCTTTCAGTTCCTCATCTGTCGGTGCACGTTTCGTTGCAACGGTCAGTTTCTTTGGATCAATGACAACATCTTCGTCGGTCTGAACAAGAAGTCCGCCTTGAATCTTCTTCACTTTATATTCTCTGAATCTCTGGTTCGGAGCTATCGGAGAGTTGGTCCTCAGAAGCCTGATGTTCTTCTTCTGGGTCATTATCTCCAATGCCTTTTCTTCGAAGTCGGGAGCGATAACGGCTTCCACAAAATACTTTGCAATTTCCTCTGCGGTTTTTGCGTCACATTTCCTGTTAAGACATATGACACAACCGAACGCCGATAATGGATCAACTGCGTATGCGGTCATGAATGCGTCATAGATGTTGTCTGCGCTCGCCAATCCGCAGGGGTTCGTGTGCTTCATCACCACTGCAGTTGGTTTCTCGAAATCCATTGCAATATCCAACGCTTTGTCGAGATCGAGAATGTTGTTGAATGACAACTCCTTTCCATGCAATTGTTCTGTTTTTGCAACGGTCGTTCCGGGAGTGAACGGATTGCGATAGAATGCTGCCTTCTGGTTCGGGTTTTCCCCATATCTAAGATCCATGACCTTCTCTGCGGGAACAGGATATGCATCGGGGAACCCTTCACAGAATTGTGCATGCATCTTGCGTGCGATCATTGCATCATAGTTTGCTGTCGTAATGAACGCCTCAGCCATTAATTGTGATAATAATTTTTCACTGAGTTTTCCGGTTCCTTTGAGCTCTGTGAGAACTGCTGGATATTGTTTGGGGTCTGTAAGCACAGCGACCGATTCGTAATTCTTGGCTGCAGCACGTATCATGCTCGGCCCGCCGATATCGATGTTCTCTACGATCTCTTCAAGAGTTGCGCCTTTCTTCAAAACCGTCTCTTTAAACGGATAGAGATTTATGACGACCATGTCAATGGTGTTGATGTCCATTGACTTGATCTTATCCATGTGTTCTTTGACATCTCTGCGTGCAAGTATTCCTGCGTGTACCTTCGGATGTAATGTCTTTACACGCCCATCCAGCATTTCCGGGAACCCGGTAACTTCAGAGACCTCTTTGACCTTCAGTCCGTTGTCTTTCAGAAGCTTGTATGTTCCACCGGTCGATATGATCTCGATACCGAGTGATGAAAGTTCTTTAGCAAAATCTACAATTCCGTTCTTATCAGAAACACTGATCAGCGCCCTCTTTACTGTTGCCAGACCGATTCCTCCATTCTGGGGTGCACGTGTGCATCTCATGTATGTGGTAATGGATAATAAAGTTCTTGTTGAACTCTACCTCACAGCCCTTGCACGTTCAAACAGCATAGGCGGCATTGGAACTTCTAATTCCCATACAATGTTCATTGGTTTGCTTCCTGTGTGACTTACATAATTCGCTTTGCCCAAACACACGTATGGCTTATTTTTATCAATTCTTACAAACAGCAGAATATCATTCTTCAGCTTTCTGTGATTAATGTAACGTTGTCCTGTTTCAGATGTTTCTGGGGTTGTACTTTGACTTTGCCAATGAAATAAACGATCTGTCAAAGCGTAATCTTCGTACAGAGTTGTCGGTGAAAAGTGCTTTTCACTTTTTTCAAGCGTTACTAGTAAGACATCTACATTTGTATTTTTTGGATGACAAACTCCTTCTCTATGGGAATATCGCTTATTGAATCTGAATTCACCGACAGCTGTGAGAAGTTGGTCGCGTGTGTAAGAACAATGAATATCGAGAAGATTATCGAATGATAAACCTACTGGCTTGTCGACGAAATTAATGTGCTCATAGGTGTAATCCAACAGCTCTAATATCTCTTTTCTCACGTACGTATTTCGCTTAATACCATCTATAAAATCTTCCAAAAACGTGTATTTAGAACTTGCAGCACCCGAAGAGTATACTGAATATAAGAGTACCAAAATCGCCTTTTCTTCTGCGTTTCCGATTTGTAAATGAGTGGTTAAAGCAGTTCTTATGGTCTGTATGAATCTCCTACTGTCGATGTTTGCTATCCTAGATAGTGCACTTGATGTGAATATCGGATCTGGAAGGTAATCAGATTTGATTACTCCTGCTTTTGAACATAACTCATAAAAACTGCTTTTCGCCTTTTCATAAAAAATTTGAGGAGTCATTTGAAACCTATTCAAGAAGCCATTAAATGTTATTTTATTCACTTCTACTGCAAACACTTCAACCTGACTCATAATGGCTTTTTTATCTAATACTGCACCTGCAATATTTTCAAGAATAGCTTTCATTGCTTTGGGTTCCAATTGAATAAAACATCCTCTTGGTAAATCAGAAAATCCGTTAGATAGCTGAAGTGCCAGTGACCTTTCTCCAGTAGATGTTAAGGCTGCAAACTTCCTCTCAAAACTATACTTTTTATTAGCCATCCCAATGAAGTCTAGCACGATTAATTCTTCTTTGTCTTCAAATTTTCTTAACCCTCTGCCAAGTTGTTGTATGAATACTGTAAGACTTTCTGTAGGTCTGAGAAACAGTACGGTGTTGACCTTAGGAATGTCCACTCCTTCGTTATACAAATCTACAGTAAATATGAACTTTAGTTCACCTTTTTCCAATGCAACTTTTGAATCTGTACGCATGCCTTTATCAGATTTTGATGTGACTGCTGCAGATGGAATGCCCAAATTATTGAATTGTTCTGCCATATAGTATGCATGTTCTTGAGAAGCGCAGAACCCCAATCCCGTTATTTTTTCAAGAGGCGGTGCATATTTGGATATTGCATCATAGATTGTACCTATTCGTTTAAGATTTCCAACATACGCCTCATCTAGATCTGAAACATTATATTTTCCATTTTCAAACCTCATTGAACTAGCATCAACCTCATCTGCGGCTCCGAAATACTGAAACGGGACTAGCATGCTCCGATCTATTGCTTCTGCCAATCTGATTTCACTTGCGATGACACCATTGAAGTATTCTTTGATGTCGAGCCCATCCATTCTTTCGGGTGTTGCAGTCATTCCGAGTAGTATTTTTGGTTCATAGTACGTTAAAAGTGCTCGATAACTATCCGCTGCACCATGATGAGTTTCGTCTACAATAATGAAATCAAAATCTGTTTTTTCGGTTACTGTTTCAAACTTTTTTGATCTAAAGGTTTGTATAGACATGAATATGTGATCAAATTTCGTTGGAACTTTATCTCCAAAATAAAGTTCTCCGAAATTCTGGTCCCTAAGAACTCCTCTAAAACGATCTCGACTTTGCTTCAGTATTTCCTCTCTATGCGCGATGAACAATAGCCTATTCCTTTTACCGGGGTTCTCTTTACAGAATCGTTTGTAATCAAAAGCAGAAATGACTGTTTTCCCAGTTCCGGTTGCAGATACGAGCAAATTCCTAAACCGACCGTGAATCGTTCGTTCTGCTTCCAATTCTTCTAGAACTTCTTTCTGATGTGGATATGGTTCGATATCGAACAAATATTCTTGGTTACCCTCCTTATGGATTGAAGCTCTATTTACCGCCGATAAAAGATCGTCTATCTCAGATTCGTCGAATGGTACAAAATCACGAGCCTCCCAATAACTGTTAAAAGTTGCTTTGACACCATTTAACAAATGTTCTGTATCTACATTCGTCAACTTGACGTTCCATTCCAATCCGCCACTTATTGCTACACCAGAAAGGTTTGAAGAACCAACGTATGCGGTATCATATCCCGTGTTCCGATAAAAAATGTAAGACTTAGCATGGTGTCTTGTGTTTTTTGTATCATATGAAATTTTTACTTCCACGTTTGGAAGCTTAGATAGACGTAATACCGCCTCGGGATCTGTTGCTCCCATATACGTCGTAGTTATAACCCTGAGGTGTCCACCACGCTTAGTAAACTCTACTAGTTCTTCGTAAAGTAAGCTCACTCCACTATTCTTTATGAATGATACCAAAAAGTCGATCTTATCAGAGGACAATATCTCCTTCTTTAATTCGGAAACCATCTGAGGTTCAAATTTGCTTCCAGTAAATAATGAACTCATTGACAATGATGTTTCTGGTCTGGGTGCGTGCCTACTCAATGCGTTCTTTGTTTTCACCGAGAGAAGTCTTTTAGCATCCATGCTTATTTTTTGCTTCAGAAAATCTTCATCGTCTGTCCTTTGAGCAATGATCTGGATTATTTCGTTGCATGCTGCAATCTGTTCGGGAATACCATTCCCTTCGCCCTCATTGTCATACTTTTTACGAATTATCTTGAGACCTTTTTCAAGAATTTTGAGAGAATATCTGGAAAGCATCGTGCTGCTGTCTGAAGATTGGAGATTATCAGTCAAAATTTCAATTTCTGAATCTGAAGCAATCGCCTCGTCCAAGGCAACGCTGATCAGTTCTTCATACACTCCAGACTTGATCGACACGCCCCCTATAACTCGCTCAATAAGTAAAGAGTTATTCATTCTATGAATTTTGTCTAAATTAATCGAAAAATAAATAAACCAGCATATCGATTTAAAATGGGCGATTGTATGAATCATTACTGTTCGGAATGCAAATGTGTCATAACTTTTAGTGAGAAAGAATATTCTCTAATAAACTTCGGTTGTGTTCTATGCAAAAAATGTCAAAAAAAACCAAAATATGCAAATTCAAGAACGGACCCTGATAATGACTTTAAGATGGAGAACTACTACGACAGAGTTCCTCCTGCAGAAGAAGAATCTTCGAAAAATTCAGACGATAAATTAAAAAACCGTTAGAATCGCTTCGTTTACCTATTCAAAGAAAGAATCACTCTGCTTTCCTTCCAAAGATCAAATACGCAGTGTGCCCAAGAGTTCCAAACGAAGGCCTGACACCTCCGGGATGGACTTCGATCTCTCTTTGAATGTTCTCTAACGCAAAAACTTCAACGAAATTCATTTCTCTT
>JGI994J12354_10005263_pt1 | contig 11219 bp, 8 predicted proteins | sample IntmicLarv3ML3BL_FD_12354 | JGI IMG/M metagenome (IMG submission 12354) | reverse complement strand
AAAATTGCCATGGTCACATAACATGACATTAATTGATAAAGTAAAGGATAAGAAAGTACGAGAATGGTATACAAATGAGGCGATTAATGGTAATTGGTCAGTTATAGTTCTAGAACACCAAATAGATTTGAAATTATATGAAAGACAAGCTATATCAAATAAGACAAATAACTTTGAAAACGCCTTAGTAGATCCACAAAGTGATTTAGCAAATGACTTGCAAAAAGATCCATATATTTTCAATTTGCCTTTATTAAAAGAAAAATATGTTGAAACTGAATTAGAAAGAGCTTTAACTGAACGCATTAAAGATGTCCTTTTGGAACTAGGTAAAGGCTTTAGCTTTGTAGGTAATCAGTACAAGATATCTACTGAAACTAATGATTATTATTTAGATATGTTATTTTATCATTTAGGTTTAAGATGCTATATCGTTGTGGAGCTTAAGAACACCGAATTTAAACCTGAATATACAGGGCAATTAGGCTTTTATGTCACTGCTGTTGATGAAACATTAAAACAAGAGAATGATAATCAAACTTTGGGGTTGCTACTTTGTAAAGGGAAAGACAGATTATCAGTAGAGTGGGCATTAAAAAGTACAAATGCACCTATAGGAGTTTCATCATATGAAATAACAAAAGTATTGCCTAAAGAAGTTTTGGAAATGTTACCTACAGAGGAAGATATTAATTTACATATTGATATTGAAGAGTAAAGATATTGTGAAAGAGATAATAGAAGAAAACGCCAGACCAAAGTTTAAAATCACATGTCATTTTAATGATGGTGCTAATGCTAGAACACTAAAGGAAAGATTAGAGGAATCATTCCTAAAATACACTAAGAACTTAGTGAATCGTAAAAAAAAAGGTTGATTTTCGGATAATAAAAGTTCCCCTTCTGAAATGTTACCCCAAGAATTGTTCCCCATAGGAAGTGTTACAGGAGTAACATTACCATTTCTTAGTTATGGAGGAAGTTCACTATTAATAACACTAGTATTAATAGAAATCTTAATGAATATAAGTAGGAATTCTTCAAGATAGAAGAATATAAAAATACAAACTTCTTATTAACGAATTATAATTATAATAGGGTGGTAAATTATATGCTAGAAAAAGATTTTAAAGAAATCGTTGTAAATATAAAAAAGGAAATTACGCAAACTCAGATTTTAATAATGAGTGATGCAAATATTAGGCTGATTAATCTTTATTTTAAAATCGGTAAAATGATTCACGAAAATTCAACTTGGGGTGATAAATTTATAGAAACGTTGGAAAAAGAATTGAAAATTGACGTTCCTAATATTAAAGGATTTTCATCAAGAAATCTAAAAAGAATGAAAAGATTTTATACTGAATACAAAGACAATGAAAAGTGCCACCAGCAGTGGCACAATTACCATGGACCCATAATGTATTATTATTTGAAAAAATAAAAGATGTAAATAAAAAACTTTGGTATATTGACGAAACTGTAAAAGGGAATTGGTCAAAATATCTACTGAATCTACTGATTATTATTTAGATATGTTATTTTATCATTTAGTTTTAAGATGCCATTTGCTAAGTGGGAGATAAGGCTGATTGTTATGAGACAGAATAAATATTTAATACAGGTGGGAGTTTAGATGGACTTAATTTCAGATGATTAGAAAATAAATTGGAACAAGTTAACTTTATAAACAAAAATTTCTATGAGCAAAAAGTTGAAAAAAATATGACTTTGTTTATATTTAAAAATTACTTAATGAAGAAGAAAATAGACATATTCCATTGTATAGAAAAATCAGAAAACTATTATCATTAGTAAAAGAAGAAGATTATACTTATATTCTATATCATTTAGCTGACAAAGATTGGTACTATTCTATTTTTGATAAAGAACAATATTGGCGAGCCAAACAATTTTCACCATATTTCTATACTCTTGTGGTGGTACCCATCTAAAGAAAAATAACATAATGTTTTTAAATTTGTTTAAAAATATGTGAAATTTTATTTTTAGGTGATATAATGGTAAAAAGAATAGCAGTTAAATTGACTTTCATTTTTAATGATATAACGAGAGTTCAATAATAGGTATCTGTTCTTATCTGTTCTTTTTTTTCAGTTATGATTTAATATATAAGGAGATTTGATTTAATATGAGAAGAAAATTTAAACACAGAAAATTTTCAGATAGAATGAAAGAACAATGGTATAGAAATAATGTAATAGCAATTTGCATTGCTTTTATATCAGTATCTTGCTTATCTATAGGATATGCTGCATTGATGCAAAATTTAGAAATTCAGGGCAGTGCTTTTGTTCGTGCTAATAAGGATATTAGAATAAATAATATAGTTAATACTTTTTCTAGTTGTGGAACTGATGTGTATAACCCTAAATATACTGAGGATACAATTACAGTTGTTGGTGATTTACCTCAATTAGAATGTGTTTTGAAATATGATATTACTCTTAAAAATAATACTGAATTTGTAATGGAAGTAATAGATATTGAAGATTTTACTTACAATAATCCAGCTATACTGTACGAATTTGATAATCTAGAAATCGGAACATTAATTCCAAAAAATAGTGAGCAAATATTTTCCCTTACATTTAAATATGATTCAGCACTTAGTTCATTACCATTAGAGACCGAGATAGGAGCAATATTTAAGTTTGTCTTTGATTATGCTGACATAGTTGTTTATGAAAATAACTATGTAACTAATGGTTTACTTTTACTTTATGATGGTAGAAATAATTCAGGGCAAGGTTATAGAGACAATGTTGATACATGGACAGACCTAGTAGGAAGTAATGATGGTACATTGATGGGAGGAGCAACTTGGCATAATGGTTACTTAGAGTTTGATGGAATAGATGATAAAGTAAAATTCAAAGGTGATCTTCCTCCAATTTATACTATTACTGTTACTTTTGAAGCTGATTTTACTAATATGACTAGCTGGACAAGATTGTTCTCTGAAAATCCTTTTCCTACATTATATGTTAATTATGTTTCTGGAGTTCGAACATTAAGAATGTATGGGCATGGTTTAGATCTTATTTTTCCAGATTTTACACTAACTGAAGACAAATTTCAAGCAACAATGATGTATGATGGTAGCAGTTTGTGGTTGTATATTAATGGTCAATATGTATCTACTCTAAAAACAACAGCAAATGCCCAATCTGTCTTAACTGCTTATTTAGGAGGTAGAGGACTAGATAATTTAAGGCAATTTAAAGGGAAAATGTATAATTTTATGATGTATGATCGAATGTTATCACCTGCTGAAATAAAGAAAAATTCTGATGTTGACTTTGCTACACAAGCAATTCCAATAAATACAACTGCTCAGTTACTTAAAATTGGAAGTGGAGATACAGAATATATTGATGGAAAAAACTATGTTTTTACAACTGACGCAAATTATCAAGTTAATGAAAATTTGTCAATTTCTCAAAATGGATTATGGAATCCCAACATAAGTGGTAATGGAAGTATTACTACCTATGGTAACGTGATAACTGTAACAAACACACAAGATGGATCAACGCATTATTATCAGAATGAGTTATATGTGACAGAAGATAATGCAATTAAAGATGGATTAGTTCTACACTATGATTCTATGAATAACACAGGTAGTGGGTATAGTAGCTCTACACTTACTTGGAAAGATTTAAAAGGAACTAATGATGCAACTCTTATGAATGGGGTAGCATGGAATGATAATAGACTAACATTTGATGGGGTAGATGATAAAGTAAGATTTGCTGGATCAATAACAAATAATTATACTATGATTGTAACAGTTAAACCTGTTTTATCAGGAACTCATCCAAGATTTTTTGCTGAAAATCCATATCCAACTGTTTTTATGCATCATAATACATCATATCGTATCGGTTTTTTTGCACAAGGGATGGATGCAGTGTACACTCCATCTTTAACCCCACCAACTTTTGCACCAACCTATGTAGTAATCACCTATGATTCCCAAAAATTGAAATTATATGTTAATGGTAGAAAAATAAGTGAGATGACAATAACTACTAATCCTACAGCAACACAGTATGCCTATCTAGGAGGAAGGGCTGCAAATGACCGACAATATGTAGGAGATATTTATGACTTTATTGTATATGATCGAGTATTATCAGATTTTGAAATTGAAAAGAGTTATATTGGAAATAGTTATAAATATGCTGATTAGACTATAGTAAAATAATGAATCATAGGTGCAACTAATTGCCAAAACCTATGATTTTTTATTAATTTCAAAATACTAAAAATATAAAAATCAAATTTATAATTAAAATATCAATAATTATCGCATTTGAATTATTTAGGTATAAAACAACTGATAAAGTTCCCTGTAAACCTTAATGCATTTTTCGATTATTTATTTGACTTTCTCACAATATTACCATAAACTTTACATATGATAGAGAGGTGTAATTTGTGACGAAAGAAAAGAAAACAAGTGAAAAAACAACAAAAAACTTAAAAACAAGCATCAAAGAAAAAATGAACAAAAAAATTATTAAAGGGTTTACACTAATTGAATTATTAGCAGTAATAATAATATTAGGTGTACTAATGTTAATAGCAATACCTTCAGTAACCAGATACATATCTGATTCAAGAAAAAATGTGTATGCAACAAATGCTAAAAAATACAGCAATTCAGCAGCGAATAAAGTAAACAGCATGGATTTTCCAATAATTGATCCAAATACTACATATTATATACCATCACAATGTATTGAGATGGATAAAAAGACACAATCACCTTATGGAGAGTTTGTTGATAGTTATGTAGTTATAACTTTTACAGGTGAAAGCTATAACTATTATTGGACTAGTAAAGATACAAAAGATTTTGGAATCACTCTTAAATATAGTGATAGCATAGTAAAAGAAGATGTAAAACCGAATGCTGATGATGTTAGGACAGACATTGGTGTTGGTACAAGAACAAATATTACTGTATTAGGTGATGATTGTGATTTTGCTAATGCTACAGAATCTACCCCTTCTAAGAACATTCAAGAAAAAGGGGATTTAGAAGGACCTAGTATAGTAATCGAAGAACAACCAGGAGAATTTTCAACTGTAAGATATATCGAAGACTTTAAATGGCTATATCCAAGCTTAGCTGCATCAAATGGACTAAGTAAAGAATTAGTAGCACCAGCAGAAGTTTTACTTAAATCAAGCGGAATGAAGTTCTTCTATGGACCAGCTTATGCAGATGAAATGATTGGTCAAAATGTTGAAATAGCATTTGATGTATTTAGAGATTTACCATCAAGAGGTTCAATACCAGGAGTATTTATTCAATTAAGAAAATACCAAAGTGGAGAGATACCAGGTAAATCAGACAAACAACTTGCAGAAAATTATGACTTCTTTGGAGTAATATATGATGGTAAAGTACTTAAAATAGTAAAAAGTACAAATAGAGATTTAGACCCACCATTAGTAACATCTGATGTGCCTGAATCAATATTGGGAAGTTACTATAACGTATCAGTAAAAACAATAGGTGATACAATATATGCAGAACTTAGAGATGAAAATGGATTATTAGTTAAATCATTAACACATACTTCAGCTGAATTTGGTAAACAAGCAGGAAGAGTAAATGCAGTATCATATAATGGTAATGCTCAATTAAGAAAGATAAGTGCAAGACGTCTTCCAGATACTTATGTACCAGTATCACAAAAAGAAATAAATATAATAGCATTTGGAGACAGTAATACATATGGTAATTCACTTCCAGATGATAAAAGAGCAGAACAATCATGGCCAGGGCAAATAAATAAAATTGCTGAAGAAGCTGGAATGAATGTAACATCAATAAATAAAGGAACAACATATCATAGATCAGCAGACTTATTAGCAAGAATAAGTAAAGATGTTTATGCTAATAAAGTAGAGGGTGCTAGGAATATATTAGTAGTATATATTGGAACAAATGACTTCCATAATGCATTTGATAATTATTCAAGTCAACTTTCAACATTAAAGAATAATATAGAAGCAATAAGATTAGGAGCAGAATCACATGGATTTGAAGTTTGGATAGTAACATTCCCAATCTGTGCAGATGATAATGGTCCAGGGCAAGGAAGAAACCCAGGACTTAGAGCATTCAATGATTGGCTAGTTAATGACTATGCCAAAATACAAAAAAAAGTATCAGTAATAATAGATTATGCTAAAGAAGCACAACATCCTGACTTACCTGATAAATTAAAACCAGAACATTTAGCAAGTGATGGACTTCATGCATCAGCATATGGACACACTTGGATTGCAAAGGAAATATTAAGAAATATTAAATAAATTTATAAAAAAAATAAAACTAGAGATTATCAAATAAAATTAATCTCTAGTTTTATTATTCTTAATAAAAAAAGTAGAACTTATAAAGCTAATTTTGTCAAAACTAGTAAAGTTATTAAAAAATAGCAACAAATAATATATAAATATGCTATAATTAAAAAGAATAGGGAGTGAAGCATTATGAAAGATGTTAATTTGTTAATAAGTAATGGTGTAAATGTACAAAAAAGTCTTGAATTATTTGGAGATATGGGAACATATGATGAAACATTAGAAACATTTATCAATGATATAGAAAACAGACTAGCAGACATAAGAAAGTATAAAGAAGTTGCTGATATGGCAAATTATGCTATTTTAGTGCATTCATTAAAAAGTGATGCAAAATATTTTGGGTTTGACCAATTATCTGAATTAGCAGCACAACATGAAGCAGAAAGTAAAGCAAATAACATTTATTATGTATATGATAATTATGAATCATTAATGATGGAAGCTAGCAAAATAGTAACATTGATTAATCAATATCTTGGAAGAAGTACAACTTCAAGTGTTCAAACACAGCAAACAGCAGTAGAGATACCAAAAGATATTAATATATTGGTAGTAGATGATTCAAAAATAATTAGTAATTTTATAGTTAAATTATTTGATGATATATATGGTGTATTAGTAGCATCTGATGGTGCTAAAGCTATAGAATTATTAAACACTGCATCAGAAAACAAAATAAAAGCTATGTTATTAGATTTAAATATGCCTAATGTAAATGGTATGCAAGTATTAGAATACATGAAAACAAATAACTTATTTGAGAAAGTAGCTGTATCAATTATAACTGGTGAAGGATCAATGGAAGCAATTGGTACTGCATTTCAATATCCAATTGTTGATGTTATTAGAAAGCCTTTCAATGAAAGGGATATAAAAAGTATTTTAGAAAGAACATTAGCTGTTAAAGATAATATTTAAAACTAGATTTATTAGTTTTTTTACACTCTGACTATATAATGTAAACAAACAAAAACCAGGAAGTTGGGTTCCTAGGTTTTTTAATTATATTAAAACATTATAGAATATTATTTCATAAAATATTCAAATCTTTTAAGCACTCTATCTTTACCAAGAAGCTTGATAATTTCATACAAGTCAGGTGTCATAGCTTTAGTAGTAAGGACAACTCTAATAATCATAGTAATATCAGCAACACTACCTTTATAATTATCAGGATTAGCTTTATATTCCTTCATTTCACTAGCAAATCCAAGTTCACTACACATAGCTTTAATATTACTAAACCAAGTATCTTTATCATCATTTTCATTGTAGTATTTTTGAATGTAAGTTTTTAATACAGAAGTAATATCTTCCTTACTAAATTCTTTTTGAAATTCATAATTTTTTTCAGCTTCATTAAATAATTCGTCATACATATACCATATTTGTGTTTTAATATCTGCATAAGTAGCAAAATCTTTTCTAGGTTTAGCTTGCTCACGTTCAACATTAAATATTGCAGTAGAGTATTCTTTATAATCATCTAATAAGTTATACATCTCAGCATCGTATTTTCTTGCCCATTCATAAACATTTCCATAGACTTCACTAGCTTTAAGACGACTAATGTAGTTTCTTGATATATTGATTATTTTTTCTAAATCAAATAGTGACCCACTAGAGCTTATCTTATCAAATGATAATTTAAAATCATCAATTGCTTTATCAGGATTCCCATTCATCCATTCTTCAAAATTAGTATTTGCTACAGTTGCAACATATAACTTAAGTGCCATATGAGGAAATCCTCTTTCTTGATAATAACTTGCAGCAACTTCAGGGTCTTTTCTTTTACTTAATTTTCTAACAGAGCCATTGTCATTTTTCATAAGTGGAGAAATATGCACATACTTTGGTGATTCAAATCCAAATACTTCAAACAGCTGTACATGAATAGGCATACTAGGAAACCACTCATCAGCTCTTATAACATGAGTAGTACGCATTAAATAATCATCAACCATATGTGCAAAATGATAAGTAGGAAGCCCATCAGATTTAATAATAACTATATCCATGTCATTTTCAGGCATAGTAACATCACCCTTAACTTCATCATGAAATATTTTTTTATTAAGAAAGCTTCCAGGGGATTTGAGCCTAATGATTGGTTTAATACCATTATTGATTTTTTCTAAGATTTCATCGTCACTTAAATTACGACACTTAGCATAATGACCATAGTAACCAATTCTATCTTTAATAGCTTCCTGTTTTTTTCTAGTAGTCTCAATATCTTCCTCAGAACAAAAACAAGGATAAGCAGAACCAAGTTCTATTAAATGCTTAGCAAAAGTTCTATAAATCTCTCCTCTTTGACTCTGAATATAAGGACCATAATTACCCTTAGTACTATCATCAGCTAAAGGACCTTCATCAAACTCAATATCATATTCCTTTAGACCTTCTAGAATAAGTCTAGTTCCGTTTTCAACTTCACGTTTCTGATCAGTATCTTCAATTCTCAAAAAGAATACACCATTACTTTGATTAGCAGATTTTTTTTCAATATAAGTGGCTAACAAGTTACCAATATGTACAAATCCAGTAGGGCTAGGAGCATATCTAGTAACAACAGCATTATCACTCAAATTTCTTTTAGGATATTTTTCTTCATAATAGTCTATTCCCTTATCAATACCAGGGAAAATCAAATCAATTAGTTCTTTTTTCATATCATTATTCCTTTCATAAAAAAAAGATTACCTCCTCATAAGGACGAAGTAATCGTGGTACCACCTTAGTTATATATTATTACTAATATACTTAAAATCTTAACGCGATCAACGTAACACATTATTACTGTGTTCAGCTCCAAAGTTTCTTTCTAATAACCTGTATATTAGTTTCCATCAACCACTAACTTTCTATAATACAAAAATATCATACTCTTCTTCTTCATCACTTTATGCCACTAATTATATGATCTTTTACATGAATTGTCAATGTAGAGAAAAAATAAAAGCAGTTTTATTTGACAAATATAATATACAAATATAAATTTATTACAAGGAGATAATAGTTATGAAAAAAATTAGTTTGATTATTTTAATATGTGGATTTGTATTGATAGTTGGTGGGGGAATACTTTTTTTTATCAGCCAAGAAGATAATGGAGAGGTAACAACTGGAAAAGAGAATAATGATAATAAAGAAGTAGAGGAAAGTATAACTAAAGCTTGGAATGGCTTATATAATTCAGAAGAAACTGGTTGGAGTATAATGATATATACAGAAGATGAGAAAAATGCCTTCTTTTATGCAATAAAGAAAAATGAAGATGGAACAACTAGTAATATCCAAAAAGAGAATGTAAATATTTTGTCATTAACTAATATTACATATATATTAGATGTTACATCTACTTTAAATGAAAATCCAGAAATTATTAGTGAAACCATTGATATAAAAAGAAACTATGAACAAATTACCATTACTGCAAATGCTACCAAAGAAGACTCTTTATTAAACCAAATAAGTGGAACATATATGTTATATGCAATACCATATGATAAAGATTTCTCTGTATTAGAAGAAAATATGAAGTAGCTTAAAGTAAGTTACTTTTATTTTAAAATAAATTGGTTAAAAATGTATAACTATGTTAAAATAAATACAGCACATAGGAGGACTAATATGTCAAAAGTATATTTTAAAGAAATGAAAGATTTGGATGATAAAGAATTAGTAGATAATACAGTCTATGAAATGATTGATAAAATAGTAAAAGAAAATAAAATTAAGTTAGATAAAAAAGTCCCATTAAAGGTTCATTTTGGTGAAAAGGGTAATACTACTTTTATAACACCAGATAATTTTGAAGGTGCTAAAAGATATTTAAGAGATAATGGTATAGAAAGTTGTTATATGGATACCAATGTTTTATACAAAGGTAGTAGAACAAAGACAGTTGACCATATAAAAACTGCTCATGAACATGGATTTAATGATTTAGATGTTATTATTGCAGATGGTGATGATGAAAATCCATATCATGAAGTAGAAGTTAATCTTAAACAATTTGATAAATGTAAGATTGGTACTAAATATAAAGATTATAATCAATACATTGTATTATGCCATTTTAAAGGTCATATTAAAGCTGGTATTGGTTCAGCAATAAAGCAATTAGCAATGGGATTTGCATCTCGTGGTGGTAAAATGCATCAACATTCAGCTAGTGTACCAAAAATAAAGAGTGATGCTTGTATTTCCTGTGAAACCTGCATTGATTCTTGTCCAGCTAATGCAATTTATATGGATGGCATCGCTCACATAGATAAAAATAAATGTCTTGGATGTGCAGCTTGCACTATTAAATGTCCAGTTAACGCCATAACCAATACCTGGGACTCTGACCATTTTAATGAGAAACTTGCTGAATATGCTTATGCAGCAGCAAAGGATAAAAAAAATATATATATAACATATGTGATGAATATTACTCAAAACTGTGATTGCTCTGGTGAACCTCAAACACCAATAGCAGAGAATATTGGAATACTTGCATCAATCGACCCAGTCGCATTAGACAAAGCTGCTTTTGATAAATTTAAAGAAATAAATAATGACCCACATTTTGCAATATTAGAGTTAACTTTAGAATATGCAGAAGAAATAGGCCTAGGAACAAGTGAATATGAACTAATAAATATGGATTAATTAATTTAATCTATATTTTTTGTATGTAAAACTACTATTTAAATCATAATAACAATGAAAGGAGATTTAATATGATAGAACCACCAGTAATGGTATCAACTAAAGATGTCATGCATATAAGTGATATACTAAATGTTACT
>JGI994J12354_10005262_pt1 | contig 11219 bp, 7 predicted proteins | sample IntmicLarv3ML3BL_FD_12354 | JGI IMG/M metagenome (IMG submission 12354) | reverse complement strand
TCGGCCCCGGTGCACAGCACCGCCGACTCGGCCGGCTCATCCCGCACCGGCGCCCCGCAGGCCGGGCAAAAGCGCGGCATCTCGAAGGGAATCGCACCCTCGGGGCGCTTGGCGGCATCCACCGACAGCACCTCGGGGATGATATCCCCCGCCTTGCGCACCAGCACGGTATCGCCGATGCGGATGTCGCGGCTTAAAATGTAATCCCGATTGTGCAGCGTCGCCTTTTGCACGGTGGTGCCGGCCAGACGCACCGGCGCCAAAACGGCGTTGGGCGTCAGCACCCCGGTGCGCCCCACTTGAATGACGATGTCAAGGAGGCAGGTAGGCTTTTCTTCTGGAGGATATTTATAGGCCACGGCCCAGCGGGGGGCCTTGGCCGTGCTGCCAAGCTCCTGTCGCAAAACGAGGGAATCGACCTTAATGACAACGCCGTCGATATCGTAGGAAAGGCCGCCGCGCCCCTCACCCATGCGCGCGATGAACGCTAAAATGTCCTCGATATCATGGGAAAGCGCGTAAGGCTCCACCACTTTATAACCCAGTAATTTCAAATACTCCAGTGTGTCTGAATGGGTGCCGAAGCCGAGCTCGTCGGCATTTTGCAGGTTGAAGCAGAAAATCGACAACCGCCGCTCGGCGGCGATGCTGCTGTCAAGCTGCCGGAGCGATCCGGCGGCGGCGTTGCGAGGGTTGGCGAAGAGGGGCTGCCCCTCGGCCTCCCGGCGGCCATTGAGCCGATGGAAGGCCTTTTGCGGCATGTAGACCTCGCCCCGGATGAACAGACTCTCGTGCTCGGTGTTAACCACCATGGGGATGTCGAGAATGGTTTTAAGATTTTCGGTGACGTCCTCGCCGGTGGTGCCGTCGCCCCGTGTCGCGCCCCGGAAAAACTGTCCGTTTCGGTATTCGAGGCAGACCGACAGGCCGTCAATCTTGAGTTCGGCCACATAGCGGGCATCGGGGAACTCGGCCTTGATGCGGGCATCGAAGGCCCGGAGTTCGTCGAAGGAGAAGGCATCTTGCAAGCTCTCCATGGGATAGGGGTGCACCACCTTGTCGAAGCCCTCCAGCACGGTGCCGCCCACTCGACGGGTGGGGGAATCGGGCCGCACGGCCTCAGGATTGGCGGCCTCAAGCGCCTCAAGTTCACGGTAGAGCATGTCATAATCCCGGTCGGATATCTCGGGGGCGTCCATGTCGTAATAGAGGCGGGCATGGCGGCGCAGCGCTTGCGAGAGCTGATACATTCTTTCGATGTCCTTCATGATGCTCAACTTCCCTACTTCGTTTGTATGAGATTTGTAATGTCTTCATTGTACCAAAGAGCGCTTGCGCTGTCCAGCCCAAAAGCGCTACCACTGGGCCTGAATACTGGTTTGAGGCACCTGGCCCACGATGACAGTTTCCCCCAGCAGCACCTGCTGGCTCCGGGTGCGGGTGACCGAGGAGCCCAAGCGGATGACCGTGATGGCGACCTCGACCTCGAGACTCATACGGTGAAGTGTTTGGTTGATGCCGGTCGATTCAAATGCGCTGACCACGGTGGTTTGGGCGGCGGCAGCGGGCACCAACCGCACCGAGAGGGCCGGGCCGCGGCCCAATAGCAGATTGCCGCCCAGCAGCGTTCCCAGAGGGATGCGCAAGCTGCCGCCGCCCGACCCATTGAGAGCATCCAGGGTGCCGGTGGCCACCAGGGCCTTGATGCGGTTGATGCGGGCCGTGTCGGCGTCGATGGCGGAGACCGCCCCCGCGCCATCGCGCTCGATTCGCAGCAGGCCGGAGAACAGCTCGGGCTCCCGTGCCAACGCCTCCAGGATGGCGCTGTTGACTGCCTCCGAGACCATGGCCTCCAAACGGATGTCCACATAACGGCTCACCAAGGTGTCCAAGGCGCGGTCGGCCTCGCCCAACAGTAGAAGGAGGATAAGTGCCAACGCCATCAGGCGCAGAACCACAGCCAGCCCGCGCCGCCGGGCGAAAAAGGCTTTGAGCCTGTATGGCATGATGTGCCCTCCCCCGCATAATGTCTCTATCATTGTATGCAGAAATGAGGTTTTTTGTGCGCATTTTGGACAAAAAAATACCGACGGACTGGCCGCCGGCACTTTTTTGATGAGGCCTAGCGGCTCTCGTTGATGTACGTTTGTACCTTGCTCTGGATGACGCTGGCCACCTCGCGGGCCGTCTTGTTGCCCTGGAAGAAATACTCGACCTCCTCGGTGAGGATGGTGTTAATCTCCTGGTCACTGTAGCTCAGCGTGTTCACCGAGGTGATGAGGCTCCAAATCTGCTCGGCCTCGGCATCGGTGAGGTGATAGTTTTTTTCGTACTCGTCTTGCTGGGGGTCCATACCAATGGTCATGTCGCTAACAGCGACAGCACCGCCGCCGGTCATCGTCGAGTAGGAGTAGCTGCGGCCAATGATGTTGCCCTGCTCGCTCTCGGGGCGGTCAGCCAAAGGGGTCTTCTCCATCTCGAGCTGCTTTTGCAGCACAACCTTGTTGATGGGCAGGCCATAATAGTAGCGGCCCTCATTCCCCGAAAAATACTCCTCGGTAAGGAAGGTGCGCAAGAACTGCCAGGCGGCGTCCTGATTCTTCGACTTTGCGGAGATGGCCATCTGGGTGTTGGGCATGATGCAGGTGCCGTTCTTGTTGGCCGTGGGGAAGCCGATGAAGGTGATATCATCGTTGAACTGCTCACGGTAGTCCCGGATATCGCGTACATTGTAGATGCTGGTGGGCATCAAGATGACCTTGTCATCCTTGTAGACACTCTGCTGTGCCTCCCAGTCATAATTGTCGCCGTAGATAGCGTTCCAGTCGATTTCGGCGGCAAACTGGTTGGCAAACTCCAGAAGGCTGATAAAGCCGTCGCCGTCGAAGCTGACCTTGCCGGTCTCGTGGTTGATAAACTGATCCATGGCCATCATGGTACTGTAGCTGATGATGTTGCCCCGGGTCATCTCGGAGAAAGCGATGGTGCCTTCGGGCAGGCTAGCCATGAGGGCGTTGAGGTCTTCCATGGTCCATCCGGGCTGGTTGCCGACGATTTTGCTTTTGCCGATGACGGTGAAGATGCTGAAGGTAGGGATAACTTGGTAGAGCTTGCCATCCCGGGAGGCGGCGTCTAAAACATTCTGGAGGAACATATCCCGGGAGAGCTCGGGGTCTTCATCAATGAACTTATAGACATCGGCCAGCAGGCCCTTGTTGATGTAATTCTCGATGTTGAGACCCTCGAGATTGATGATGTCGGGCACATTGCCCTGGACGATGTCCATATTGAGCTTTTCGTAGCCGGCCATCCAATTGTCGGAGGTACTGTACTGGTTATAGTCCTTGACCTGGATGCGGAACTCCTCCTGGCTGCGATTAAACTTGATGATGGCGCTGCGCACATCGGAGTTGAGCCACATGGCGGCATAGGTGAGCACGATGGTCTCAGGGATGGAATCGGGGTCGCGGGGGGTCATCATCAGGAGCTTGGGATCGCTTTCCTGCTCGGGCCACTGCATGGCCACCATGCGGCCATCGGCTAGGGGGACAACAGTACTCATGCGCTCGGAGTTGATGTCTGAATTAATCCAGTTGAGCACCTCCTGGGATTCGCTGGTGGCCAGCTTGTAGCCGTGGATGGCCGAGCTGTCCTGATAATAGAAGTCATACTCACCCGAGCCGGGCATGAGGTTATACATATTGCTATTGGGAAGCTCGATGGTCTCGCCCCAGGCCTTGGTGGCTGTATCCACCTTGCGCAGCTGCATGCCGCCTTCGTTGCCCCAGCCCGAGACGTAAATCTCGCCATTGGCGCTGCTGATAACGCCGTTGATGTAGTCGGTCTGCTCCAGCTTTCCCGCCAAGGTGCCCGTCTCGCCGCTCAAGATGTAGAGCGACATATCCATGCCCATGTAGAGGTTGCCAGCGGCGTCAAAGACCATGCTGTTGATGTAGATATACTCAACGCCGGGCATAAGCTCCTTGCAGTCGATTTCAAAGACCTTGTCACCGGTGGGGGAGAACTTGCGGATGTAGCTGTTCTGCTCCCATATGGGGTTGTCGGGGTCGGAAAAATCGTCGTAATACTCCTGTTCGTTGACCCACAGGTTGCCCAGGCTGTCCACAGCCATGGTCTGAATATAGCGGGAGCGGTAAATCTGCTCCTCGTCGTTGCGGGCCTCCTCCATGTCGAACAGCTTGGTCAGCTCGCTGCCATCGAAGTTCATGACATAAAGGGCGTTGGAGTAAACCTGTGTGGCCTCATCGTAGCCCGAGCCGCAGAAGAAAATCTTTTCGCCCGAGATGGCGGCGCGGTCGATGTTCTGAATCTCCTTGGGCACCGGGATGGACTCGTAGCCGAACACACTGGTCAGCTTGACTTTTTCGGGGCCACTGTCCCTGCCTTTGCAAGCAGCCAGGGAAATCAAGCTGAAAACGGCCAGTGTCAGGGCAATCAGGCGGCAGAACTTGGGGTTGCGCATCATAGTATTACCTCTTCCTTGGATTTGTCGGCGGGCACAGCCTCACCTTCGGGCGCATCGGATTGGCGATCCCGTTCTTCATCTTCCTTCTGTCGCTCAGCGGCCAGCTGTTCGGCCTCCCGCCGGCTACGCCAGCGGGCCATTTGCCGCCGGCGGTAGGTCTCTTTAATCCAGGTAAGCAGCGCCCCTCTGCGCCGCCAGGCCTTGACGATGAGGAGGATGACGCAGACGAGGGGCGTCACCAGCAACAGCACAATGAGGGCCATAATCAGCAGCGCCCAGTTTTCGGCCATGCGGGCGGCGTTCTCCCAATAGGGCAGCGCAATGGCCGTCGTCTGAGTGCCAAGGCGGCTGAAATCCCGAAGCTTTTGCAGCAGCTTAAAGGTGCCGTAGCGGGCCGAGTTTTCAACCAGGAGGCAGTCACCCTCCCTCGCCGGAGCGGCCTTTTCGGCCAGACCATAGGCGAAGCCGCCCACAGGATCGGGCAGAATCATCTCGTAACAGGTGGCCGTGAGGCCCGGTTCGAGATTCTCCAGAAGCTCAAACGGGGCAAAGAGCCGGCCTTTTGCGCCGTAGAGGGCGCTTTCGGGCCAGCGGTCAGTCACCCGCACCACGCCGGCCACATAGCAGGGCTGTCCACCTACATTGATGGGGAAATCCACCACATTAAACGCGCCAAAGAGCTGCCAGGCCAGAGCCTCGTCGATGACCACCATATCCTTGAGCAAATCATCGCCTGTAATCAGCTGGCCGTGCATCAGCTCGAAGGGGTGAAAATAGAAATAGTCACCGCCGATTCCCAGTGCAGTGGCCGCAACGCTGCCATCCCCGCCGATGTCGGTGGAGATGTCGCGCTCGACGCTGAAAGCGTCGAGCCACAGCCGGGCCGCCTCGCTCACAGGCTCCATGGAGCTCTCCTTGAGGGCGGCATCCAGAGCATCGCGCAGGTCGTAAATCCGGGCAAAGTCCGGGGCGGCGTGATCGGCAAAAAAGAGGGACAGCTGGGCGTAGCGCAGCTCATCCTGGCTGCCCGTCCACTGGAGATGGGCGCTCTGGCTCTGCGGGGCCGCCTTGACGGCCCCCAGCACGCCGATGAGAATCAGAGCCACCAGCGCCAGCGACACGCTGACCAGGCAGAGCTTCCAAAGGCCGGGGCTGCTGCGCGGAAAGGCTTTCAGCCTTGTCCACAACCATGAAACCCCGCGCGAGAGTTTATCCTTCATCAGTCAACCAGCCTCACTTGCTGGCCGGCCTCCACCGGCTTGGTAGCCGTGGTGATGATGAACTCGTAGTTGTAGTTATCCCGGGAGATGGCCGAGTTGTAGGCGTCTTTGGCCAGAACGGTGACATCGATGCGCACGGCGGTGTAGCGGGTGCCCAGGGGGGTGCTCTTACTCTCGGCGGCCAGGATAAAGGTACCGTCGGCGTCCTCCCGGATAGCACTGTTGGGCAGCACGCACTGGAACTCCTGATTTTTCTCACCCACGGTAATTTCCAGCTGCTGGCCGGCGGTGACATAATCGCCCTGAACCGAGAATTCGAGAATCTTCTTGCGGCCTTTGCTCTCAGGGTCGTTGCGAATAGCGATGAGCTCGAGCACCGTGTTGTCCCAGCGGTTGCCCACATTGGCGATGATACCCACCTGAACCTTGCCGGCCTGCTCGTTGGTGACGCTGAGGGTAGTGGTGTAGCCCTTGCCGGCCACATCGATGCCGGCTAGGGCATTGCCCGCCGTCACCTTGTCACCCGACACACAGCTAACCGAGGTGAGGACACCGCCGTAGCGGGCCGTCACCTCAACACCGGCGGCCTTTTCCCGCAGACGGGCCACCACGGTCTCCTGTTCGTCAATGGCACGGCGCTCGGCCTCTAAGTCGAGGCCCTCGATGGCTTGGTTGACGCGATCATCATCCTTGAGCTTGGACAGATTGGCGACCAGCTCTTCAATTGCCCGCTGCTTGGCCTTGATTTCGGCATTGAGCTGTTCCTCCGAGCCGCCGGCCTCAGTCTCGGCGTCGGAGAGGGCTTTCTTTGCCTCGGTCAAAACCTCATCGGCGTCCTCTTGAACCTCCACAGCGAGGTCGATTTGGTCTTGCTTGTCGTTTACCTTCTTCTTATATTCGTTGGCCAGCAACTTGAAGGCACGGTCGTAGTCCTTCTGGGCGGCGTCGGTGGCCTCTTTAGCCTTTTCCAGTTTGGCCTTGGCTGTGGCCACCTGTTGCTTGAAGGCGGTATCGCCGCCGGTGGCACTCATGGCATCGTTGTAGTCGACCTGCAGGTTGCTCAGCTGGTTTTCAGCGATGGTAATTTGGCCGTTGAAGGCGTAGTAGGCTCCGATGGCCGTGGTGATATCGGTATCATTTACAAGAAGCGCAGCATCAAACAGGGGGCCTAAAAGCTTGTCAGTTTCATATTGGGTAATGGCGGCTCCCAGGGAACCGTGCCCTTTTATAAGCAAAATTGCTGCTTCCCGCTGATCCCGCTGAGCCAGCTTGAGCTCGGTAATCTCAGTCTGCTTGGCCTGAATCTGGCTTTGGAGGGCCGGGGCCGTGCTACCGCCGGGGGTGGGATTGTAGTCGGCCAAGGCGTCCTCTGCCTTCTTGAGGGCCTTTTCGGCCTCGACCTGAGCCTCCATGGCCTTGTCGACCTCGGCCTGGAGCTCCTTGAGCTCTTTGGTCAGCATGTGCTCATAGTCGAAATCATCCTTACTGGCCAGATTGGCAATGTCCGTCTCGATGGCGGTCAGCTCCCGCTTGAGGGCCTTGACCCGGTCAGCGGCCGCTTTGACGTCGCTCTCTGCCGTCTTGACCACTGCCTTAGCGGCATCTACAGCGAGCAACTTGTCACCCATGCCGTCCTTTTTTTCGATGAGGGCCTGCAAATCCTCCTGAGCCCGCGCGATATCACGGTTTTCGCTGTCATAGTCGTTGGGCTGCATCTGAAGCAGCTTTTTGCTCAGCGCCAGCTCGAGCTCGGCCAGCCGCTTGAGGGCGGAAGCCAGCTCCTCGCTATCGCTCTCCTCCAGGGTAAAGAGCAGCTGCCCGGCCTCGATGGTCTCTCCGGCCTTGACATGGACGGTGGCAATCTGCCGGGTTTCCTCCAGCACCACCTCAAAGCTCTGGTTGGCCGTCACCGTTCCGGTGCCGCGGATGGCCGTTTGAATGGGCCCATATTGGGCGTACTTGCCCGCCACCTCGGGCAACGAGTAATTCATGATGGTGTTGGAAAAGAAGGTGAGCACCAGCATGAGCGATAGAAATGCGATGGCGGCGTTTTTGACCCAAGCCCTGTTTTTAACCTGCATGGTGAAGTCCTCTCTTGCGTTGGATTTGCGCGGTTAGCCCTTGAGGCCGCCGGCGTAGGTGATGCCCTCTACCAGATATTCTTCTCCGTGTAGGAAAATCAGGATGGGCGGAATCATGTAGATGGTGGCCGCCGCAAAGGCCAGGCTGATCTCTCCGGCGTTGATGGTGGAAAGGAAGACCGAGAGTGGGTGCATCTCGCTGTCACTCAGCATAATCAGGGGCTGCTCGACCATGTTCCAATAGTCGATGAAGACCAAAATAGCCACCGAATACATGGCGCTTTTGCACATGGGCACGCAGATGCGGGAGAAAATGGACCACTCCCCTGCCCCATCCAGTTTGGCCGCCTCAATCATGGTATAGGGGATGCGGCGCATGCTCTTGGTGAGGATGAAGACGCTGAATGGGGTGAAGATGCCGGGCAGCACAATGGCCCAGCGGGTCTCCAGAATGCCCAAGGTTTGGGCAATCATGTAGTTGGGCACCTGGCTCACCTGATGGGGCATGAGCATAATGATGATGTAGACGAAGAATATCACGCTCTTGAGGGTGCTGCGGGTGCGCATAAAGCTGTAGGCGGCCAGGGCGGCCACCACCACCTGAAAGATGACGATGGGCACCACCAGAATCACTGAGTTCCAAAACTTCAAAAGATACTCGGGCCCCAGCAGCAGCGCCTTGGCATATTGGCTGAAGGCCACTTTATCCGGAATGAACTTGAGGATGACCTGAGAGGCCATGAATTTTTTTGTGCCCTGTTCGCTCTGCTCGAAGATGACGCCGTAGTTGGCCGAAATCTCGCTGGGCGTCATGAAGGAGTTGGTCACCGTCAGCACGGTGGGCAGCAGAAAGATGATGGCAAAGATGGCGCACCATAAGGTGGCCAGGGCCAGCTTGAGGCACCGGCGGCGCTCTCTGCGCTTTAGAGACTTGGCAAGGGCCGTCATTGTTCCACGTCCTTCCCGAACCGGTCCTCAATGAGGAACATGGCCCCAATGATGATGACAACGACGGCGGCCATCAAAATAGCGGCGGACGAAAGCTTTTGATAATCCATATTGCGGAAGGTGTTGTTCATAAAATGCTGCAATAAGTAGAAAGGCCCGACGCCGTAATTGCCCGTAAGCAGATAGACCTCGCGGAACACTTTAAAGGAATTGATGAGGGACAGAATGGTGACAAACAAAATCGATGGCGACAGGTAGCGGAACTTAATGACCCAAAACCGCCGGAAGGGCGAAGCGCCGTCCACGGCGGCGGCCTCCAGTTGTTCCTTGGGGATGTTGCCCAGGGCCGACATAAAGAGAATCATGTTGTACCCCAGATTCTTCCATAGGAAGAGCAGCACGATGACCACGCGGCCGATGGCCTGGTCGGTCTTAATCCAATCAACCGCCCGGTAGGGGTCTGCAGAGAAAAACTCCCACAGCTGCTGGAAAATCGAGCTTTCAGCCAACAGCGCGTTGAGGGCCCCATTATAGTGGAAGATGACCTGCCAGATGAGCACCACCGAGGCCACAGGCACCATCATAGGGCTGAGGAAAAAGGTGCGGAAGCGGCTCTTGCCGGGGATTTTTGCCTCCAAAACCATGGCCAGCATGAGGGCAAGCACCACGGCCAGTGGCACGGCGATGACCGAGAACATAAAGGTATTCCAGGCGGCATCCTGAAAGGCTCGGTTGCCTATGACATTGATGAAATTGTCAAGGCCGACAAACTCCAAATTAACCGGGTTATCGGTGACGGCGTAGAGCACAATGCGTCCAAAGGGCAGAATAAAAAAGAGCAGCACGCCTATGAGGCTTGGGGCCAGGTAGGCCCGGGCGGCCCACCGCTCGCCGGCAGTCACCTCATTGTGGCGGCTCTTGGGACGGCGGAGCTTTGCGGGCTCGGACGCACTGTCCACGACGGCGTCCGGCGGGCGCTTTTTCAGGGATAGCTTCATGCTGGCATCCCCTGCCCGCCCGCTTCCGCAGCGGCGGCTTCAATGGCCGCCACCATATCCTCCGCTGGCTCGGCCTCGGGGGCAACCTCACGCTCCGAGACGTGTGCCGGCACGCCGGTGATGGCCTCGCCGGTGTCAGCATCAAAAAGATGGATGCGCTCGCCCATAACGCCCAGTGTGACGCACGAGCCCCGGGCGGCATCGACCACCGAGCTGACCCGGGCAGTCAGCTTGAGCCCGCCCTCCAACAGGTGGACATAGCTCTCGGCGCCCAGCATCTCGGTGAAGTCGATAACGGCATCGGGAAAGCTCAGGCCCTCTTCTGGGTTGCCCAGATAGAAATGCTCGGGCCGGATACCCACAGTAACGGTTTTGCCCAAATAGCCTTCCAGTGCGCCCGGCTCCAAAGCCGCCTTGTGGAGGCAGAGGTCAGCCGCGCCGGGGACGCTGACGCGCCAAGACGCGCCATCCCTGCGGATGACACCCTCCATGAAGTTCATCTGAGGTGATCCAATAAAGCCGGCCACAAAGCGGTTGGCCGGCCGATCGTAGATGGTTTTGGGGGTATCCACCTGTAGGATGTGGCCCTTGTCCATAATGACGATGCGGTCACCCATGGTCATGGCCTCGGTCTGGTCGTGGGTGACATAGACAAAGGTGGTGGCCAGCTCCTTGTGCAGCTTGATGATCTCAGCCCGCATGTCGGTGCGCAGCTTGGCGTCCAAGTTGGAGAGCGGCTCATCCAGCAAAAAGACCTGGGGGCTACGCACCATGGCGCGGCCCAGGGCGACACGCTGACGCTCGCCCCCGGAGAGGGCGCGAGGCTTGCGCTCCAGCAGATGATCGATGGCCAAAATGGATGCCGTCGCCCGCACGGTGCGGTCGATTTCATCCTTGGGCACCTTGCGCATCTTGAGGCTGAATGCCATATTTTTGTAAACCGTCATGTGGGGATAGAGGGCGTAGCTTTGGAAGACCATGGCGATGTCGCGATCCTTGGGCGGCACGCCGTTGACCATGTTTTCGCCTATGTAAATCTCACCTTCGGTGACATCCTCCAGCCCTGCAATCATGCGCAGAGTGGTGGATTTTCCGCAGCCCGACGGGCCGACGAATATGACAAACTCCCGGTCGGCAATTTCAAGGCTGAAGTCCTCAACGGCAACGACCTCGCCGGGATATATTTTTTTCACTTGTGTCAAGATGATTTTGGCCATTGTGCCTCCCGTTATCCCGCTTTCCAGCGCATGAAGTTGCGTTCATCCCTTTGACGCGCCCGGAGGGCGAGAGGTTCCCGCACGAAAAGCATGAAATTCCTACATTCGCAATCATTATACCGTTTTTCGATTAAATAAGCAAAGGAATTTAAAGCCTTTAAGAAAGTTGACCGTTTTCGCTTCCGGCCTATACAAAAAGGCCTGTCAATCCATCCCAGCGGACGACAGGCCTTGGGGGCAGTTTTCTATTTGCGGATAAAGGCAACACC
>JGI994J12354_10005261_pt1 | contig 11220 bp, 9 predicted proteins | sample IntmicLarv3ML3BL_FD_12354 | JGI IMG/M metagenome (IMG submission 12354) | reverse complement strand
CAAGCCTCTCCGCCTCCGCCGGGCTGTCGGTCAGCAGAAGCCGCACTGCGTCCTCTGCCTGAGCCATACGTCCCGCAGCATTGATTCGCGGAGCGATGGTATATCCAATCGTTCCGCTTGTTATAATCCGCTCATCAGGTCTAGCTTCCCGCAAAAGCGCACGAATCCCTGCTCGGGCGTTCTGGCGCAGCCTGTTAAGCCCGTGCCAGGACAATACCCTATTTACATTATACATCGGCATAACGTCAGCAACCGTTCCCAAATATACGAGATCAGAATATTTTTCGACAAGCTCCGCCGATTTTTCTATACCCTCATATGCCAGAACAAGATTAAACGCGACACCCACACCTGCAAGCCCAACAAACGGATATTCGTTTACCTTCATGAAAGGGTCAACTACCGCAACAGCGTCCGGCAGCTTTTCGGGGCATTCATGGTGGTCGGTAACTATTACGTCAACTCCAAGCGCCACCGCTGCGGTGACCTCCGCAGCAGCAGTTATCCCTAGGTCAACTGTTATAATAAGCGTAATACCCTCATCCGAAAGCTTTTGTATCGCGGCAGATGATATCCCGTAGCCACCGTCCATCCTGTCGGGTATAAAGTATGTGACATCGGCTCCCTTCTCTGTCAGCCACTCGGTTACAAGCGCGACAGCAGAAATCCCGTCAACGTCATAGTCACCGTAAACCGCAATTTTTTCGCCGGTTTCCAGCGCTATTTTGATTCTTTCAGTCGCCTTTTTCATGTTCGGGAGCAGAAACGGGTCGTGCAGTCGCGAAAGCGACATGTCGAAATAGTCGTCCGCAAGCTGCGGCGTTCTGACTTTTCGCGCGGAGAGCACCTTAGCCGCGAGCGCAGGAACGCCGCGCTCGGTCAAAACCCGCTCCGCCTCAGCGTCTCCGTGTCGGATTACCCAGTGCTTGTTCCGCATTTGTACGTTCCCCTCCCGTTTTTATGGTTTTCGCCTGTTTTACTTACTCAGCCCCTGTGAAGGTCAATTATCGGAAGATGCACCCTGTTAAAAAGCCTGAAAGATATTCCCGAATTTCCGAGTCCCCTGCTTGTAACCATGTCCATACCGTTAACATTGTAGTAACCACTTGTCCGCTTCGGAAGTACAACCCTCCCCGGGCCGATAATCCCATCAGTAAACGGTAGCCTTATAAGTCCGCCGTGCGCATGTCCTGTCAAGAACAGGTCGATATCAAGCTCTGCCGCCTCCTCCGCTCTGTCGTAGCGGTGGTGTAAAACTATCAGAAACTCAGGCTCGCGTGTCTTTGCAAGTTCAACAGCGCGCTCCATTGAAATCATATCCGCGCGGCCTGCGGGGTCGTCTACGCCAAGAAGCGTAATTTTGTCACCATTCCGCTCAAGCTCGACGGCTTCATTCTGTAAAACAACAACTCCAGCTCGGACGAGTTCCTTCTCAACCTTATCAAAATTTTTCGAACCATACTCGTGATTCCCTGCCACAAAATATACCGGCGCAACCTCGCACAGCGCCTTTGCCGTGCCGTAAACCATGTCCAAATCATTTTTATTGTCAACGTAGTCGCCGGTTATTACAATGATGTCCACATTCTGCTCCGAAATCAACTTACAGAGCTCCGAATTGTCTGCGCCGTATTGTGTACCGTGCAAATCGGAAACATGCGCAATCCGAAAGCCGTCAAATCCCTGCGGCAACGTGTCGAATTCGAGGCTTATCTGCTCGGTTTCAATTAGTTTGTTCGAACGGTAGAGGTCGTAGACCATCAGAATAGCAACAACTATCGCGGGAATTAGTAAAAATCGAATCATTTTCCTCATTTCTGCGCGGCTTGTCGCTTTTCGCGCACATAGATATGCTTTATGCTCGGAACATTGGTTTCGCGTGCATCAATTTCAAGCTCGTCCATCGACTTCATGAGCGGAGTCAGGCTGCGAAAACCAAAGCTGCGCGGGTCGAAATCCGGTTGCTTTTTAATGATAAGGTTACCAAGCTCACCGAGAAATGCCCATCCGTCCTCGTCGCTTATGTCGTTTATGGAGGCGAGAATGAGGTCAAGTATTTTCGCGGGGAGCTTGCCGCTCTCCTTCTTTTTCTTCTCAGTCTCTGTGCTTGAGCTGCTCGGCTCCAACTCCTTTTTGAGCGAGGCGAGAACCTCGATATAAATGAATTTATCACATGCGACGATAAAAGGTTTAGGTGTCTTTTTCTCACCGAAGCCGAGAACTTTCTGGCCACTTTCCCTCAGTCGAAGCGCAAGCCGCGTAAAATCCGAATCCGACGTGACAAGGCAGAAGCCGTCAACCCTGCCGCCGTAAAGTATGTCCATTGCGTCGATTATCATAGCGGAATCTGTAGAGTTTTTACCCGTGGTGTAGCCAAACTGCTGCACCGGCGTAATCGCACTTTCGAGAAGCTCGGACTTCCAGCCGGACAGCTCCTGCTTTGTGAAGTCACCATATATTCGCTTAATTGTCGGAGTGCCATATATGGCAATTTCTTCCATGATAAGTTTCATGCTCTTTCTTGGTATATTGTCCGCGTCTATCAGCACCGCCAGACGTAAATCATTTAATTTTTCCATAGTGTATCCTCGATCTACAACAAAGTTTAGTAAAGCTTCAGCATTACACCGAAGATTTCTCCTAGTATAAGCAATTATAGCACACAAATTATCCAATGTCGATTTCCTTTTGTAAAAACTTTGCCTATTCATCAATTTTTTTGTAAAATATCAAATCCGAGAAATATCTCTGAAATCTTATGCACGGGAGCACCAATAACCTTGAAAGCTTGGTGGAACATCTTTACCCGATGATGAACTCAAATATTCAATGTTGTCATTTTAAAAAAGAGTCATCGTGAAATCGTTTTTACTAAAATAAATGCCATCTGCGTAATGATAGTAAAAATATCATTACGCAGATGGCATTTATTTTGGCTGTATGTTTGCTTCCGACTGCTGTCGGAATTTTTCTTTTTACGGAAGTGTCAATACACTTCCTAATGCTTGCTGAGAAGTCCTTTCATTTCACTTGTATATTTCTATATTTTGAAATATACTAAGGCATATTGCTAATGACGAGAGTCGCGGTCAGACATGGATTACTTACCAGCTATTGTTGCGTTTCTGCCGCATTAATGGCACCTTGAAAAAGTGGACCTTTGGCTTATACCAGCGGGTGAAAAAACGTCTTATGACCACTATAAAAAACCAACAGAAAAATGAATTGAGAGTTTTTAGCAGATATAGAAATGATGTTCCCCGAAATGTGGCCTTAACCAAATCTTAACTTTATCAATGTTAAGATAATTGATGATCTTTGTGAGAGGTGATACTTTTGAAGATACTAATAGTTGAAGATGAAATCACATTATTACGGGCGCTTTTAAAGGGCTTTCGAAAACTGGGATATATGGTAGATGCCGCCGAGGATGGTGAACAAACCCTTGATCTTTATTTTGATAATCAATACAATCTCATTATCTTAGACTTGAATTTGCCGAAGGTGGATGGATTGGATGCGCTTCGGGAAATCAGAAAAGAAAATAAAGAGATTCCTGTTCTGATTCTTTCCGCCAGAAGCGAAGTAAATGACAAAATAATTGGGCTTGATATGGGCGCTAATGATTATCTTGCGAAACCGTTTCATTTTGACGAACTGGAAGCACGGGCGCGAGCTCTTTTGCGGCGCAACTTCAAAACTGCGGACACTATTATTGCTTGCGGCGAAATTAAGCTCAACACCGCCCTTAAAAAAGCGCTTTGGCGTGATGCCGAAGTACAACTCACTAAAAAAGAATACGATATATTTGAATATTTGTTGCTACATAAAGGTAAAATTGTTAGCGGCGAGGAATTGATTGAAGCGGTATGGGAAAGTGACGTAGATATTTTCACAAACGCGTTCAAGGTGCATATTAACGCAATGCGAAAAAAATTGCCGGATGACTTTATAAAAAATGTAAAGGGGCAAGGATATTATGTGGAATAAGTTATCATTGCGTGTGAAAATAACCGTGTTGACCGTCCTTATGCTCACGCTTCTTTGTGCCGGGATTACGATTACCGCTATTTTGAATACTTCCGTTTTTTATGATCCAGTTGCTTACGTTATCGACAAAAAGCCGCTTGATGGAGGCTATATTGGTGAAGAACACCATATCGAAAACGCGGATACTATAACTGCAATTGATGAGATTTACATCGGTTCCCGAAACCAATTCAAAATGATAAGCATTTTTACCGCCATCGGTGTGATCGTTGCAGGCTCATTGTTTGCCTGGGTATTGACCGGGAAAACTTTAAAGCCGCTTCGTATATTCGCAGATCGAATTGAGGACATAGATGAAAATAGTTTGAATGCACAAGTGGTATTACCTCCAAGCAGCAGCGAGGTTTCAAGGCTGACGGATTCGTTCAATAACATGCTTGAGGAATTGAACAATGCATTTACCAATAAAAAACTGTTTGCTTCTCACGCGGCACACGAGTTGAAAACTCCGCTGACAAATATTCTCACAAACATTGAAGTCATGCAGATGGACGATGAGCCAAGTACAGAGGATTACAAAGAGGTTATTGAAATCACAAAGGACAATCTGGAACGGCTGACTGTGTTGATTCAGGATTTGTTGCACTTTAATGCGGAACTGGATAGTTCCAATTTCTCAAACATAAGGTCAGACACACTTTTTGAAAAGATAATAAAGGATTTATCTCTATCCATCCATGAAAAAAATATAAGGATAGATATTGATGGGCAAGTTACTGTTAGGGGTGATAATGACTTATTAGAACGGGCTTTTTTCAACCTCATACAAAACGCAGTCAAATATAATACTGACAACGGCGAGATAATTATTATATCCTATGAAGATATGATTATCATAGAGGATACTGGAATCGGTATTCCCGCTGAATGCCTGTCACAAATTTTTGAACCATTTTATTGTGTGGACAAATCCCGTTCGCGAAAACTCGGAGGTAGCGGGTTGGGGCTTAGTATAACGAAGCAAATCTTTGAGAAGCATTCGCTGAAAATCTCGGTTTCGAGCAAGATTGGCAAAGGTACAAAATTTGTAATAAAGTTGCCTGCGATGTCTTAACCATTTCTTAACCTCCGGCTTGTTACGATGGAAACATCAAAACAAACAGGAGGTTTTTTTATGTATGTTTTCGTAAACGCGCTCAAAAACATTGTGCGAAACAAAGGTCGGAACATTTTGCTCGCGGCGATAATCTTTACGATTATCGCAACGACAGTGGTTACATTGATGATAAACAATACAACAAGCGGTATCATCAATGATTACAAGAATCGTTTTGGCTCTCAGGTCAATATCTCACCAGATATTGAAAAATTCAGGGCCGGTGACAATACGCCAAGCGCGGGCGGCGCGATGCGACTGCCATCGGTAACAGCGCAACAAAGTCTCGACTTCGCAGATTCCGAATATATCAGAGAGTATGTCATGCAAATCATGCTTGGCACAGCGGGTGAAAATCTCAAAGGTATAGACGAAGGTGTCGGAAATAATATGCAGCCTGTCGGTGGCGATGACAACGACTCCGTATCAGCGCAATTCTATCTGAAAAATGTCTTCTTTGATTTTGACGAGGGATTTCGCGGATTTACAAACGGTAACGGCAGAATGGTCGAAAACGACGATGAGTGCATTGTCAGCGAGGATTTTGCAAACCTCAACACTCTTTCTGTGGGGGACAAAATCACGTTATACGCCTCTTTGCACAACAATGACTTGACTTCCCGAAGAAAGATAAAATATGAGCTGACGCTGGTGGGTATTTATTACGATTACACAGACGAATATGCCGGAATCCAAGTATCAATGGCGAACAGACGCAATGAAATCTTAACGACAACCAATACCATACTCGCGCCCGTGGAGGAGGGTGAATCAGGATTTTCTGTCACGGCCACTTACTTTTTGAAAGACCCCTCCATGCTGAAAAACTTTGAAGCGGAAATACGAAGCAGGGGTCTCAGTGAATATTTAAAGGTCGGAACCGATGAAAACGGTTATAACAGTATTGTACGCCCCGTTGAAGGACTGAAAAGCGTTTCCGTTACATTTATGATAATTGTTCTCTTTCTTGGCGCAATCATTCTTATATTGCTGTCTACGATTGCCGTTCGAGAACGCAAATACGAGATCGGCGTCCTTCGTGCGATGGGAATGAAGAAAAGCCGCGTTGCGCTGGGCCTTTGGTTTGAGATGATAGCGATAACCTGCGTCTGCCTGTGTCTAGGTTTGTTGGTCGGTTCACTTGTCGCACAGCCTATCAGTAATATGCTTTTAGCAGGACAAGTTGAGGCGGCAAAAGCGATGGGAGGATTGCCCGGCGGAGCGATTGCTTCGGCCGACTCCAGCAGTCTCCTCGCGGGTTCTTTATCCACTTTAGAGGAATTGGATGTTGCACTCAGTATCAATACAATTCTGGAAATCATTGCCATTGCACTCAGCCTTGCTTCTGTCGCAGGGTTGGCGGCCATCAGCAAGATTACAAAATATGAACCCATCAAAATATTGATGGAGCGGAGCTAAGGGAGAATATCATTATGAGCGTTTTGACTTTGAACAGTGTAACTTATAAATATGAGGGAACAAAAAAGAGCGTATTAAAAGGCGTGAGTGCCGAATTTGAAGCCGGAAAGGTATATACTATTGTCGGCAAATCTGGCTCTGGCAAGTCTACCTTTCTTTCCTTGATTGCAGGACTGGATATATGCGGTGGCGGCGAAATTCTGTGCGAAAATACTGATTTGAAAAAACTTGATCGGGACGAATATCGCGCAAAAGGCATCGGCGTGATTTTCCAATCCTATAATCTGATTACAAATTCCTCGGCGGTGGAAAATATTGTATTGTCCATGAATATTAGCGGTTCAAAAGAAACAGACAAAAAGGCATTTGCTTACGCCTTGCTTCAAAAAGTTGGTATTGACCGCGAAACCGCAGACCGCAAAGTGTTGAAGTTATCCGGTGGCGAACAGCAGCGAGTGGGAATTGCGCGAGCGCTTTCCCATAACCCCGATATTCTGATTGCGGACGAGCCAACGGGCAATTTGGACGCAGCTACAGAAAGTGAGATTTTGAATATCTTTACCGCATTGGCACATGAAAACGGCAAATGCGTAATAATCGTCACTCATTCGAATAAGGTATCTTCGATAGCAGATATTGTATACGGAATTAAAGACGGAAAGATGTCAGAGGTGCAGAGAAGTCGCCATGTGTGGTAATGTAAAGACAAGTGATCCTGTTCACCTAAAAACTGCTAAGATTACTTTTTCATAATGTGAAAATATATAGTTAACAAACAAGCCTTTGCGGGAAAGAAATGAACCTGATGCATGTCAGAATTGGTACGTGCCGCTTGGCTTTTTCGCTCGTGTGCGGTGTTTATCATTTTTGTATTCTTTCAAAGCTACCATTGGGCGGAACAGGTACTACAATACAAAAGCTCCGAAATTATGAGTATATGTGCTTGATAAAATAGTAAATCCCTGTTATAATGTTCACCATACGTTCAATGAATATGGCGGTGAAGCTCAGTGAAAAAAATGACCATGCGGCGGGAACAGGCAGCCGAAACGAGGCGAAAGCTAATCGCCGCCGCAGAAAAACTATTTGCGGCAGAAGGATATAACGCAACACCTGTACGAAAAATAAACAAAAGTATAGACATGGCCGATGGTCTGCTGTATCATTACTTTCCCGGTGGCAAAAAAGAGATGCTGCAGGTGCTGGTAAGGGAAAAATTCGAGCAGATAATCCTCGGACTCAGGATGCGTACCGACGGTCTTGAGGAATTACCCCTTGAAGCAGTAATCGAGAGAATCTACCAAAACTGGAGCAGCTTATTTTCCGAACATCAGGATGTGATAAAAATTCTGTTTAAGGAAAATGAGGTAATGCACCTCATTGAACGTGATAAACTTGCAGAAGTTGTTAGGCGCGGCGGAAGATGGTTTCCGGATTTTCTGCGAAGGCGCGCAGGAAAAGGCGAAATCATTGAGATGGACTACGACAGCGCAACCGAGGTTTTGATGGCCGTCCTGTTAAGTCATTTTCTGGCAGTATTGACCGGAGCAGGTTCTGGGATTCTAAGTGATCAAACGCATCGAAAAAAACTAATAGCATATCAAGTTGGACTATGGAAAAACCCTCAGCCGTGAGGCGAGGGTTTTTTACAAAAAATTTTGTTCAACGATTGTTCAAATAATAAGAGGAGAAATGCACAGTGCTGAAATTATCAAATGTGACAAAAGACTACAAAGTAGCCGACACCAAGGTGAGAGCCTTAAAGGGTATCAACCTTTCCTTCAGAAAAAGTGAATTCGTGTCGATTCTGGGTCCGTCAGGCTGCGGCAAAACCACGCTGCTGAATATCATAGGGGGTCTGGACAAATATACGAATGGTGACTTGTCCATCAGCGGCCGCAGCACAAAGGAATTTAAGGATAAGGATTGGGATATATACCGGAACCATAGAATCGGCTTTATTTTTCAGAGCTACAATCTAATTCCGCACCAAACCGTTTTGGGCAATGTGGAGCTGGCGCTCACCATTGCCGGCATGAGCAAGACCGAACGGACGGAAAAGGCAAGGCTGGCCTTAGACCAGGTAGGGCTGGGTGACCAATATTATAAGTTTCCCAATCAATTGTCCGGCGGGCAGAGCCAGCGGGTGGCTATTGCGAGGGCGCTGGTAAATGACCCTGATATTCTGCTTGCCGACGAACCAACCGGGGCGCTTGACACGATTACATCCGTTCAGATTATGGAGCTTATCAAAGAAATTGCTGCGGAAAAGCTGGTCATAATGGTTACACACAATCCCGAGCTTGCCACACAGTATTCGACAAGGATAATAAAGCTCCTTGACGGCGAGCTGCAAGACGACAGCCACCCTTACACGGAAGAAGAGAATATCCAAAAACACAAACCAACCGCAGACACCACAGAAAAGGCCAAGATGTCATTTTGGACCGCTTTTAAGCTTTCCCTCCAAAATCTGCTGACAAAAAAGGCGAGAACGATTATGATCGGCATAGCGGGATCAATTGGCATCATAGTCGTGTCGCTGGTGCTGTCAATATCCTTTGGTGTGCAAACCTTTATTGAAAATATGCAAAATGATATGCTGTCAGGAAATCCTGTCACAATAAGAGAGTCGGGAATTGACATAGCCAGTCTGATGAAGATGACGACCAGGACGGATCAAGCCGCCGCACTGAAAGAATATGGTTACGTCAATGTGGATTCCATGATTGACTACCTTTCCTCGCGCGCGTCAACCGCGGACAGCATTATGATGAACAACACAATCACGCAGGATTACATTGACTATATCCTATCCTTGCCGGAGGAATATGCCACCGCTATATTCCAAAACTACGGTCTGGACGTAACAAATAATATATTCACTGATTTTAAGGAAACAGCAGACAGCTCCCCGGATAACATGAGCCTTGCAGCTATAAAAAATGTCTACACCTCTGTTTTGGAGCATTCGCCGTATTCCCAATACGCGGATTATGTAACTAACCTGACGGACATTTTTGCGCAGGCGCCAAACAATGAGAAGTATATTTTGTCGCAATACGACCTTGCATATGGCAGGGTTGCAAACGCAAAAAACGAGATTATGCTTGTGCTTGAGAAAGACAGTATGACGGGGTCTTTATTTTCGTATACGATTTTTAAGAATTGTAGATTGTCTCCGAAGATTATCATATTTCTCCAACCGTCTTCAAACGCAGAATACTCAGTTCCATTGAACACCTTTTCAATTTGCAAAGGCACGGGAAAAGAACCATCCTCATTTGCGAGTAGGTTTTCTCTGCTCATTTTTCCTGCATATGCCAACTCATATCCCTTGGCTTCGGTAGGAAATAGCTTATACTTTAAGTCTTCGGGCAGAAATTCACCTTTTTCTAGCAAGTCAGTAATGAAATTCTTTTCTGCATCAGTTAGCATAATCAGCCATCCTTTCACAAATCTTTAAGATAGAATTGTTGCTTTAACGGTGTTTTGCTTATATCCACTATCCAGTGAAGCACCCTTCTTGTTAAGTAAGGCCCCGAAAACAATAGTGTTTTCAGGGCCTTAGTGGTGGAGATAAGCGGGATCGAACCGCTGACCTCCTGACTGCCAGTCAGGCGCTCTCCCACATTAGCCTACCACGATAACATACGAAAACCCAGTTATTCGTGGTAGATTGGTGTGTGTCCCCATCATACAAGGCGTTGCAAGCGTTACACGCTACTCCGTTTTATACCCGTCATTGCATATTAGTATTTTGAACCTCGGGTCAACTTGACCCGAAGATAGTAAAATTATAGCACAAATAAATATTTTTGAAAGGGGTGTTGCCCACTTTTTACGGCTCTGCGAAAGCAGGGCTTTTTTTATTGCGGAAAAATAATCAGAAAGGAAAACATTTATGGCAGACACAAACGAAAATAAAACACCGGACGAAGTTAAAATCCAGCCCGTTATCGTTGAGTTTCCCGGCACAGTCGGCGACAATGCGCCTGGCGAACAGTCACAGACCGAAACGCTGGGGCAAGACCAGGGTGAAAATGCGGCGGTGTTTGAAGTTGACGCGCCCCCTGTCCTTGTCACAGCGGACGGCGAAAAAGAGAAAATCGCCGCGCAGGATATAGCGGCAAAAGACCTCACAGCAGACGATAAGCTGAAAAAGGAGCAAGAGGAATTGTTGAAATCGTTGGATAGCAAAGCTGATGATTTTAGCAAAAATAATCCCGCACCGAAGAAAAAAGATGCTCCCGCAAAGGCGAAAGCTGAAAAACTTGTAAAAGCGGATAAGCCGCCGAAAGCTCAAAAAGCGAATAAGGCGGCAAGCGTCGGGGGCGGCGGTATTGGCGGCACCGGCGGTAAATCTGGAAAAGATACCGCAAAGGACACCGCGCCCGTTCCCTCTACCCCCACTATTCCCGAACCGCCGAAGGACGCGAAACGTCCGGGTGGCAAGGAAACAATCGTATATATCGACCATGCGGAATTGCACCCATTCAAAAATCACCCGTTCCAAGTGCGGGACGATGACGCTATGAAAAGCCTTGTCGATAGCATTAAGGGCGCGGAGAATATCATGCGTGAGGACGTGCAGGAACGGCAACCGCGCAGGGCGCAGGATGTTGACCGTTAAAATGAACTGGATTTTAATGCGC
>JGI994J12354_10005260_pt1 | contig 11221 bp, 5 predicted proteins | sample IntmicLarv3ML3BL_FD_12354 | JGI IMG/M metagenome (IMG submission 12354) | reverse complement strand
GAACGGTGCGAATCCGCCGCAGGAAGAAGTATATGACGATAAGGTGGATCCGGTATGGAACGGTTATACGGTTGCGGATGACAATTGGAATAAATATACAGCAACGGTATTGCCGCCGATAACCGCCGGCAATTATACCATAGGGATAGATTGCCGTTCTTCCGAAGATTTTTATATTGACGATGTTTCACTTGTCGAATCAGGATCGTCGGTCAACCTGATTGCCGACGGAGACTTTGAGTATGCTTATCAGAAGCATTTAAACGGTGATGGAGACAACTGGTCGACCGCAAACTGGATTTGCGATTTATGGTTCTCCCAATATGCCCATCAAGTTCATCAATGGGCTCAGCCGGACGGTCCCAAAGCGCTTTCAATTATCGGTGACACGTGCGATAACATTCGCAGCGGTGCAGCAGCGGTGCTTGTTGCTAAAAATGCCAACAGAATAAACCGCGGTTCACTTTCGCTGGAAGCAGGTCAGGATTATATACTAACGTACTGGCTGAAGACGAAAACCGGTGCATCGACAGGTGCCACACTGGGAATATGGCCGATTGATTCTAACCCTCAGGACGGAACAGCACATGATGACAAGGTGGATCCTGCCTGGAACGGTTATACGGTTGCCAACGATAATTGGAACAAATATACTGCGACCGTATCGCCGGCTGTTACCTCCGATGATTACAACATAGGAATAGATTGCCGTTCAACAAGCGATTTTTATGTTGACGATATTTCGCTTGTCAAGGTCGGTTCGACAGAAAATCTTATTGCTGACGGTGATTTTGAGCACGTTTTTCAGAGGCATTTCAACGATAACGGAAATGACTGGATGACCGCAAACTGGCTTAATAATCAATGGTTCAGTGAGTACGCCTTTAACGTACATGTATATGGTAAGCCCTATGTTTCAAAGGCATTGACAATTGTCGGTTCGCCGTCTCAGGGAGGAGCGGGCTACGAACTTCCGCCACCTGACCGGGGTATTCCGGTTACGGACAGCAATGTTAAAATAAACGGACGATATTATTTTGAAAATGATGTTCTTTTTGTTAATTATACCTGTGCCGGTATAGAATTTAATTTTAAGGGAACATCGGCTTCCGCCGTTTTGTATTCCGGAAATTACGGAGCTGACAACGACGCTTTTGTCGCGGTATATGTCGATTCATCAGAAACGCCGTTAAAAACCCTTAGACTTAACATTTTATATGGTACCTACCTGTTGGCTGACGGTCTTTCGGAAGGGAATCATACAATTAAACTCGTAAAGCTTACCGAGGGTCGGGTCTCAACTTTCGGTATTTCGGGAATTATTTTAGAGGAAGGCGGAGAGCTTCTTGCTCCTCCTTCAAAGAAAACAAGAAAAATTGAAATTCTTGGAGATTCAATTGTCTGCGGTGTCGGTGTCACGGCTCCCCTTTATAACTCTCCTTCCATAACGTCAACGCAGGACGGCACAAAAACCTTTGCATATCAGCTTGCAAATATTTTTAACGCCGATATTAATTTTGTTTCTGCATCCGGTCAGGGAGTTTACAGCTTCGGAACAGGCGTGTTTGATACAGCTATGCCCAAGGTGTACAGTAAAGCCGATATGACGCATAAGCTTGATGAAAATTGGAATTTCGGCAAATATTCACCTGACCTTGTAATTGTCGCATTAGGCACAAATGATATCTGGGCTTTGCCCGGCTCACAGCCGGTTCCGCGCAATGAATATAAAGCGGCTGTAAAGGCGTTTATCAAAGATATACGAACTAAAAATCCCAATGCTGCAATAGTGTGGACTTACGGAATGATGCTCCAGCATTATCAAAGCGAATTTGCCGAGGTAATACACGAGCTTAATGACGAGGGTGACAAAAAGTTATTTTTTATTCCCATCGAGGCTGAGCAGGATTTTGACCGTAAAGCGGGTCATCCATCGGCGTTATATCACACATGGGCAGCAAAATTTCTTGCTCCGGAGCTTGCAGACATTATGCTGTGGGAATATTAGACGCTGGTACTCTGTAACACTTAAAACTTGACTTATCTTTTGTCTTTTTGCCGCCATGCGGTGCGGTCAAACCTTGCAATACGGCAAGTATGTCTGCGGCTTGACCGCATCACCTGACAACAAAAATTCTGCACGCTAATGTCAATTTTTAAATATTAAAGAGTACTACTCCGGATTGAATTAACCTGAACGAAAAAAGGATGGATTTTTATATGAAAAAGCATATAACGGTTATGCTGGTGACAATATGCTTCATACTGCTGAGTATGCCTGTCTGCTTTGCGACAACCTCAAGTACCCCTATGCCTCAGGAGGAAAACAGTGTTGTTCATTCAGGAAAAAGATCTCTTAAATTTATGAAGATTAAGTCGATCGACGGTGAAGGAAATCCAAGCTATGTCGAGTGGGGAAAGGCTTTTTACGGATATCTTTCTCTTCAGGAAAATAAAACCTATCTCGTATCTATGTGGGTAAAAATTCCAGAAGCAAAAAACAGAACCGATGTCAAAATTTTCGCAAACCTAATGTGGGTCAAGCCGGATTATGTTGAATATCTGGACGGAAGAACGCCGTGGATTACAGATGGAGTACCAAAACTCAAATATCCCACTCCCGGTCTGGAGGCGGCAAGAGGTCAGCCTATCAGAGATGATAAGTGGCATCAGATAATTTGCTATTATACCGTCGCACCAAAAGGTGATTTGAATGAGCTTAACCCTTCACCGGGAACAAGCGATACCTACGGCTTTATGGTTTGGACGGAAGAAAGTGAATCGGCTGACCCTCTGACAGAACCGGTTTATATTGACGATTTAGTGATTGCTGAGGCAGATCAGGATACTGACGAAATTTTAGGAGAAAATCTTTTTGAAAATCCCGGCTTTGAGGATAAGCTTTCCCGGATACCGATTAACTGGAGCAATGCGGTAAGCGTTTACTACGGTGTCGGAACAAGTTATACCGGCGAAGCAATAATTCCCGATGATGAATCAACAGCTTCAAAAGAAGATGAAGAAAACAAAACAAATATTGCGGGGACAGGCGATAAAGAACTTTTTGTATGCATTTCGGCTGTAATGCTTGTCTGTGCATCCTGTATGGCTTTAAGCTTCAGAAAGAAAAAAATCCGTTTTTAGGCGTTTTAAGTTTTACAGAGTACCGGCTGATTCTGAAAAATTTCTGTATGGTGTGAGGTGTTTTATTTTGAAAGCAAATCGGTGCAAAAGGATTATTTGTGCGCTTATATCCGCACTTGTGCTGTCAGGTGTCTTTGATGTCTCAGCAATTACCGAAAACTCCGGTTTGCATGAACAGGAACAGGCAATTGATCAGCTTCTTTTAGATCTTAACAGTGAAATATATAAAGACAAAACTCCTTACCAAATTTACAAAAAGGGATTAATTCAGGCAGATGACAGCAAAAACAAGCAAAGTATTGTTATCACATCTCAAAATGTTGTCTCTGTTACGGGAGATAGCTTTAAAACAGGTGAAGCCTTCAAGAATAAAGAGAATACCATAATTACAGACGAGAGCGGTTCGGTGAAATTCTCTTTTAATGTTGATTCGCCGGGATTTTACGGAATTAACTTTTATTATCATCCCATAAATATGGAGAAAAACGAATGTCTTATTCAAAGACGGATGCTGATAAATGACGATCTGCTGTTTTTTGAGTGCAACAGTATAACCTTTGACCGTTTTTACACAAGCAAGACCGACAGTGCTGAGTGCGATACACAAGGAAATCAGATAAAGCCGGTGCAGCATGAAATTTCTGATTGGTTTGAGATGAGCTTTCAGGACCGGCTTGGAAAGCATGACGGTTTATATGAAATATATTTTGAAAAAGGACTAAACACACTTGAATTAGTTTCTCTTCGTGAGAGCATGGCACTTGAAAAAATTGTTATCTATGAAATACAAACTCCTGATACCTACGAAGAAGTCAAAAACAGCTATCCTTTGCCGGAAAACTTTTTTGAAATAATTCAAGCTGAAAATGCTGACCGTGTGAATGACATTGTTTTGCAGCCGACAGCCGATAAAAGTTCGACTTGTACTATTCCTTACAGCACATCGGTAATCAGATATAACATCATAGGACAAAATTTCAAAAAACCGGGGCATAAGCTGGAATGGAATGTGAATGTTGAAAGTGACGGAATGTATAATCTGGCATTTCGTTTGAGACAGTATTCAAAAAGAGACTTCAGCACGTATTTTGCAATAAAAATAAATGGCGAAACACCCTATTTGGAATGTGGCGAAATAAAACTTAAATACGGTGACAGCTGGCAGTTTATTGATAAAACGTCAAATCAGGCGCAGATTAAGGTGCCTCTCAAAAAGGGCGATAACACAGTTGCTGTTGAATTGGTTTCGGGAGCAAATTCAGTTCTTGAAAATCAAATGGAGGCAAGCGTTTTACGGCTTAATTACTGTTATCAGAAAATCATTATGCTCACAGGCTCAGAGCCTGATAAAAACCGTGACTATCAGTTCAAAAAGCTTATACCCGATATTTTGAGACTTTTGGAGTATGAGGGACAGACGCTTGGTGCGCTTGTAAAAAAAATATGCGAGGAAACAGGACAAAAGGGCAGTGACGCAGTTGCGATGGAAAATCTTGCGTTGCAGATTCAGAGCATGTACAAAGACCCTTATACAATTGCAGATCAGCTTGAAAATTTTCGTGTAAATCTTTCCGCCGCCGCTGTATGGCTTACAACACTAAAGGATATTTCGGTTGATGCGGACTATATTGTTATATATTCTGATGACCGGTCAAACGAAATCCCCAGACAAAACGACAACCTGTGGAGCTCATTTATCAAGTCAGCCAAAGAACTTATCGCAAGCTTTTTTACCGATTACAATTCGGTCGGAAAGGCGGAAAGCTACGAAAAAGACGTTACGGTTTGGGTGGGCTCAGGAAGAGATCAAGCACAGATTATCAAAAACCTTTCGTCGCGCGGTTTTTCGCCGGAAAAGAAAATCGGAGTTGACGTAAAGCTTGTAAACAACGCTATGCTTATGCCGTCGATTATGGCAAAAACTGCTCCGGATATTGCGGTTTTGCAAGGAAACATGGTTCAGCTGAGCAGTCAGGGCGTGTACAATCAAGTCGGTACGCTTGCGGTAGAATGGGGACTGCGCGGAGCATTGTATCCGCTTAATGACTTTCCCGATATGCAAGAAATTTTAGAATCAAGGTTTTATAAAAGCACATACGAACCGCTTGGACAGGAAGGAAAGTATTTTGCTTTACCAGAAGCTCAGGGCTTTCCGATTCTCTTTTACCGTAAAGATATATTAAACGAACTTAAAATTGAAATTCCGAAGACATGGGATGATGTCAAAAGCATCATTCCGATTTTACAGGATCGTCACATGGGTTTTGGGCTTAATTATGACTTTAACACATTTTGTACATTGCTTTATCAGCACGGCGGAGAGCTTTATAACGACAGCCGTACTTCAGTAATGCTTGATTCACCGCAAGCTATTGATGCGTTTACATTTTTTACACAATTTTCAACTGTATATAAGCTTCCCCTGAAAATTGACTTTAACAATCGTTTTCGCTCAGGTGAAATGCCTTTGGGTATATCTGATATTTCAACATACAATGTTCTTCAGATTCTTGCTCCTGAAATTGAAGGGCTTTGGGGATATGCGCCTGTTCCGGGTACTGCCGGAATTGACGGTGAGATAAATGATACTGTTGTGGGAATGCCTGTTACTTCATGTTTTATTACGAACAATACAAAGGATGCGGCGGCTTCATGGGAATTTTTGAAATGGTGGACAGACGATAAAACACAAACCGAATACTCAAGAGAGATTGAATCGGTTCTGGGTCCGTCGGGCAGAAATATTCCCGCGGGAAAACAAGCCTTTGCCAATTTGCCGTGGACAAACGAGGATATGAAAATACTTCAAAATCAGCTCGATAAAACTCGTGAAATACCTCAGCCAATAGGAGGATATATGGTTGTAAGACAATTTGAAAATGCATTCAGAGCCGTGACAATAGGAAAAAACAGCACGGTTTATAACAATGGAATGGATCCCAGAAGCAGTATGCTCAAATATGTGGTTTTCATGAACAGAGAGCTTATGATGAAAAAAGAAGAAATAGAAAAATCAGTACAGTAGCAAAGGTTTATTTTCAGGAAAGGCGTGGTGTATTTTTGAAGCGAAGCGGTTATTTGAAGGAATATTCATTAATGCATAAAATAAGCAAATATAAATACGGCTATTTTATGCTTGCGCCGTGGCTTATTATTTTTGCGGTTTTTACCGTCATTCCTGTTATTGCCAATGTGATTTTGTCGTTTACGTACTTTAACGGAATCCGGTTTCCTGTGTTTATAGGTTTGGGAAATTATTTTAAACTGTTTATGAATGATGACCTGTTTTATACTGCGCTTAAAAATTCATTGATTTTTGCCTTGTTTACAGGTCCGATTTCTTATTTTGCGTGTCTTCTTCTCGCATGGCTGCTAAATGAATTTTCGCCGTGGATCCGGTCGCTTGTTACCCTCGTTTTTTACATGCCGTCTCTGGCGGGCAATCTGTTTTTGATATGGACTCTTATATTCAGCGGCGACCGTCACGGTTACCTTAACTCATGGCTTATAAATGCCGGCTTTATTTCGGTTCCGATTCAATGGCTTACCGACCCGAAATATATGATGGGTGTTGTTATCGTTGTACAGTTATGGATGAGTCTGAGTGTTGGATTTCTTGCTTTTATCGCAGGACTTCAAGGAATTGACAGAACACTTTATGAAGCAGGCTCAATAGACGGAATTAAAAATCGTCTTCAGGAATTCTGGTTTATTACGCTGCCAATGCTTCGTCCGGTACTCGTATTGGGAGCTGTGCTTCAGATTACGGCATCCTTAGGGTCAAGTCAAGTAGCTATAGCACTGACGGGAACCTCAGGAGGAACGGATTACGCAACCTATACACTGCAGAGCTTTATGAGTGACTATGGAAGCGGACGCCTTGAAATCGGATATGTGGCATCAATAGCTACAATACTTTCATTTATAATGATTTTTCTTAATAAGATTATTCAGCGTGCGCTGAGAAAGCTCGGAACATAATCAGAAGATGATATCAAAAAGAAGGGATGGTTTATTTTGAATCTGTTAAAACCCAAAAAAGTAAATCGCTCTTTTGGAGGAAATCTGTTTGTCGGTCTTACAGTAACCGCTTTTGCGGTCATTCAGTCGATTACGATTTTATTTACGGTTTTTTCAGCCTTTAAGCCGCTTAATGAAATTTTTCTAAATCCTCCCAAAATATATGTAATTAATCCGACACTTGATAATTTTCGTGACGCTTTCAGAGTAATGGACAGTTCATGGGTAGTATTTTCAAGATATATTTTTAATTCGTTTTTTGTTTCGGTGTGCGGAATTATTCTTACGGTTTTACTTTCCTCACTTGCAGCTTATCCCCTTGCCAAAATGAAAGAGATGCCGGGTATAAAATTTTTATCATGGTTTATTATCCTTTCGCTTATGCTTTCGCCTGATGTTTCGGGAATGACCGGATTTTTGCTTATGAACAAGCTGGGACTTGTCAACACTTATTTAAGTATTATTATTCCGGCAGTGGCAACTGCCTTTAACGTTTTTTTGCTCAAGCAGTTTATGGAGCAAATGCTTCCTGATACCCTGATTGAAGCGGCGAAAATTGACGGTGCAAATGAAATATATATATGGTTTAAGATTGCGCTTCCTATAATCAGACCTGCGATTTTCACTCTTATTATATTTTCAATGCAGTCGCTTTGGAACAATCCGGGAACGACGGTTTTCAGTGAGGAGCTTAAAACTTTGCCGTATGCCATGCAGCAGCTTGTTTCAGGAGGTATTGCAAGAACAGGAGTTGCTTCGGCGGTTGGGGTAATGATTTTAATTGTTCCCGTCGTATGCTTTGTTTTTTTTCAAGGTCAGGTAATAGAAACCATGTCCTCGTCGGGCATAAAAGACTGATATTTGAAAATATGAGACCTGTTAAAAAATATGGAAGGACGGTACGGCGGTTTGAAAAAAATCATATTTGCAGCAATGGTTCTCCTGTGGATTTTCAGTTTTGTCAATGTTGCTTATGCCTCAAATCTGGAAACAGACAGACACTATACCTTTAGCTATTACGGTGATGCCGACCCGTCGCCTCCGGCATATAATTTTATGCGCACGGTTTCGGGAGAAGATATGGGTGCCGGAAATTTAAAATCTCCCGAAGATTTTTATATAACTCAGTCGGGTGATATATATATTGCAGACAGCGGTGCAAACCGCATTGTAATATGCGACAGTGAATACAGACTTATAAATATAATCAACGAACTTACTCTTGGCGGAGAAAAAACAGCGCTTAACAATCCTTGCGGTATTTTTGTCGATGAAACGGGCGGTAATATATATATTGCGGACACAAACAATGCACGGGTACTGATTGCATCAAAAGACGGAACCGTTCTCGGAACACTTACCGTTCCGCCGGACGGAATTGTCGAAAGTTTTCAGCCTCAAAAGGTTTTAAAGGATATTTCGGGAAATTTTTGTGTGATTTCCGCCGGTGTAAATGAGGGAATTATGCATTTTCGTGAAGACGGTGAATTTTTGGGATTTCTGGGAGCGCCCAAGGTTAAAGTCAATCTGGTGGATATGTTCTGGAGAAATCTTATGACCGTGGCACAAAGAGAACAAACCAGACTTATTACGCCGATCATTTACAGCAATATTAATATCGACCGTAACGGTATATTGTACACGACAATAAAAACCACTAATATTGAAGAAACGCAAAAATTCAGAAAGCTCAGTCCGGGAGGATATGATATTACGCGTTCAATGGGTAAATTTCCTCCTAACGGGAATCCGTTCTCTGTTTTTCTGGGCTCGGACGAAACCGGATCACATTATAAAAGCAGTTTGCTTGTCGATGTGGTTAATTACGAAAACGGAATTTTTTCGGTACTTGATCAAGTAATGGGCAGAGTTTTTACTTATGATGAGGACGGAAATCTTATGTTTGCTTTTGGAAGCCCGGGAACCTCAACGGGATCCTTCAGTCTTCCGGTTGCTATTGAACAATTCGACAATAAGCTTTATGTGCTTGATAAAAACAACGCAAATATAAATGTGTTCACGTCAACCGATTACGGCATTTGTCTCGGATCGGCGCTGAAAGCTTTCAAGGACGGAGATTATGACCGCTCGCAGGAGTTATATCAAAGCATTATAAACAGCAATATCAACAGCGAAATCGGATACATCGGACTTGGCAAAAATTTGCTGATAAAGGGTGATTTTAAAGAAGCCGGCGAAGCCTTTTTACTCGGGAATTACCGTCAAGGTTACAGTGATGCTTTTGATTTGTATAGACGTAACGTCATAAGTGAAAATTTTGTGCTTATATTTACGATTGGAGTACTTTTGCTTGCCGGAGTGATTTTGTTTTTTATGTATCTTACCAAAGAGCGGCCGGCAAGGATACCTGACAGAAGCTTTTGGGGGACTCTTAATTATTCGACACATATTATTTTTCGTCCTTTTGACGGATTTTTCGATTTAAAAAATGAAAAAAGAGGTTCTGAGGCGGCGGCAACCGTGCTTCTGGTGCTTTTTATAGCCGCTTATATAGGCAATAAACAATATACAGGATTTTTGTTTAACGAAGTCGATATACGTTATTTCAGTATGCCAAAAGAGGTTTTGACCATTCTTTTTGCTTTAACGATATGGATGTTGGTCAATGCCGGAGTTTCGGCATGGATTTATGGCGAAGGCGGATTAAAACACATATATATGTATACCTGTTATGCGCTTACTCCGATGACAATTCTTTTCACATTAGCAACCGCGGTAAGCAATATATTGCTTCTTGAAGAGGGCATTTTCTATTATTTCTTAACAGGTCTGGGCATCATATGGTTCATTTTTTTGATTTTTGCGGGTAACATGCAAGTTCATCAGTATTCAATAAAAAACAATCTTTTAAATATATTGCTAAGTTTACTTCAAATCGCTGTTGTTCTGTTTTTGATATTGGTGGGAATAAGTCTTTATCAGCAGACATCAACCTTTGCCAAAACCGTTATTACAGAAATTACACTCAGATAGGTGGTGAAATCAGTGCGAAAAACAAATGGAATAATTACTAAAAAAAGAGTCGCGGCGACAGCATTCGCACTGGTTGTTTCGCTTTTGTTTTTGCTTCAAACCTGCAGTAACGGTAATAAAAGTGAAGTGAAACTGCATGAACCTGAAATAAACGCATTTACGCCCTCGTCCGACGGCTTTACAACTTATGCTGAAAACCAAAATCTGATACTTTCGGTCAATGAGACTACAGCGGAATTTTCAGTGACGAATAAAAAAAGCGGGTACGTCTGGTATTCTCAGCCTCAGCAGCCATTGGAGGGAGATCTGACGGGTGAGCAAATTCATCGCGGACGTTCCATGCTTTCGGTTTCGGTAGTTAATAAAAACTCGACGAGCTATGAATATATTCTTTATAATGACTGCATTTCCAATAAACAGTATGAAATAATCAAGCTTCAAAACGGAGTTCTCTTCAAATTTTTACTTGGAATCAAGGAAATAACCACAGCTGACATACCAACCAAAATAAATGCGGATAAATTCAACAGTAAAATTATAAGTAAACTTGATGCATCAGACAAGGTTAGGATGAAGGGGATATACCGTCCGTCAGATATCGAGGATTGCGTTGTTTTTTCAACGGCAGTCAAGCTTGATATAGAATTTGTGTACAACACTCTTGAAAAAATCGGATATACGCAAGAGGATATAGATAATGACAACCGTGAATTTTCGGTTAAAATCGACAGCGGCGCAGAAACTGTTTACGCTGAAATAAAGCTTGAAATCGACGGTAATTCTCTTGTGGTAAGTATTCCTACAGAAAACCTCATACGCTCAAAGAATTATGCGATAGAATCGATAAATTTCTGCGAGTTTTTCGGGGCGGCTAAAAAAGGTGCAGAGGGTTATTTTGTTGTTCCCGACGGTGACGGAGGAATAATTGAATTTTCGGAAAAGCAAAAAACAAACAAAATATATAATTCAGACATTTATTGCGGTGACAGCAGTGTAATCGGTTCATCTGTAATGGCGGAAACAGGAGGCGTTTCGCTTCCGATGTACGGTATAAATACAAACG
>JGI994J12354_10005259_pt1 | contig 11223 bp, 8 predicted proteins | sample IntmicLarv3ML3BL_FD_12354 | JGI IMG/M metagenome (IMG submission 12354) | reverse complement strand
GACTTTGACGACGATGCCATCCAGATAAATGATGGGGCAAACCGCTTCCAATGGTCTGGACTGCCATTGGATGACTTCATCCATGACGCCGTCTGTCACTTTGGAGATCAGGGCCGGTGAGGCCTTGGCGTCATGCATTTCCAGAAAGGTGGCCTGTATTTCCCGGGGAGCTCAATCCTTTGGCTGACTCTTTAGCCAATAATTCCAGCTATTCTCTTTTCATGCTTATCTCCTACTACTCTTACTATGATAAGCACTTACACAAAATATGAGTACAGGCTCTTTTACTTCTCCTTCTCCTATCGGCCGACATACTACCGGGCTGATTGTATATTCCCTGCTGCATTCTGCATTTTGGAGGATGCAGCAGACACCTTATCAGAGTACAATACCGACTGCATATGGTTTTACTGAAAACCACCAACAGTTTCAGCATATTATTAAAAGGTTCATCTTCAATGACAGCGATGGGTTTCTCTCGTTTTTTCCGTCAGGCATGCTTCCTGTTTGCCTTGGCTCTTTCCGCTATTTTTTCCATGTCGGCCGTCCATGCTGATGACCGTCACGATTTTTTCAGGGCTGTTGAGATGGATCGACCCGACCAGATTCAGAATCTCCTGAAAAAAGGAGTCGACCCCAATATCACCGAACCCTACAAAGGCCATACTGGTCTTATTATTGCTATGCATGAAGGCTCGATGGGCGTTTTCAACCTGTTGATCAATACCCCGGGGATCGACCTGAACAAGCGTGCCGATAACGGCAATACCGCTCTTATGCTCGCAGCCTGGAAAAACAATGTGCCAGCTGTGAAAACCCTTCTTGAAAAGGGTGCTATTGTTAACCAGTCTGGATGGACAGCCCTGCATTATGCGGCAGCTGTCGGCAATAACGAGATTGTCCAGATGTTGCTTGACAAGAAGGCAATAGTGGATGCGCCGGCCCCCAACAGAACTACACCGCTCATGATGGCAGCCAGAAGTGGCCATACCAAAACTGTCAAGCTCCTTCTGGATCATGGTGCTGATGTGCGTTTGCGCAACGACTGGAGTATGGGTGCCGTTGATTTTGCCCGGGATGGTGATTTCACCAGCCTCGAAGAGGGGCTGCAAAGCCGCCTTGACAAGATCGAGGCCATGAATGCTATGAAAAAATAAACCACTGTCTTCGCCTACAAAAAACCTGTCAGCTGACAGGTTTTTTGTAGGCGCCCCCTCGGATTTACCTTGAGAGAAGCGGGCGCTGCCGTTTTTGTGGGGTCAGGATGCTAGGATACGCCTTGGGATGTGTATGGGGAAAATCCTGGCTGTAATGAAGTCCGCGGCTTTCGTTGCGCGAGAGGGCACTTTCCACGATCAAGGCGGCTACCTCGACAAGATTGCGCAGCTCCAGCAGATGGTTTGATACAATGAAATTGGCATAATACTCGTCGATTTCCTCTTTCAGAAGCTGAATGCGACGCTGTGCCCGTTCCAGCCGCTTGGTCGTGCGTACGATGCCGACATAATCCCACATGAAGCGGCGCAGTTCATCCCAGTTATGCGAAATAACCACCTCCTCATTCGGGTTGGATACCTGGCTTTCATCCCATGCGGGAAGCGAAAGCAGTGGTACATCGTTTTGCGCTGCGATATCAAGTGCTGCCATTCGGCCCAGAACCAGACACTCCAACAGGGAATTGCTTGCCAGTCGGTTTGCGCCGTGCAAGCCGGTACAGGCCGCTTCACCCACGGCATACAACCCGTCAATGTCAGTTCTGCCCTTCTTGTCCGTAACAATACCGCCGCAGGTATAGTGTGCTGCCGGCACAACCGGAATCGGCTGGCGAGTGATATCAATCCCCAACTCCAGGCAGCGGGCATAAATCGTGGGGAAGTGGCTTTTCAGGAAACTCGGACTCTGGTGCGTAACATCCAGATTCACATGGTCTAGCCCGCGCTTTTTCATCTCAAAGTCAATTGCCTTTGCCACAATATCGCGTGAAGCCAACTCGCCACGGGAATCGTGCCAGTCCATAAAGCGTTTTCCGGCATCTGCGCCGGCTTCAAACGGTAGTGTCAGCCTGCCGCCTTCACCCCGGACGGCTTCGGAAATCAGGAAAGACTTGGCCCAGGGATGATAAAGGCAGGTCGGATGAAATTGGATAAATTCCATATTGCCCACCCGGCATCCTGCGCGCCATGCCATGGCAATTCCGTCGCCGCTGGCGGTGTCCGGATTGGTGGTGTAAAGGTATACCTTGCCAGCCCCCCCTGTTGCCAGTACCGTATGCCGTGCGGAAAAAGTGCGAACCTTGCCTGCCTTTTCATCCAGCACATACAGGCCGTGACAGCGGACCGGGCTGGTATTAGTACCCAACCTGTCTGAGGTGATCAGATCCACGGCACAGTGGTTTTCAAAAATATGGATGTTTTCGCTTGCCCTCAGGTGTTTTTCCAGCGTTACCTGAACAGCGTGTCCGGTTGCATCTGCGGCATGAATAATGCGCCTTTCACTGTGTCCACCTTCACGGGTCAGATGAAAGCCGATGGCCGAATTTTCATCGCGTGAAAAGGGTACACCTATGTCAATTAGCCAGTCGATGCCCTCTGCGCCGTTTTCTACAATAAAGCGCGTCACGCTTTCCTCGCAAAGTCCGGCACCTGCCCGCATAGTATCGGCCACATGCTGCCCAATCGAGTCAACCGGATCGAGCACAGCGGCAATACCGCCCTGGGCATAGTTGCTGGCACTTTCATCCAGTGTGCGTTTGCATATTAGGGCAATCCTGCATGAGGCAGGAAGACGAAGTGCAACGGAAAGCCCGGCCAGTCCGCTACCCACAATGACAACATCAAATTCCATCATGATCCTGAACAGGGTTGGTAATCTGTCTAACTATATTCGATTCAGGCCGCTTCGTCATGCGCTTTCGCCGGAAAATGGCAAAAGTGGTGTGTTCAGTCAGCCGCTTCCCAGTGTTCGACAACCAGTTGAAGCGATGTCATCCCATTATATTCATTGGCAGTAATCCGAAAAGCGAGGTGAGCGGTGCGGGGCAGAAGGGTGACATGATTGAAGTAAATGGCAGACAACGCTATACCATCCTTTTCTAGTTGCAGCGAAAGGTGGCGTTCCTTTAATATCCGCTGGGTTACCACACGAAAGGTATTGCTGAAAAGAGGCGGTTCAAAGCCATGCCCCCAGATCCGGGTGCCCATTTGTCGCACGAAATCCAGCGTATAGCATGACATATCCGGTGCACCATCGGTTTCAATCGTCCGCTGAAGCTGTATTTTGCTCAGATTTTCCCTTGCAATGATCTCGAACGTTTCGCGGAAAGTATCATAGGCATCACCCCGCATGGTGAGCCCGGCTGCCATGGCATGGCCGCCAAAGCGGGAAATCATGTCAGGATGGCGCTTGGCAACCAGATCAATGGCATCGCGCAAATGAAAGCCGGGGATCGAGCGACCCGACCCACGGATAGCACCATCCTTGTCCGGTGCAAAAACGAAGACAGGTCGGTAATAGCGGTCTTTCAGGCGAGAAGCCAGAATTCCCACTACGCCTTGGTGCCAATTGTTGTTCAGCACCGTGATCGAGGCACTTTCATCCGGTTGGAAATCTTCCAACATGGTTAGCGCATCTTCTCTCATTTCACTTTCAATTTCGCGCCGCTCCTGGTTGATTTCATTCAGTTTTTGCGCAATCTCCCAAGCACGTCCATCATCATCTGTCACTAGGCATTCCACGCCTAGTGACATATCCGAAAGTCGCCCGGCAGCATTGAGTCTGGGTGCAATTGTAAAGCCCAGATCGAAGATGGAGACCTTTCGCCATTCGCGTCCGGCAGCGCGAAAAAGTGCTGCTATACCGGTGTGCATGTTTCCGGCTGCAATGCGCTTGAGGCCCTGCGCCACAAGGATGCGGTTGTTTTTGTCCAGCCGTACGACGTCGGCAACTGTGCCAAGCGCAACCAAGTCAAGCAGGTTGTCTAGCCGTGGCTGGTTTTGTGCATTAAAAATGCCGCGTTTCCTGAATTCGGCCCGAAGTGCCAGCATGACATAAAAAATCACGCCAACCCCGGCCATGTTCTTGCTCCCAAAGGTGCAGGCTGGGTGGTTCGGATTGACGATGACACAGTTTTCTGGCAGGTGGTCGCCCGGCAGATGGTGATCCGTAACCAGCACATCCATGCCCATGTTAATTGCTTCACGCACACCGTCAATGCTGGCGATACCATTATCCACAGTGACAAGCACCTCTGCAGCATGACGGTTTTTCGCCTCCTCCACAATCGCCGGGGTCAGTCCGTAGCCGTTGTCAAAGCGGTTGGGCACCAGAAAGGAAACATCGCCGCCCATCATTTTCAGTGCATGCATTGCCACCGCACAGGCTGTGGCACCATCACAATCATAATCCGCCACCACGCAGATTTTCTTCCCTGCTGCAATCGCATCAGCCAGCAGTATGGCGGCCCTGTCTGCATTCAATAACCCGTTCGGGGGGAGTAGGGCGGAAAATTCGGTGGAAAGCTCGCTTACATCCGATATGCCGCGGGCCGCATAAATGCGAGCCAGTGCCGGGTGCAACCCTTGCTGGGTGAGCATATCGGCGATTCTGGCGGAATACGGTCTGACCGTGATGGATGTCATGCAGTTGATCTTTCGGGTAATAAAGGCCGGATTTGTTTTTTCAGTACAAGGTTGTTCAAAATCAGATAACGCATGACCCGGTGTGAAAACACAAAAGGAACAGCGACTGGTGTAATTTGTCAGTGACGCATCCCGCTATTCTATGGCAAACTGTGCCATCTTATCAGGAGTTGAATTTGAGCGTACTATCCAAATTGCCGTATGAATGGTTGGTTGGCCTGCGTTATATCCGTTCCGGACGCAAAAGCGGCCGCAACCGCTTCATTTCCTTCATTTCATTGATTTCGATGGCTGGTATTGCGCTGGGAGTGGCTGCGCTTATTGTTGTTATGTCCGTGATGAACGGTTTCCAGAAAGAAGTACGTGACAAGATGCTTTCCGTTCTTCCGCATATCGAGATATACGATACCTATGGTTCGCTGCCGGACTGGCAGGGAACTGCAACCAGTGTCATGGAAAACCCAGAAGTGACAGGAGCTGCCCCCTATGTGATGGCACAGGCCATGCTGACTCGCTCGGATCGGGTGCAAGGCGTGATTGTGCGAGGTGTGATTCCTTCAGAGGAAACCAGTGTCTCCGACGTGGCAAAACAGGTAAAGAAGGGGGATTTCAACAGTTTGCAGCCCGGTACATTCAATATTGTGATCGGTGTTGGTCTGGCAAAACAGCTCCGGGTTTTTCTTAGCGACAAAATCACACTGATTGCGCCGAAGGGGCAGCTTACACCCGCAGGCATGATCCCGCGCCTGAAACAGTTCACCATTTCCGGCATCTTTGATGTCGGGCATCACATGCTGGATACCAGCCAAGTCTTCATCAGTATGGACGACGGCATGAAAATGTTCCAGCAGGAAGCGCCAAACGGCTTGCGCCTGCGCATCAAAAACATGTATGAGGCACCGCTGGTGGCACGGGATATTGCCAGGGAACTCAACAACAGCGACCTGTTGGTTCGCGACTGGTCACAGATGAATCGCAACTGGTTTGCGGCTGTCCAGATGGAAAAGCGGATGATGTTCATCATCCTGCTCCTCATCGTTGCTGTGGCGGCCTTCAACTTGGTTTCCACGCTGGTGATGACGGTAACGGAAAAACAGGCGGATATCGCCATCATGCGTACACTGGGAGCCTCGCCGCGTTCCATCATGAAAATCTTTGTGATACAGGGTGCGATTGCAGGCATACTCGGCACCCTTATCGGCGTATTTGCAGGCATCCTTATTTCCGTCAATATCGATGTCATTGTGCCGTTCATCGAAAGTCTGCTCGGTTTCCGTTTCTTGCCAAAGGAAATCTACATCATCAGTTCGTTACCATCTGACCTGCAACTGGGCGATGTGCTGTTTACTGGTGGCTGTGCCATTATCCTAGCTTTCTTCGCCACCCTTTATCCAAGCTGGAGCGCCTCCCGCGTCAATCCGGCGGAGGCGCTGCGCTATGAGTAACGCTGTTCTGTCTTGTCGCGACCTTGGAAAAACCTTTTCGCAAGGCCAATATGTTGTGGAAGTCTTCAAAAATATCAATTTTGATGTCTTTTCCGGGGAACGTATCGCCATTGTTGGCGCATCCGGTTCCGGAAAATCCACCCTGCTGCATTTGCTCGGCGGGCTTGATGCCCCTACAACCGGCATCGTCAGTCTTGATGGTCGGGATTTTGCCAGCCTGTCTGAAACTGAGCGAGGTAATGTGCGCAATCGTGCTCTGGGCTTCGTTTACCAGTTCCATCATCTTTTGTCTGAATTTTCTGCGCTGGACAATGTGGCTATGCCACTCATGATTCGCCGTGCCAGCCGGGGTGAGGCGCATGAAGCTGCCCGGGATATCCTGACGAGGGTCGGGTTGGAACACCGGGTAACACATCGCCCGGGCGAGCTTTCCGGCGGCGAAAGACAGCGTGTGGCACTGGCCCGTGCGTTGGTAACAAGGCCGGCCTGTGTGCTGGCTGACGAACCGACAGGCAATCTTGACCGCCAGACAGCCCAGCAGATATTCGACCTGATGCTGGATTTGTCAAAAACAACCGGAACCGCTTTTGTCATCGTCACACATGATATTGATCTGGCGCAGTACTGCGACCGTATTTTGCGCATGTCGCAAAACGGGCTGGAGGCCTGATATTCTGTTGCCAAGGCAGAGGCCTTATTGCGCATTCACAAAAGCTGTCAATGCCTTTTGGTAGGTTTCCGAGTGGGCAATACTGTTATGTCGTGTCTCCGGCACAACAAGAAGAGTCGCCACCCCTTCCGGGAAAAGCGAGTGTAGCCGTCTGGTGCTTACCTCTGGGATGACTTCATCCTGATCCGCCATCAAAATCAGCGTGGGCGCTGACACCGCCGGAGCATACCGCCAAGATTCATACTTGTCTTTCAGAAGCCAGCGCACCGGCACATAGGGAAAAGCCCGCCCGGCGACATATTCAATGCTGTCATAAGGCGTCACCAGCATTACCCGTGATACTGGACGTTCGGCTGCCACACGAACGGCAACCCCCGTTCCCAGACTGCGACCGACCACTGTAATTTTCCCGTGTTTTTTTGCTACTTCATCGTACAGGGCAAAGGCATCACCCATGATAGCGGCTTCGGATGGCTTTCCTTCGCTGCCGCCATACCCACGGTAATGCATCAGGTACAGGGCATGATTGGGAAAGCGCGCCACAAAGTCCGGCAGGTTCATCGAGACATCCTCGGCGTTGCCGCCAAAATAAACCAGTGCATCTCGCCTGTCGTTTTCCTGCATCGAAACCATGACTTTGGCATCCGACCTTTGCAACACCATCAGCGGGGCGTTTTCCAACCGTCGTGGCTGCCCGAAATACAGCAGCGAACGCTGGTAAAGATACAGATAGCTGCAAAATCCTGCATAGACCAGCAGGGTAATGAATAGAAATGAAATTAGCGAACGGTTAAACACAACAGCAGTACTATACAGGTTAATCAGAAACAGGGTACAGGGTACAGGATACCGCAGCCGCAGTCTCCGTCAAAGCCAAATGGCAAAGCATACGTCCATGCGTTAAACTGTTGTCACCTGATATTCCAACTGAACTGCACTGATCATGTGGACAGATACCCACTGCCATCTTAATGCGCTGGAACTGGCGGATGACTGCGATGCCATCGCCCGTCGGGCGGCGGATCTGCGGATATCGCGCATTGTCATCCCCGCCATCGACCGGGCCGGTTTTTCCAGTGTGCGCCAGCTGGCACACCGCCACCCTAACTGTGCCTATGCGTTGGGCATTCACCCTTCCTGTGTGGTGGATGCCAGCGAAGATGACCTGAAAATCATGCGCACGCTTCTTGAAGTGAGTGTGGCTGATCCGCAGTTTGTCGGCATTGGTGAAATCGGCCTCGACTTTTACAAGCCCGAGCGCAGGGAAGGGTCGTTACGCGAAAAGCAGGAATATTTTTATGTGGAGCAGCTCAAAATGGCGCGGGAAATGGGGCTGCCTGTGCTGTTGCACAGCCTTCGTGCCGTGGACATGGTGCTAAAACACCTGCGTCGAATCAGAACGCCGGGTGGGGTGGCACACGCCTTCAATGGCAGTATCCAGCAGGCGCAGGCCTTTATCGAGCTGGGATTCGCGCTGAGCTTTACCGGTAACGTCACCTACGAACGTGCCCAAAACTTGAGACGGCTCGCAATTGAGCTGCCACTGGATGCCATCGTGATCGAAACCGATGCACCGGATCTGCCGCCCGCATGGCTCGACAATGCATTCAACACGCCGGAAGAATTACCGCGCATCGGTGCCGAGCTGGCTGCTCTGCGCGACATGACGTCCGAAGCACTAGCGGTGGCAACTACAGAAAACGCCCTCAGGGTCATGCCACGTCTTTTTAACCTGCCCATCAAAACCTGATGTGTCCCACCATTGCCGGTTTTTCCCTGCCCACTAAGGTGTTGTGGAAATCAAACGCTTGTGCACTGACGAGGAGGTCACCATTCGCCTCCGCTTTGGCAAAAAAATCGAAGCCGAAGGCTGGCGAAATATGAGAAAAAACTACTGGTATGGAAGGTAAAATGATGTTTTTTATGTATAAAAAACGCTTGCATTTCCGGCGCAAAAGAGTGGTACAAAATGCGCTTTCCTCCATCGGAAATAGCAGAGGATGCGTTATAATTTGAATTTCCACCGGCACTCACTTCCGATGACAAAATTTGTATTTGTTACTGGCGGCGTCGTATCATCCCTTGGTAAGGGAATCGCAGCCGCATCCCTCGCCGCGATCCTTGAATCGCGCGGTCTTAAAGTCACCATGCTCAAGCTCGATCCCTACATTAATGTGGATCCGGGCACCATGAGCCCGTTTCAGCACGGTGAAGTCTTTGTCACCGATGATGGCGCGGAAACCGATCTCGATCTGGGGCACTACGAGCGTTTTATCTCGACCCGGATGCGCAAGATCAACAACTTTACCACCGGGCAGATATACGAGTCCGTCATCCGCAAGGAGCGGCGTGGCGAGTACCTCGGCAAAACAGTTCAGGTTATTCCTCACATCACCAACGAAATACAGAGCTTCATCTATCGCGGTGCCGAAGGCTATGACGTTGCGATTGTCGAAATCGGTGGCACTGTGGGTGACATTGAATCCCTCCCGTTCCTTGAGGCAGCAAGACAGCTGAGCCTGAGAGCAGGGCGCAACATGGCCGTATTCATTCACCTGACACTTGTGCCTTTCATCGCCTCGGCGGGCGAACTCAAGACCAAGCCCACCCAGCACAGCGTACAGAAGCTGCGGGAAATCGGTATTTCGCCCAATGCGCTTCTGTGCCGCGCGGACAGGCCCATTCCGGAAGATGAGCGTGCCAAGATATCGCTCTTTTCCAATGTGCCGGAAGATGCCGTCATCTCCGTATGGGATGTGGATACCATCTACAAGATACCGGGCATCCTACATAACCAGGGACTGGATGCCATCATCTGCAAGGAATTGAACCTTTCCCCAAAACCGGCAGACCTGTCCGAGTGGAACAGGCTTGTCCATGCACTGGACAACCCGGAAAAAGAAGTTGGCATCTGTATGGTCGGCAAATATGTTGACCTGACTGAATCCTACAAGTCACTCATTGAGGCATTGCGTCATGCCGGCATTCACACCAAGAGCCGGGTCAATATCGACTTTCTGGATTCCGAGGAAATCGAGGAAAAAGGCAATGCCTCCATGCTGGAAAAATACGATGCCATCCTCGTTCCCGGCGGCTTTGGCTCTCGCGGTGTCGAAGGCAAGATACTGGCGGCGCAGTATGCCCGTGAAAACAAGGTGCCTTACCTTGGCATTTGTTTGGGCATGCAGGTGGCACTCATTGAGTACGCTCGCAACGTGGCAGGCCTCAAAAATGCCAACTCCACCGAATTTGCCCCTGATACGAATCATCCCGTTGTTGCGCTGATTACCGAATGGAAAAATCAGGATGGCAAAATAGAGCAGCGTGACGAAAAATCCGACTTGGGCGGCACCATGCGTCTGGGTGCACAGACCTGCGCGGTTGAAGCGGGGACACGCGCATCCGGAATTTACGGCAATGTCGTGACAGAACGCCATCGTCACCGATATGAAGCCAACAACCACTATCTTGACCGTATCAAGGCTGCCGGCCTGATTGTCTCAGCCAGCACGCCAAACGAAAAGTTGTGCGAAATCATGGAATTGCCGGAGAGTGTTCACCCTTGGTTCATGGGGGTGCAGTACCATCCGGAATTCAAGTCCACGCCGCGGGAAGGTCATCCGCTCTTTACCGCTTTCATTGAAGCAGCACTGAAGCACAGGGAAGAGCAAAACAAAAAAGAAGAAAGGGCAGTATGAAACTCTGCGGCTTTGATACAGGGCTGAGCCAGCCCTTTTTCCTTATTGCAGGCCCGTGTGTCATCGAGTCACACCAGCTTGCCATTGATACAGCTGGTGCGCTGACGGAAATGACAAAACGCCTAGGTATCCCGTTTATCTACAAATCTTCCTATGACAAGGCCAACCGTTCTTCCTCGTCCTCCTTCCGGGGGCCCGGAATGGAAAAGGGGCTGGAGATACTGGCCGATGTCAAAAAACAGTTCAACGTTCCGGTTATCACCGATGTGCACAGCGAAGACGAAATCATTCCGGTAACCCGCATTGTTGACGTTATCCAGACACCAGCCTTCCTGTGTCGCCAGACCGATTTTATCCAGGCATGCGCTCGCAGCGGCAAACCCGTCAACATCAAAAAAGGCCAGTTTCTCGCACCGGATGACATGCTCAATGTCGTGGCAAAAGCACGTGAAGCAGCCAGGGAAGCCGGTGTTGCCGAAGACAGCTTCCTCGTCTGTGAAAGAGGCGCATCCTTCGGATACAACAACCTCGTTTCCGACATGCGCTCGCTTGCCATGATGAGAAAAACAGGTTGCCCTGTTGTCTTTGATGCCACCCACTCGGTACAACTGCCGGGCGGTCTGGGTACCTCATCCGGTGGGCAGCGCGAATTTGTACCTGTACTGGCTCCCGCCGCTGTTTCTGTCGGCATATCCGGGCTCTTCATGGAAACCCATCCCAATCCGGCAGAAGCCAAATCTGACGGCCCCAATGCCGTACCGCTTGACCGGATG
>JGI994J12354_10005258_pt1 | contig 11224 bp, 18 predicted proteins | sample IntmicLarv3ML3BL_FD_12354 | JGI IMG/M metagenome (IMG submission 12354) | reverse complement strand
TATAGCGTAATTTGAATATATCTACTTGCATCTCATCAGTGCCGTTCTCAGTCATTATCGCCTTGAGCTCGTCCTCTATTGTGGATATTTCCGCTCTCAATTCCTCTTCTAATGCTTTAAGCTCTTTCAGTTCTCTTACTCTTTTAATAGTTGTTTTCATGGGATTATCTCCTTTTTGTTTTCAGTTAAGGGAGTCGGAATAGTCCGTTTCGTGCTTTGCACCTACTCGGGGAATGCCGTCCACCTCCTTGACTGTGATTATATTATACACCGTTATCTGTGTAATTGCAATTGACATACTACACAAAATTCTGTGTAGTTATTTGTACAACGTTTACATTGATATCTGTGTAGTTATTTGTTATAATGATATCGTGGAAAAGTAGATAAATAAAAAAACCTGTTCCAAAATAATTTGAAAGTGGGTGATAATATGCCGTTGGTTTATAAAATTGACGTAATAGCAGCACTGAAAGAAAAAGGATATAACACTAATACACTACGCAAAGAAAAACTACTTGCCGAGGGTGTCATACAAGCACTTCGAGAAAAAAAATCTATTTCATGGGTAAATATATCCAAACTTTGCGCTTTGTTGGATTGCCAACCTGGAGACATAATGGAATATGTGGAAGAATGACCCACACAAAGGGCAGTTTAATAGCTGCTCTTTTTTTCTACCCTGTTGCAAGCTCTCTCTTTGCCGCTTTCATTATTTCTCTTTTGCTACCACCACAGAAATATAACTCTGTGATATATCCGTTCTTCTCGATTGTTACTATCCATGAACCGTTGGGCATTTTCTTTAAATTAATCATTTTTAAAGCTCCTTATAATAATTTAGTCGAGGTTTAACAGTAATCTTCATGCCTATTGCCGCATAGAAATGGGGCTCACAAGGATATTGACTGTTACATTGGAGCGCTTTCGGCTGTTCACCGTCTTTACGGCTTTTCTCAACCTCTTGACTATATATGTATTATACTACAGTTAACAGTATATTTCAATTGACACAATACACAAAGTTAACAGTATGTTTTTGTTTATTTTTATACTGTTAACCTGATGTGATTTCTGTTATAATGATTTATAAGAAAGGTGGGGATAGTATGGCAATTAGTGAGGCTCAGAAAATAGCTAGCGCCAAATGGGACAAAAAACACATGACTACTTTAGGTTGCAAAGTGAAAAGAGATGAAGCAGACGCATTCAAAGAATATGCCCTAAATAAAGGGAAGACAGCTAACACAGTATTGAAAGAATATGTTTTTGAATGTATTAAGCAAGATAAAGCGGCAGAGCATGACAAGGAGCAAGAGGAATGAGCAACAAAGAATTGAGCATTGAAAATTTACAAAGTTTGTGCAAAAATAAAAGTATAATATGGTCGGTGCATATATTGAGACGACTGCAAGAACGTGGAATATTTCGTAAAGATGTAGTAAATGCTATATTGACTGGTGAGATTATAGAACAATACCCCGATGACAAACCTTATCCCAGTTGTTTAATTTTGGGGGAATCTGATAAAGGTTATCCGCTTCATGTTGTTTGCAGTACTGACGGCGAAACAGTTAAAACAATTACAGCATATTACCCAAACAGTGAAAAGTTTTTATCTGATAACAGAACGAGAAAGGAGAAAATATAATGAAATGTTTTTCTTGCAAGAATGAAAATTTAAACGAAACCACAACAAACTATTTTGTAGATTTAAAAAGTTGCATGGTGATTGTCCGCAATGTACCTTGTTCAGAGTGTGAGCAATGCGGAGAGAAGTATTTTAATGATGAAGTAGCTGAAAGACTTGATAAAATCATTGAGAATATTTCAAGTACACTTACAGAAATTGCAGTAGTTAATTTCTCCGATAATGTGGCATAAAAGCCAAAGGAGCAAACCAAATGAAAATATACACAATCATAGCAGGGGTGAACGGTTCAGGTAAATCAAGCTTAACGGGTGCGCTAAAGGCTGAACGCTCTGACCTCGGCACAATTATAGACGTTGACCAAATGAGCGCAGAACTCAAAGACGTAATCGCAGGCGGTAAAATGGCAATAAGGCGTATTAACGAGGCTTTAAAGCGTGGTTTATCGTTTACCCAAGAAACAACCCTCTCAGGAATAAAGACCGAAAAAACGATACAGAGAGCCAAAGCAGAGGGGTATAAAATAAGACTGTATTATGTGGGACTTGATACAGCAGAAGAAAGCTTGCAGAGAATAGCTAACAGAGTATCTAAAGGCGGTCATAATATCCCACAAGCTGACGTACTCCGCCGCTTTCAAAATCGTTTCTTTGATTTAATTCGTGTGTTGTCCTATTGTGATGAAGCGGTGTTCTTCGATAACGATAACGGCTTTGTGGAAGTAGCAGAATATAAAAACGGTGAATTGATTACCAAAAGAGATAAAAAACCCACTTGGCTCGTTTCTCTTGAGGAACAGCTATAAGCGAAAATAATAAAAAGAACTCTACCACGAAAGCGGCGGAGTTCTCTTTTTTTGTTTTAGGTCAACTATTTAGGAATTTTAAATACTTCGATTGTGTGGAATTAAGCAACATCAAGCAAAGCCGAACGACTCCAACGGTATTTTATGCTTATTAATGGCGATTTTAATTTTCTTGTGTGCTATCCCTGTAACTTCTGCCATTATTTCGGAAGTCGTATATGGTTCTGTGTTCTTCTTTCCATTGTCAATAAAAACTAAATTATTCATATTTGAAATCTCCTTTATTTTTTCGGTGTAATTCCCTTTTGTCGAAAAAGTACGGAAAAACTATTGTTTAATAGTGAGCGTTTTGCAATTAATAGCGAACGCGTTCGGAATAAATAAAGTCAGTGTATAGTTTGCTTTGTGAAAGATAGATATTCAAGCAAATAGCTAATAAATGTTAGTATTTTTTTGAACGTTTGGAAAGCGGCAGGGATTTATAAAATTATCCCTCTATATGCTGAAAATGAGATAATTGCAGATAATGCCGGGTATAATGTCGGTAATAATGACCACATACCTAAACAAAACCCAAAAAGAAAAAGCGACGGGGGTGTATATACCTTTCCTAAACCTTATCAGTTTTACATAGCCCCAAACTCGCCCTTTTTATGGTGTCCGAAATGTCCGGATACTTTTTTAATTCTTCAATATGCAGCGTTGTTAAGTATTCATATCTAGTTATTTTCATTGCTCCTTTTAAGTTTTATTTGTCTATTGTCTTGCGCCACTCTGCACGCTCGAGCAATCGCTCTTCAACACTTCCGCCGCTTTTCCATGCGCTCCAGCCTGTTAAATCATAAGCTGCTGATGTCTCATAAAGAAATGATTTAAGCATTCTCGCCCTGCGTGGGTGTCGTAGTTCCCGAAGTGCTTTTGTTTCTATTTGCCGCACTCGTTCAATACTCTTGTTTATCTCTTGCCCTGTCTGCTTCATGGTCTTATTGCCGTAGTATCTTGATTTAATTATAAACTGCTGTTCTTCTGTCAGCTCATTCAAGCAACGGTTTATAACCTCGTGTAGCTCACGGTTATATATATTATCCTCGATACACTTGAAAGCGGCGGAGGCATTAGGGTCTTTTAATAAATCGCCTTTCTCTGTTTCGCTCTCATCATCTCCAACAGTTCGATTTAAACTATCACAATTATTCAGCGATTCGGCTTTCTGCTTGTCTGTTGTGTAGCCTGTAAGCCTTGCAAAACAATTCTTTAAGTGTCGGCTTAGATATGTGGTAAATTTATATTCATCTGCCGCTTTATACGCCTTAGCGGCTTCACAGACTGCAAAGAAAGCCTCTTGTGTTATATCCTCGGCAGTTATCCCACAAGATAAACAACGATTTGTGTTATTTGCGTAACACGAGTATGAAAAGCTGTGTATAACACCTCTGTTTTGCTCATATAGAGCCTTTAAGGTGTGTTTATCACCTTGTTGGTACCCCCAAAACTGCCAATTCTTCATTTGTCGCCTTTAAAGCGTGTTTCTGCGCTTGCATTGACTACCGCCCCCCAAACTGTTAAAATTAATTTTAGGTTTAAGGCTGTTTCTCTTTCGGGGGAGGCGGCTTTTTTTATTTTATCCCAGTGTTGGGCGGTCTACTGCACCGACGATATTATCTAAGCTCTGTGAAATTTCAAAAACCACACAATTTAGAGTGTAATGGCTCCACCAAGCGCATTTATCTTTTGAGCAGTAAACGGCGCTGTCAAATTCGCTATTGGTTTTAATCAGTGGGCAAACTTTACGATTTGCCATTTCTTCACGTTTTGTCATTTTTGTTTTCCTCTATCTTTTTGTTTTGATAAATATACGAAAGGCGGAAACATTCGGCGGATAGTTTCCGCAATTCAACACGTGCTTTCTCAATTCGTTCTATCGTTTCCCAATACTCGGAACTCTCGGGCTCAATCCTTGTGAGCTTAGCTTCTAAACTGAGAATTAAATACTCAGCTCGCAGTCTTTCAAATTCTGCGTTTTTCAATTCAACTGGCCAATCGGCACAATAACTATATTCCATTATTTAATATCTCCTTTAATTTGTATTAAGTCCAATTTATTTTTTCGGTGTCAAAGGCTTCATATCCTGCCGCTTTCATACCGCCTTTAAATTGTCCGTTAGTAACATATAAGTCGGTTTCTCTTTCTAATCGGTGTTTAAGTCCGTAACTGTTAAAACGGTTATGGGGTCGTGGTTTGTGCTTGGTTGGTTCAAGTCTTTTACATATCCACAAAGACAACCGGGCTTTTTCTTCCTCTGAAAGTGTAAAATAATTTTCGGGTTCGTTGCCTTTTTCGTACTTTGTCATTTTTGAGTTCTCCTTTGTTGAAATTTGTAAAAAGGGGGGATTTTGCCAAAAGGGGGGATTTTGAGGGTATTTTTGCAACCTTTTTACTTTTGTGTATTTTTTACTCCCTTATATATATGTATGTATGTACTTAATCTATATATAAAACATAAAGGTTTACATTCCCCCCCCCTTTTTTTCCCCTTTTTTGCATTTTCCCCCCCAGTGCATTGTGAACAAGGGGGGAAAGGGGAATTTTTGGGGGTATTTTTGCAAAGCAATTTAAAAATGTTCATTCGCATAATCAAAACCGCCGTGAATAATTCCATTGATTACATATTGGCGGTGAGATGTGAAAATTTCAATTTCTTTCTTTTCTAAGTCCTCTTTAAACAATTTTAGTCCTAATGGTTTCGCTCCTACAACTTTACACCATGATTCATAATCAACTCTTAAAGATTTTATAGTTACCTTATTTGTGGTGTTGAGATTTACACGGTCATTAAGATATAAACCGATTAAGTCATTTTCTTTTCGATATTCCGCCGTCATGGCTTCCATTTCGGAAGTGTTTTTTAATCCCTCAGCTTTATATAGGTTGTAACCCTCGATAAGCCAATTTAATATAGCGCTTTTTGCTTCCTTGGTACGGAAGAAAGCTTTTAAGTTTGTATCCCGCATATCTTCGTTAAAGTGCCTCGTAAATGGCAATAGCTTAATTCTGTCGCTTGTAAATAAGCTATCATCTGCGATAGAGGGCTTAGAATTGGCAGTAACAAATAGACGAAATACAGGTTTGAACTGTATTACATCACCATAGAGGGGGCGAGCTGTAATATCGTCATTACCTGTTAATTGTTTCATTAAAGCTTCATTTACATATACACCGCGGTCAGGTTCATTCGAGAGAGCTAAACGAATACCCACAAGGCGGGCTATGTCGGGTGTGGCTCTGCTTCCGTCTTTAGAGCCTACACGTGCCAGCGAATTAAAATCAATTTGCGCCCCATAACTGCCGAATATGTTCATAACTGTATCAAATAGAGTACCTTTACCGTTGCGGGTCTTTTGTCCTATTACTGTAAAATAACATTCCTCGTTAGCTTCACCTTTAAGGCAATACCCTAACGCTTTTTGCAGCATTCTTGCACGGTCTTTTTTACCCTCTGTGATTTCGTCTATAAATTCAATAAAGCGAGGGCAGGAAGCGGCGGAGTTATAAACCACATTAGCCATTTTAGTTAGTTTATATTGTGCCTCGTGTAACAATAGAATCCCATTGTTCAAGTCAAGAACTCCGTTTTTACAGTTGAATAAAAAAGGTTGTCGGTCAAATTCTGTAATACTTCCGACTAATTCACTTTTGGCATCTCGGCATAACTTATCTCTAAAGTTCAAAGACCTATATTTTAAATGGTGTTTTCTGTATATTAGCCAAGGGTCGACGGGCTTTTCTCCGTCGGCTGTCGGCATGGGTGCAGGAGGGATAATATTTTTTGTCATATCTGCGAAATCTTTTATATATTGTTTTGTTCGTAAATCTTCGGGGTCACGGTGCCAGCGTCCTTTGGAATAAGTAAAATAGCTTTTGTACTCGGCTACATACATAATTGACTCTCGGAACACATCAGCGAATAATTTCGCAGTGCCCATATCGTCAAGAGCGTATTTTTTAAGTTGTTCAGGTGATTGTATAGCTGTAGCATTTATTAAAGCTTTAAAATCCTCTACAGCTGATATTCTACGCTGTGCTATATAATCGTCATTATCCTGTTGCGCTGTTTTATTGCAATTTTGGATTGCCTCGCTTGCGGTACGTGGTAAATAGTCTTTTCTGTCTGCCGCTTTCTTTCTGTGCTTTTCATCCTTTTGCCGAAAGTGTGGGGACTCAAGAAAAGCCGTAATCATACTATCTTCGTCACAGTTACACCAATAAGCCAGTTTATTCATGAGTGCAATATCGTTTGAACTTTCGTCCTCTGTGGCTCGGTTACCGTCCCACAATGATTTAAACAAATTATCTTTCTTTAAGCCAATATCAAGAAAACTACCCCTTGAGGGCGTAAATGAAATATCTTTATAATTATTTGGTGCTTGTGGCTTTGCAATCTCCACATACAGCGCATTTATTTCATCTTGTGCATTGCGTAAAGGTTTCAACTCTCCGTAAATATTCGCCGTAACAGTGAAGTACCGCCCCCAATCGTACAGCTCAGCCTTTTTTGTCTTTACTGCTTTATCAGGTAATGCACCAAAGCATAATATATGAATGCCTGTGCCGCTTGGACTGATTTCAGTATAGCTATTAAATCTATCTACCCAAGATTGAACCCATGTATCAACAACGCCATTAATAATGCAGTGGTCGAAGTCCACACCCATAACACCGTTTTTATTAAATTGAAATCCTATACCGTCGTAAGCTTCAATCATATTAGCTTTAATGACATTCTCAAAGGTTGTCCACGTGTCAGCTTGTCCAGCCTTTGCGGGGTTCTTAGTTTGTGGGTTATATGGAATTTTCCCCTTGCGTACTACCCATTGTGGCAAAGCTCGCATTTCTTCGGGAATATTATTAAAATCAATCGCCAACTATCCCACCGCCCTCGTTCAAATGCTCCATAGCTGGGCGTAATGCCTTTTGTATCTCGTTAATTCGTGACTGCATAGAACGGCAAAACATAATAACTTCTTGCCTATTTTCGGGCTGAAAATAGCCTTGAGGATAATCTGTAGCAGATATAATCAGTTTGCCGCTTTCTCGTAGTCTATGGATTTCCTGCGCTAATGTTCTAATATCTTTATATCCTGTCATTTGCACAAGCTCTTTCGCTTGTATAGCGTTATCTCTCCCAAAGGGTATATATAGAAGCAATTCATCTTCTGCCGCTTGCTCACTATTGCGGAAAGCGGCGGACTTTGCTATACTTATTTTGTCATTTGGGGTTGTTTTGTTGCTATTGCAGTTCTCATTTGATACGGTGTCTACTTCTGCAAAAGTAGGCACTATTTTTTTATCTTCCATTTTGCACTCTCCCATCATTCATCAATACGACGTATTCCACCGCTTTCAGCAGTTTCTACTTTACGATTGCCACGTTTAATAAACGCCACAACATTAGGGAAGTAAATCAAAGTTTTTGTGCCTGTTTGGATAGAGAGCAGAGAGCCGTCTTTGACAAAGCGGCGGATTCCCTTTTCGAGAAGTGGGATTCCCTCTGCTTTGCAACGTGCAGCAGTCTTTGGTATTGATAAAATGTCTGAGTATGTCATTTAGTTTGCCTCCTTTGCTAATTTTTCAATGATTGCGAAGATTTTCTCTTTTTCCTCTTGTGGCAGTTCATGGCGTAGTTTGCGGCTGAAATTACCGTCATTCAATCCGAGTTTGCTCGCTATCTGCCATAATTTCACCTTGCATTCAACTGCTTTTGTTCTGATGTCTTGATTGTTCATTTCTAATTTCCTTTCAGATTTTATTGTCTTTATGATGTTGTTATTGTAACTAAATCGAGCCGAAAAGTCAACTAAATTAAATTAAAAATCTAAAATAGAAGAACAACTACAAAATGAGCTTTTGAATTTACCGAAAAAGACATTTATCTGTTGTTGTTGACAATGCACCGAATTTGGTGTATTATATATCCAACGATGACGAAAAGAGGTTAAGTTATGCTGAATATATCTGTTTTTTCAAAAAGATTAAAATCAGAAAGAATGAATCAGGGGTTATCTCAAAAAGGACTTGCAGAAAAGGCGGGCATAGCTTCTGCTACCCTTTCAAGCTATGAGGGAATGGATAACACTAAGAAAAAATACCCTACTATTGATAAGGCGGTAGCACTTGCGGAGGCATTGAATGTATCTTTAGACTGGTTGTGTGGGTTACAAGAAAGCGCAACCGAAAGAACAGAAAAGGAAAGGGTAATTCCTTTATCGGATTATTTGAAAAAAATGGTAGAGGTATTTTTGTTGTCAGATAGTATACTTTTTACTGAGGAGACTCCTCCATTCGAAGAAATGGTGTTTCCAGGAGAGACGAATACCATAGCTAATATACGTTTTTCAAACTATCAGATTACAACTTTTCTTTCTTCTTTTGAAAAAATAAACGCATTGAGAGTGGATGGAACTATCACTGCCGAAATGACTAATGAGTGGGTTTCAGGTGGACTGAAAAAATATAGTAATTGGGCTGTTAATACCGAAACCGGCGAGATATTAGATTTGACACGAGTTATTTCAAATTCATCTCGTGGCATTATTGAAGATGATGAGCTACCATTTTGACTATAAAAGAAGGTGAATAAATGCCAAATGTAACCAAGCGAACAAATAAAAACGGCGATATATCTTATCGGCTTCGGGTTTATGTCGATGAGGTAGGTACAGGCAAGCAGATTGTGAAAAGCAAGACATGGAAACCGCCCGTAAATATGCGTATCACAGCACTTGAGAATATACTCTTACCAAAGGCAAAATGAGCTATAAAATAGGAAAAGCGGCTAATCTCAAATTTACGAGATCTGCCGCTTCTTTTTATTGTTTTTTATTGCAAACTTGACCAAAAGTTGACCATTTTTTTATTTTTAGGCATAAAAAGAACCGCAATACAATCACCAAGAATGGCTTAGTACTGCGGTTTTCTCTATGGCGCGCTGCGAGGGATTCGAACCCCCGACCTACTGGTTCGTAGCCAGTTACTCTATCCGGCTGAGCTAGCAGCGCATAAACACAATATCAATTATCACTGACCTAATTAACACAGCCATATTATTATAGATTAAGCTTATCCTAAAGTCAAGATTTTTTTATGCTCTAAATCTATAAATTGAGAAAAAATTGTAAATGTGTACCAAAATGTCAACTTAGTTGCCTTTTTTTAGCTTTTCATGTATAATTAAAAACTACAAGCAAATTTTTTGAGATCAAACAGACGAGAAATATATCAGAGTTTTTTATGGAGGAAAAATATATGAGTGATACAAAAAAAAGAACCCTTTTTACCGCTTTGATTGCGGTTTTGGTAGTTGCGGTAGTTATAGTTTCAGTAGTAATATCGCTGGAGGGGAGTAAAACCGGCGGCAGTGAAGTAAAGGTGGTTTCAACTCCTGCAGGTGAGATAGAAAAAATTGAAGTTATGGATATATATGAGGGAAAAGTGACCAGACCATTTTTTGAAAAAATGGCTGTCAATACTTATGAAAAGGATAAGTTCATAAGTACTAACAATATTATTACATATGACAGTGAAGATGCAAAACTTGGAATTGATGTTTCAGGCTATCAAGGCGATATAAACTGGGAGCAGGTAAAGGCAAGCGGTATAGATTTTGCAATTATCCGTGTTGGTTACAGAGGAAATACCCAAGGTGCTCTTCACGTTGATTCCAAATTCAAGCAGAATATGGAGGGCGCAATAGCAGCAGGTCTTGATGTTGGTGTATATTTTTTCGCTACAGCAATCACAGTTAAAGAGGCAGAAGAAGAGGCAACCTTTGTTTTGGAACATATAAGGAATTATCCCACAAAATACCCGATTGTGTACGACTGGGAACGAGGTCATTACGAAAAAGAGAGAAATGGTAACAGCACAGGAGCAGAGGTTACAGCTTTCACGGAAGCTTTCTGTAAAAAAATTGAGCAGGCAGGGCGCAAAGCCGCATTCTATACCAATAAATCCATGGCTTATAATTTTTTCAATCTTAACACTCTTGCAAATTATGATATGTGGTATGCGGAATATATGCCGGCACCAAGCCTTTATTACGATTTTAAAATTTGGCAATATACCGAAGAGGGTTCAGTTCCGGGAATTGAGGTACCGGTTGACATGAATATTTCGTTTAAAAAGTATAGCTAAGATTTCAGTTAAGCCCACCGCAGTTCACAATCAGTGTTCTGCGGTGGGTTTTTATTATATCAATTTCTCAAAAGCTAATCTCTCCGCTCCGTCAGGAAGATATATAATACCTATATGTTTGTAACTGTTTTTGGAAACAGCTTTTTGCATTGACAAATTTTGGCGGTGGGTATCAATCCGCAGGGAATGAACATTTTTTTTCTTTGCCTGCCGCTCAAGCTCAGCGAATAGGCTTGCCACAATCCCTCTGCCCTTAAATTTTTCTGAAACTGCAACGCGGTGTATAAATCCATAAGGTTCATTGGTGGTCCAGCCGCCGTCAAAAACTTTATTGTAGGTTGGCTCAATTCCAAAGGCCAAAGCAGCAGTGCCGACTATTTCGGATATATTTCCGTTTTCCTCAACAACCACATAGCTCATATTATTTTCTATATCACTCTTCAGAGATTCTTCATTTGGGTAGCCGTTTTGCCATTGGTCAACACCGTCTGCTTTTAAGGCACGCTTTGCCTGTTCGTAAATTTCAGTTATTTCGGCTATGTCTGCCGTCGTGGTTTTTCTGATTAACATTGTTAAT
>JGI994J12354_10005257_pt1 | contig 11224 bp, 11 predicted proteins | sample IntmicLarv3ML3BL_FD_12354 | JGI IMG/M metagenome (IMG submission 12354) | reverse complement strand
GCTCCCCGCCGAACCACCACATACTGCCCCCACATCAACCAAACAGATGATTGCAGAGCCACCCACCGCCTCCACACCCCCAACCCCCTCAACTGAACCTGCACTTTCTGAGCCGCCCATCGCGCAACCCCCGACCGAACCCGCAATTTCTGAGCAATCCACCCCCAATCCCGTCCCGCCGACCCAGTACGCGCCGGTCGTCGATGCCGTCGCGCTGTTTGCGCAGGCTGATGGGTATACAGAGGGCGCACTCACCGGAGCGCTTGCACGCACAGAGGGCGACGTGACGTATCTCGCGGTTCCGTTGCGTGCGGGCGAGCCGTTTCCGCTAATGCCGATATTCTGCTTTGGCGAGCCGGAGCAAATTGACGGCGCGGACTATCTTGTTTTCAAGCTAAAAGACGGAGTTTTGCATTCGCTTGCATAATCGCGGCATAGCAGGGAATAATTTCATTGACAATTATTTCTAAAGGAGGAATATGCAATGCCGAACCTAACGACGAAAGAGCTCTCCGCGCTGGAGGATCAAATCGGGCAGGAGCAGACGCTCGTAAAAAAGTACCGCCACCTTGCAGAGCTGTCGCAGGACAAGAAGATACAAGCGTCGATGAACGACTTTGCGACGAAGCACGAGGCACATGCCGCAACACTAATGAAATTTTTAGGATAGGAGGGTACACAAATGGCAACAGCAAAAAGCACAACGACGAAGAGCGCAACATCAAGCTCGGTAACGTATCAGGACAAGGAGATTTTACAGGACTCCCTGATGAGCCAAAAGCATATAACGGACGCGTATAACACGTTCGCGGGCGAGTGCGTCAGCGACAAATTGCGCACCGCAATGCTCGACATTTTGAAGGAAGAGCATACGATACAGGCAAACATTTTCAGCTCAATGCAGAAAAACGGCTGGTACGAGACGCAACCGGCAGAGGCAAAGAAAATCACACAGGCGAAGAACAAGGCAAAATCACAAAAGTAGCCGCGCCGCCTAAAAACGAAGCCACTTTTGCGCACCAATCGGCATAGCGTTATGCTATGCCGATTGGTGTATCTCGGGCGTGCCGTGGGAAAGGAGGTTGCTTTGAAGGTTAATTACGGCAAAAACAAAGGCTTTACACTTGTAGAGCTCATTATAGTCATCGCAATTATGGCAGTGCTTGTGGCGATTATTACGCCCTCCTTTATGAAATACGTTGAGCGCGCGCGGGAGGCGCGGGACCGCGCGAATGTCGACGCGGTGTACAGTGCTTTTCAGCTCGGCGCGATAGAATACAGCACCCCGACATAAAATAATTAACCCCCGGCCGCTTTTTGCAGACGGGGGTTAGTTTACAGATAAATTCGCGGCACGCGCGGCGAGATGTTACAAAGCACCTCATAACTAATCGTGCCGAGTGACGACGCAATATCCTCGCAGGTCAGTCCCGCGCCGCGCCCGTAGACGGTTGCGATGTCGCCGGGTTTTACGTGCGGAATATCGGTCACGTCTAGCATACACATATCCATACAAATCGTACCGATTTGCGGAGCCTCCCGCCCGTTCAGCGACACGCGAAGTCTGCCGGACAGGTTGCGCGACAGTCCGTCCGCGTAGCCGCAGGGTAAAATGGCAATCTTCGTCGGGCGTTCTGTAATAAACCGCCGCCCATAGCTGACCGACGAACCTGTATCGAGCGCTTTCACTTGCGAAATGCGGGATTTCAGCTCCAGAACGGGCGTAAGCCGCTCCGACAGAGGGTATCCGTAAAGCATAATCCCGGGCCGCGCCATATCAAGAAATGCGTCCGGGTGATTCATAACCGCGCCGGAGTTTGCCGCGTGACGAATCTGAAACGGGCGGTGCGTGGCGCGTTCGATTGTGCGCACAGTTTGCGTGAACGTGTCGAGTTGCGCCTGCGTGTACTCCGCGCCGTCGTCCGTGTCGGATACGGAAAAATGCGTAAAAACGCCCTCGAAGTCGAGGTTCGGAAGTTGCGTCGCGGAAATCGCGCTCTGCACATCGCAGAAGCCGAGCCGCCCCATACCGGTATCGAGCTTCAGATGGCACTTCAGCGACTTTCCGAACGCGCGCGCCGTGACAGAGTACGACACCGCAGTCTCAAAATCGGCGACAGTCTGCGTTAGGTTGTAGTATAGGAGGTCTGATATAAAAAGCTTCTCCGGCGGCGTAATACCGAGCACAAGAATAGCCGCACGAATCCCCGCCTCACGAAGCTCAATCGCCTCCGCGAGCGTCGCCACGGCGAGATAGCGCGCACCCTCACGGACGAGGATTTTCGCCGCCCAGTCGGCTCCGTGCCCGTAGGCGTTCGCCTTAACAACGCCGAGCAGCGACGCCGAGCCGAGCTTTGTTTTAATAGCGTTAATATTCGACACAAAAGCGGATTCTGAAATCTCCGCCCAGGTTCTCATTTGTCTGATTGGCATAGCTTTATCCCCTTGTCGCGCGGCGCGCGGCCGCAATTGTTAAGCAGTTATCGAGAATGCCTCGTAAACGACGGTTAAAATCACGCGTTCGCCCTCCGTGACCTCTGTTCGCACCGGAGCCCTTGTAGAAAGGGCAAACCGCGTCTCATGCCGCGTCTCAGCAGTCAGGGCAGAGCGCATAATAAGCTCCTCGCGGTCAAGCCCGTCGCGCGCAATACGCAGGCTTTCGGCAAATCCGGCTTGCCACTCGACGATTAGACGCGGCACAATCCCCGCGGGCGACAGCCCGTCAGCGAGCGCGCCCGTGTCAATAGCCGCCCCGTCGAATTTCAGCGTCGCCTCGTTCCCCGCAACGGTTGCACGCACCCCCGCAAGCGACTCCGGAGCCAGAATTTCAATCTCCCCGCCGCCGGGCGACCCGACGTAGCGCAATCGGAAGTCAAAAACGCGCTCGCCATAGTCGGCGGAGACGGACGCGGTAACGTCAAACGCGGAAGCCTCCGCCGTGAGAGCTTCACGAATCCGCGAAAACTCGGTTACGGCGCGGTCGGGCTTCGGCTCAGCGGAGCACCCGCCGAGCAAAAACAGAAATGCGGTAATTGTAATGATAAATCGTTTTTTCAAAGTAAATCTTCTCCCCCAAGGCGGTTATTATCAAAGCAAACGGTAAGATTCTCCGCCCGCCCAGCCGCGCAGTATATAATAGTTGAATTTATTCTCAACATAGGGGGATTATTCATTTTATACCTAAAATCGGATATAGTCAAGGCAATTGCGCCCGCTCGCAGAGGCGGAAAAATGAATCTTGACACGGGCGCAAAACTGTGATACGCTGTTTGTCTAATCAAATAAGGCGATGAGCGGGAAAATAACGGTTCGCAGCGTGTCCAGAGAGTAGCACCAAAGGCTGAAAGTGCTTCACAACGCGTCGTTTAGTTCGCCCGGGAGCCTCCGGCTAATCACCGGCGTTTCGGTCACGAGACAGACCGCAAAGAGTTGCGGGAAATCGTAAAAGATTCCCGAATTTGGGTGGTACCGCGGAAAGCTGCGCTTTTCGCCCCAAGGCACGTAAGTGTCGTTGTGGGCGAGAGGCGTTTTTGTATTTTATAAAAAACCTGAAAAGGAGATAGTTATGCGAGAAAAACTTGAAGAACTCCGCGCCGCCGCGCTGGCGGAGTTGGAGGCTCGGATTGACCCGAAGCGTTTAGAGGAGCTTCGCGTCCATTACCTCGGCAAAAAGGGTGAGATAACGGCGATATTAAAGCAGATGGGCGGCCTCTCGGCTGAGGAGCGCCCCGTCGTCGGCGCGCTCGCAAATGCGGTGCGCGAGGCGATTGAGGAGCGTATTGCAACGCGCCTCGCCGATCTCGAAGCGTATATGATGCAGGAGCAGATTGAGCAGGAGCGAATCGATGTCACAGTCCCCGGCAAGCCTGCGGCGCTCGGGCACAAGCACCCGATGAGCTTAGTGCTTGAGGAGGCAACGGATATCTTCCTGTCGATGGGATTCACCGTCGCCGAGGGTCCGGAGGTCGAGCTTTCGAAGTACGATTTTGACATGCTGAACATCCCGTGGAGCCACCCCGCGCGCGAGTGGAGCGACACATTTTATATAACCGAGGACGAGCGCGTCCACCTGCGTTGCCAAACCTCATCTGTGCAAATCCGCACGATGGAGACGCAAAAACCGCCGATTCGAATCATCTCACCGGGCAGAGTGTACCGCAAGGACGAGGTTGACGCGACGCACTCGCCGATGTTCCACCAGATTGAGGGATTGGTCGTCGACAAGGGCATAACAATGGGCGACTTAAAGGGTACGCTGAACGCGCTGCTCGGCCGACTGTACGGCGCGGGAATGGCGACGCGCTTCCGCCCGCACCACTTCCCGTATACAGAGCCGTCGTGTGAGGTTGACCTCCAGTGTTTTGCTTGCGGCGGAAGCGGTTGCCGCATTTGCAAGGGTGAGGGTTGGATAGAGCTCCTCGGCGCTGGAATGGTACACCCAAAAGTGCTTTCCGGTGTCGGCATAGATCCGGAGGTTTATTCAGGCTTCGCGTTCGGCATCGGAATCGAGCGCATGACAATGCTCCGCTACGGAATCGACGATATGCGCCTGCTGTTTGAAAACGATATGCGTTTTCTCAGCCAATTTTAGAGTTAAGGAGGATTTGTAATAATGCAAATTTCACGTAAATGGCTTAATGACTTCACAAAGCTTGATGTCACGCCGAAAGAATTTGAAGATGCAATGACGCTCTCCGGCTCAAAGGTTGAGGTAACGGTTGACCCAGGCGCGGAGATAAAGAATGTCGTCGTCGGCAAGGTTTTAACGACTGAGCGGCACCCCGACTCCGACCACATGTGGGTTACGACGATTGACGTCGCAAAGGACGAACCCGTGCAGATTGTCACGGGCGCGCAGAACGTCAAGGTCGGCGACATTGTCCCCGTCGCGTTGCATAAATCGTTGTTGCCGGGCGGCAAAAAGATTGAAAAGGGCAAATTGCGCGGCGTAAAGAGCGAGGGAATGCTCTGCTCACTCTCAGAGCTCAATTTAGACACGCACGACTTCCCCGACGCGATTGAGGACGGTATTTTAATCCTGACCGAGACGGACGGGCTCGTCATCGGCGACCCGATTCACGCCGCGATTGGCGCTGACGACTCGATTGTCGAGTTTGAGATAACGAATAACCGTGCCGACTGCTTCTCGGTCATCGGACTTGCGCGCGAGGCGGCGGTCACGTTTGATACGGACTTCGCTGTCCCAACGCCAAAGGTAAAAGCCGGCGGCGGCGATATAAACGCCCAGCTGAAGATTGAGATTGCCAATCCAACGCTCTGCCCGCGCTACACAGCGCGCATGATTAAGAATATCAAGATTGAGCCCTCGCCGAAGTGGATGCGCCAGCGCCTGCGCGCCGCAGGTGTGCGCCCGATAAATAATATCGTCGACATCACGAACTATGTAATGCTCGAATACGGCCAGCCGATGCACGCCTTTGACTATGCGTGCCTTGACGGCGGCAAAATCGTTGTCCGCACCGCGAATGAGGGTGAGACGATGAACACGCTCGACGGCACTCCGCGCACGCTTATGCCCGATATGCTCGTCATTGCGGACGCGAATAAGGCTGTCGGTGTTGCAGGTGTCATGGGCGGCGAAAATTCTGAGATTACGGCGGATACGCACTTCGCGGTTTTCGAGTCCGCAAATTTTGAGGGAGTTTCGATTCGCAAGACGGCGACGGCTCTCGGAATGCGCACGGACGCGTCCGGGCGGTTCGAGAAGGGTCTGGATATCGAAAATACGCTCCCCGCGGTTGAGCGCGCGTGCGAGCTTGTCGAGCTTCTCGGAGCTGGCGAGGTTTTGGACGGAATCATCGACATTCGTGCCACGGAACCGAAAAGCGTCACGCTGAGCCTTGAGGCTGACAAGATTAATAAATTGCTCGGCACTGCAATTTCAACGGAATTTATGAACAACTTATTAAAACGACTTGGATTTACCGTAAAAGGCGATAAAATTACGGCACCGTCGTGGCGGTCGGATATCGAGCATTTTTCCGACCTCGCGGAGGAGGTCGCGCGGTTTTACGGCTATAATGTTATCGAGCCGACGTTGTTTTCCGGCGGTGTCTCCGTCGGCGGTCTGACCGAAAAACAGAAGATGGAGCGTCAGCTTGGCGAGCTCGCCCGCGGCTTCGGTTTTTCAGAGATTTATACGTATTCGTTCATTGGTCAGACGGACTATGACAAGATTGGAATGCCTGCGGGACTTGACCTGCGCAACTCTGTGACGATACTGAACGCGCTTGGTGAGGACCGCTCGCAAATGCGCACAACGCCCCTTCCGAGCATATTGGAGTCGATGGCGCGCAACCGCGGCTATCGCAACGAAAATGTCCGCCTTTATGAGACTGCAAAGGTCTATAGAATTGTCGAGGGTGAGGATTTGCCGTGGGAGTATTCCGCGTTCACGATGGCGGCGTACGGCGACATGGATTTCTATACGATTAAGGGCATGATTGAACAGATTGCAAGGGTTTTACGCATTCCGGACCTGCGTTTCATACCCGTTCCGCCGGAGGTTTCGGTGCTTCATCCGGGGCGCGGCGCGCTGATTTTCTCGGGCGATCAGGAGCTCGGCCCTATCGGTCAGGTTCACCCAGCCGTTGCAAAGGAATACGGCCTGCCGGAGACGTATATTGCAGAGCTTGAGTTGCCGTATGTTATGCAATTGCAGCTGCCGGAGGAGAAGTTTAAGCCTCTGCCGCGGTTCCCTGCGGCGTCGCGCGATTTAGCGCTTGTGTGTGACGAGGGAGTGCTTGTCGCCGACCTCACGGCCGTTATTAAAAACGCCGGCGGAGCCCTGCTTCGCGACGTGGAATTCTTCGACGTTTACAGAGGCCCCACGATTCCGGAGGGTAAGAAATCCGTTGCGTTTGCGCTAAAGCTCCGCGCCGATGATAGAACCTTGACGGACGAGGAGGCGGACGCGACAATAGTGAAAATCCTCACCGCGACCAAAGCCGACTGCGGAGCGGAACTTCGCAGTTAAACAAATCGAAAAAGCCTTGCCTCGCAAGAGGTTTAGGTGATAACGATATAAAAAAGAGGCTTCATCGAAGCCTCTTTTTTATATATGGAATAAGCGGCGACACGGTGCGAACTTGCGAAGCAAAACATGCCCGCGGCAGGGATTTTGGTGCGGCATAAGATGACGCGGCAGTGCAGATTTAATGCTGTCGCACTCACCGATACGACACGTATTTGCCGGTGCGCCATCCACCTCTGCGGCAGGGATTTTATCATAATGCGCGGTGCGGTTTTTGCCCTTGATATTGAAAAGCTTATCGTATGCGTTGGCCCTATTTGCCGCCCATATTTTTACGCTAAGTCCGCCTATCCTACCGCTATATTTTTGGTTAAGGCTGCACTTTTCTAGGAGGTGATTCGCCTGTCGAACGCCCTTCTGCGTGGGGAATAAAATCCCTCTAAAATCGCCTATTTCTTGCGCCGGAGGGTGAGCTTTTTCGGTCTCTGTGCGGCCGCGTCCCAGAACGGACAGCGGTCGCTGATGCACTGCTTGTTACGTGCCGAGACCTTGCATTTATGCGGCTCGTCTTCGAGTTTGACACCGAGGTTTTTGTCCAAAAAGGCTACCGTTTCGCGGATTGCAATTCCGACGTTTCGCTTGCAGCAGCGCGGACCGCCAACCTCACCGATTACCGCGAGAATCCGTGCCGTCAATCGGTTGCAGAGCCCGTATGTGTCCGTTGAGAGCGGCGTTGTTTCGGTTACGACTGAAAGGAAAATTCCCGCTCCGATTGCCGCTCCGCACGCGCCCCAAAGACCGCAAATATTCCCCGGTACATTGCGGGCACGAGCTTCAATGAGCTTTAGTGCGTCGGGGAGGCGCGCTTCTGAACCCGTTGCGGCGCAATATGATTTCATCAAAGCGATTCCGACTATTATGTGGTGCTCCGGTCCGAACATGTGTACGGTAGGCGCGTTCATTAACTCTTCCGCAATGCTCCAAGGCGAGGGACTTGAATCAGATTTTGCATTTGGTGCGATGGGCGACGCGTCCACTGGTGCGGACGATTCCGCAGGAGATGGCGAGGCAACGTCCTCCGTGGGGGAGGGTTGCGTCGCCGTGATATGACAGCGGTTGCACACAAAATGCCCGTTTTCACAGCAGACCTCTGTATACCACTCGATTTTGCAGATGGCGCAAAATCGAATGTCCTCGTAATTTTGGTAGACGAGCTCCGCGCCGCAAATTAAACAGCCCTCTGTATGGTTCATTTTTGCACCTCCGTTGCGGCGAGCCAAATATCGCGTTCGACGCAGACGTTTAAGCCGCAACACCCCGCCGGCTCCAGATTGTGCTTGACGTAAAGCTCGCCGAGCAGGTCGACGACGCGCTTGAAATAGTCCGCGTCGGGTGCTTTCATCGAGCCCATGACGGGACGGCCCATCGACATCCAAACGCTTGCGGTCGGTATGATTCCGCGCTCTGCGAGGTAGGTTGCGCCCTCGCGCAAGCTGTCAAACGGCTCAAGCCCGATGATGAAATTTGAAAATGCGCGTCCCGCGCCGTGGCGGTTTGCGATGTACTCCAGCACGTCGAGGTGGCGTTTGCGCGTCGTAAATTCCATCTTGCCGGGCGTGATTTCGCGCGCGCGGGATTCGTCCCAAACCTCGATACTGCAAGCGATTCGCGACGCGCCAAGCGCGAAATACTCGTCAATCAACGCCGTGTCGTCGGGCGGCGTGATATACAGCAAAATGTCGTCCAGCCGCTCGCGCCCAACGCGCTCGTTTATCGCCTTCAGGTAGCCGAGGATTAGATTTGCCTCTGTGCGACCGTCGAACGTCGAGCCTCCTGTGATTTGCACGTTCCGCGCCGATGTATTGTCGAGCGCGTGCAGTGTAATCTCTGTGAAATCGTTGACGGAAACCGGGGCGGGTTGCGGCTTGCCGAGGCGGGAGAGCGTTTGGAACTCTGCCCCGGAAAAGCAGAATTGGCATGGCTTTCCGGCTGCGGCAAATTCGCACGGCCAGAGGCACTGGAACGCGAGCCAGTCCGTGCCCTGCAACACCGCGTTGCCCATAAACGGCAGCTCGGACGAGGTTTTTTGCTTGAAAAAATCTACCCACGCGGGAAATGTGACGAAGTCGATGAGCTCTGCGTTGTGGAAGAGCGCCGCGCGATCCTCAAACAGGCGGATTCGGAACGGCGTTCCGAGCTCTGAGGCGTAGCGCAAAAGCTTTAGGTTGTCCCACGAGAGAGCGCCGTTCAGATACTCCAAATGGAAGCCTAAATCCGTCATCTGGACGATTGTGCCGTCCGATAAAATTACGCAATTGCACGTCAGCGGGTTGACATCAAGCCGAAAATCGCGCGAAAAACGGCGATAGACCCGTCGGTCGACCTTGACGCCCTTTGAGACGAGCAGGCATTTTAGCTCGACGGAGGACAGCTCTGCTCCCGCGAATTTGTATGTGCTCATAAATTCGACCTCCCGCAGTGTTTTTGGATATATTTTAGCACGGATTGCCGCCTTTTACAAGCGTCGCAATCCGTGCTTTTGTCGTTATTTCATCTGGCGGCCGGTGTGGTCTATCGTGTGCTCGCCCGGTAGGAGGAGCTCTGAGACGGGCACGACGGAGTACCCGTTTTGAATCAGGTGCTCGATTATCGCCGGCAGAGCTGCCGGCGTGTGAAGCGCCGCGTTGTGGAACAGCACAATCGAGCCCGGCGAAACCTTTGACGTGACGCGCTTTGTGATGTCCGCCGCCGACAGGTCCTTCCAGTCGAGTGAGTCGACATCCCACTGCACCGTCGTGATCCCCATACCCTTTATCGTGCGGATTACGTTGTCGTCGTACTCGCCGTATGGCGCGCGGAACAGTGTCGGCGTTTTGCCCGTAATTGCGGCGATTTTCTCGTTCGAGGCGGTGATGTTCGCGATAATTTCGTTGGACGAGAGCTGTGTAAAATGCTCGTGATTGTTCGAGTGCGACATTACCTCGTGTCCCGCCTCCGAGAGGGCGCGCACCGATTCGGGGAATTTTTCCGCCCACGCGCCGACGACGAAAAATGTGGCGCGTACATTATAAGTCGCCAAGATGTCGATGAGTTGCTGAGTATCCTCGTTCCCCCAAGCCGCGTCGAACGTCAGTGAGACGGCTTTGTTGTCGCGCTCGACACAGTAAATCGGGAGCTCGCGCCTTGTTGCGGCGACTCCGACGACGGCGGGGTGCGAAATCGTCACGAAAATCGCAATGACCGCAAGCAAAACCGCCACTGTGGCGATTTTGCGCCGCTGAATCGTGAGCCAAAACTGCGAACGCACGAGACGCGGCCGCTTAATTCGCCTGATTTTCGGCAGATGTATTTTGAACATAAATGACCCTCCAAACTGCTTTGCCGGTGCAGTATGCACCTTGTCTGTGGGACATTTTATGCCCGCGTAAATCTGAAAATACCACGTGCGGACAAAAGTAAACGAGGGGCAAAAGGCGGTGCATGCTAATAGCACACAAAAAGCCGCACTAACGCCCCTCGGTATTAATTTATGTCAATCCAGACGTCGACATCGGCTCTGTCCGGTTCCTCGTACGCTTCGTTGAAGTGCTGCAAATAGGCATCCGTTATGCGGAACGTCCGATTCTCGCCCGCGTCCTTTTCTGCCTCGCGGGAGGCGAGATTGCGCTGCCAAACCTCGTCGCTGACGTTCAGATAGTGCCACTCGTACGGCACTCCGCGCTCTTTGAAAAACTTGCGGTGCGCGTCGCGCTCTGCATTGTTGAAATAGCCGATTTCAAGCACGACCGTCGCACCGTAGAGCGCCATGTCCGCCGCGAGTTCCAGCATATATTCGATGAGATTTAGGAGCTCTGCCCCGACACGCTCCCTATCCGGGGTCTCGCTGAAAACACGCAAAATTGCCTCGTCCACCATAAGCGCAATCGCGCCCGTCTCATCGCGCAGACGGCGCGTATACGTGCTTTTCCCGCTACAGATTTTGCCGTCGGGGATTATGACTTTTCCGATTTTTTGCATTGTGTACCCTCCCTTGAAATGTTAGTTTTCGGGCGCGTTTCGGCGCTCCGCCCGTATTTGAATCAGCTCCGCAGTCAGGCTTACGGCGAGCTCCTCCGGCGTTTCGGCGCCGATTTGGACTCCAATCGGTGAGTGGAGACGCTCGATATCCGCGGCGGCGACACCCGCCTCATCCGCGAGGCGCTGGCGGATAATCGTCATCTTGCGGCGCGA
>JGI994J12354_10005256_pt1 | contig 11225 bp, 12 predicted proteins | sample IntmicLarv3ML3BL_FD_12354 | JGI IMG/M metagenome (IMG submission 12354) | reverse complement strand
GCCCCACTTACCTGTTATATTTAAAGTATATTTTGGGAATAGATTTTTGTAACTTCGTTCCAAAGCTATAATATGACCTTTTGACACCCGAATCCTAATAAATAAAAATGCTCTGCAGGAACGCACCTCGTGCGACCACCTCAGACAGAGAATTTCGCTAGCGAAATTCTTTCTTGTATCACAGGAGATGACATGCTATCATTAGACAATATGCTATGTTACACAACAATAAAATGCGTAATCAATCCATGTTATTAGATGATATTGCTAGAGAATATGATATAAGTGGATTTGTATATAAGTTTCGAAAAATAGAAAGGAGCAAGACTGTGGATATTCAAAGAAAAAAGGGACTACTTGATGTTTGTGTTTTAGCAATTTTAAGTGCTGGCCCCTCATACGGCTATGTAATTATTGGAGAAGTTTCAAAATGTATTGAAATTTCTGAATCAACATTATATCCAATTTTAAAACGCCTAGAGAAAGCAGAGAGTGTTGAAACCTATAAAGAGGAGTATAATGGCAGGATTCGAAAATATTATCGGATTACTGAAAGTGGCAGAGAAAAGATACAGGTCTTTTTGGACGAATGGGAAGAAATGAAACAGATTTACCAATTTATCCAAGAGGCGAGTGGAATGGAGGTGCAGTAAAAATGAAACATGAGGAATTTTTGAGACAGCTACGTGTGTTATTAGGGGATATTGAGAGAGAAGAATTGAATCAGATTGAAGAGTATTATAAGGAACTTATCTATGATGGAATGGAGCAAGGATATACCGAAGAAGAAGTACTAAAAGGCTTTGGAGCACCAGAGGAAGCGGCAAAACGAGTCCGTGAAGAGTATGGCGGTTTGGTAGTTTATGGAAAACGCATCGAAGACCCAGGCTACTTGGCGTCAAATATGGTACACACGGTAAAAGTAGAAGCGGCAAATGTTAGAATCCAAGTGCGGACAGTGAAAACTGGCTCCGTTAGAGTACTATTCAAGCCACGTGACAACAGTGACGAGGTTACCTACTCGGAAGAAAACGGTATATTTTCGTTTACGCATAAAATGAAAGGCTTTTTACATTTGAATTGGCTTAATCTATTTATGGATTTTAGCGTTATCATTTTAGAGATTCCTAAAGATTATTCTGGAAATTTAGAGTTAAAGACCTCTAATGCGGCCATTAAGGTGGCAAATTTAGCAGAGCTTAGCAAGGGTGAATTTATTAGCAGTAATGGTCGTATTAAACTTGAGAATGTAAGAGCAGAGGAAATTTTTATGTATACCCAAAATGGATTTTTACGAGGAACGAATCTGATTAGTGATAAAATCACCATGGAAACATGTAATGGCAGTATTGTGGGAACAATAATTGGTAATCAAAATGATTATTCTATTGACAGTCGAACCATTAATGGAACCAACAATCTAGCGAATATAGACATGGTTGAGGGGCGAGCAAAAAAATTGACGGCAAAGACAGCAAATGGACGTGTTCATATTGATTTTATTGAATAATGTGATACACTTAATTATCATAACCATAAATGATTAGGAATGGAGGAACATGAGCATGAGTAAGACAATTACTTTAAACAACAATGTGGAAATGCCACTTTTAGGACTAGGGGTATTTCAGTCAAAGGACGGAATAGAGGCAGAAAATGCTGTGAAATGGGCGTTGGCGGCAGGATATCGTCATATTGATACAGCGAAGATTTATGGCAATGAAAGTAGTGTTGGAAAAGCAATGAAAGAAAGTGGTGTGCCACGTGAAGAGATATTTTTGACGACAAAGCTATGGAATGAAGATATCCGAAATAGAAATGCAAGAGCAGCATTTGAAAAGAGTTTAGAAGCATTGCAGACAGATTATGTTGACATGTATTTGATTCATTGGCCAACAGATGGCTTTGCGGAAGCATGGCCAGTATTAGAAGAATTATATGAAGAGGGGAAAATTAAGGCGATTGGAGTTTCTAATTTCCATAAAGTACATTTTGATGAGCTGTTTAAAATAGCAAAAATCATACCAACGATTAATCAAATTGAGTCCCACCCATTATTAGCAAATCAAGAGTTGATTGATTATTGTCACGATAAAAGGATTGCTATTTCAGCATGGAGTCCGCTTGGTGGTACGGGTGGAAATTTGATGGAAAATACAGCCTTAAAGGAATTGGCAAAAAAATATAATCGGACAGTAGCACAGATTATTTTACGGTGGGATATCCAAAGAGGAATTGTCGTTTTACCAAAATCTGTTCATCAGGAACGAATTATATCAAACATGGGTATTTTTGATTTTGAGATTAGTGCAGAAGATATGAAGAAGATAAATGAGCTTAATAAAAATCAACGGACGGGTGCTGACCCAGAAAATTTTAATTTCTAAAATAAAGGGTATCAAGCAAAAGGCATGAAATGAAAAGTAATAAATAGAGCGGTATCAAATAAAAAAGTATCAAAAAAGATAAGTCAGAGGTAGTTACAGACCACCGACTTATCTTTTTAATTTACTAGCGAAATTCTTTCTTGTCCATCAAAAGAGATGACAATTATTGTTTATTTACTACATGCTGTTTGAAATTTGCTTTTTCTAATGCTGCAGCAAAGATGATAAAGATAACCATACTACCAGCACCTTGAATGAAATTACCAGGTATTGAAGCAAGGGCACCTTGAAAAGAGCCAAACATAATTCCCGCTGCTAGGTAGTATCCAACAACTGTGATTACAGCAGAGAATAACGGAGCAATTACATTTGGCTTGGTCAGCAATCGCTTATTCTTGCTAGTGAAAGGAAGCGTTATTAGCATTTTGACAATAACCGTTGGAAGTATCCATGTGGGTGCAACTAGGAAGTCGGCTAAACCGCCACCGATTGCTGCTGCTGCCAAAGCATAGGGGCGAGGTAGTAAGATTGCCCCTAGATAGATAAACGCATCACCAAAGTGAATATAACCACCGTTGACACCATTTGGAATAGGGGCATAAGCGGTCATGATGGTGATTAGAGCCGCAAGTAAACCAGTAATTGTCATGTAACGATATTTTTTCATGATTTCCTCCATGCTGGAGCCTTTTTGCGGAGGCCTGCAAGTAAAATTGAATTTTACTCGTAAAATCTGAAATTTTACTCGCAAATTTCAAATTTTGCTCTACAATTCAAGTTTGTGGCTCCATCACAAACTTTAGGAGTGCATAATTTCTATCAAGAAATTTATTCACTCTTACCTCCTTGAGATGTGAATAATTAGCAAGTGAAAGGTTACCTAGTTAGGAATTAATAGTGACAAATATTTTTCGAAGTTTATTCCTTCGATGGTAGGAGTCTTTGCAATTATTGAATCCTGTAAAGACTGATAAAGAAAGGTACCAGCAAGGATAATGGTATCCTCTATTTTATCCCCCTTGGCAATGCCGCCACACAAAACCGAGGCAAATAAATCACCAGTGCCTGAATAGCTGCCGCCTAAATCAGGAAAAGAAAATAGCTGTGAAGTCTCCTGTGTCACATATAGGTTTCCTATTTCTGGTTGATTAGTTTCTTTATTAAAAAAGCGAATTCCAGTGATGATGACGGAACCCGTTCCTTTCGCACATATGATTTGTCCCAGTTCTCGAATCACTGCAAAAAGCTCGTCGGGATTATCCTTTGCGGGTAGCTTTGAAAAGGAAGTGTCTGTTAGTAGGCAAAGCTCAGTCAAATTCGGAGTCGCAAAGTCTGCAACTTGAATTAAATGCTTCATTTGCTTTAGTAAGTCCTCTGAATACATATGATAGGTTTTCCCATCATCGCCCATGACAGGATCAGCAATAAGAAAGGTATCTTCTTTATAAAAAGTATCCAATACTTTGAAAATTTTTTCGATTTGTTTTGCATTGGTAACATAACCAGTATAAATTCCTTGAAATGCGACATTCATTTTATCCCATTCATGAATGAAATAGTCCATTCGGTCGGTATAATTATCGCAGTAGTAACTAGGATAACCAGTCTGTGCTGTCAGAACAGCCGTTGGTAGTGGGCAAGCCTGCACGCCCATTACGGATAAAACAGGAATAGCAGCCGTTAATGAACAGCGTCCAAAACCAGAAAGATCATTGATTACAGCGATTTTTGGTATCATAGAAAACTCCTTTTTATTTAAGAAAAAGCCCCCATTCGACCTTGGTCAAACAGGAACCCTTTACCGTGCGCTAGAGGATTCGAACCCCCGACCTTTTGGTCCGTAGCCAAACGCTCTATCCAGCTGAGCTAAGCACACATGTTTCAACAACGTAGCTGATTATACAATATATTTGTAGGTTTGTAAAGGGTTTATTTCCAAAGTTTTTTATGTTATACTCACAAAAAAGATAAAAGAGGTAGTTGTTAGTGAAGATTTCGACAAAAGGGATTTACGCATTGGAAATCATGGTTGATTTAGCGTTATGTGAAGAGGACAACGATGGGCAGTGCTTGGAGAAGATAAAGAATATTGCGGCTAGACGGGAACTTTCAGAGAAGTATTTAGAACGCATTATTAGCTTGCTAAAGAAAGCGGGTTTGGTTGCCAGTGTCCGTGGAGCATACGGCGGGTATTTTTTAGCAAGGTCAGCCGACCAGATTAGCGTATTAGATGTTCTTTGTGCCGTAGAGGGTGATTTGGCTCCTGTGCAATGCTTGATAAATCCAGAAGAATGCGGGCTTGTAGGGGGAGTATGTCCAACAAAGGGAACGTGGAGTGATGTTTGGGAATTAATAAAAGATACCGTACGAGAAACGACAATCGCAGACATAAAAAAATTAACACTTGTAATTTAGTTATTTTTTGTATAGAATAAACATACAATTCTTATCTAAATGGTAGGAATTAAAAAAGAAAAAGGAGGGCGACATGCGAGTATCGACAAAGGGAAGATATGGACTACGGGCAATGGTAGATTTAGCAACTCATGCAGAAGATGGGAAAATATCATTGGTACATATTGCAAAAAGGCAAAATATTTCCCTCAACTATTTGGAACAGGTTTTTGCTGCATTACGTAAAGCAGGACTGGTGAAGAGTGTTAAGGGAGCAGCTGGCGGGTACCTACTGGCAAGTCCACCAGAGGATATCAAAATAGAAGATATTCTTTCGGTGCTAGAGGGAAAATTTAATATTATTGAAGAAAACGAGGTCTGTCGATGTCAGGACAATGTTCAAAAAGCAATTAAACAATTAGTATGGGATCCAATTAATGAAAAAGTAAATGAATATATAAAGACAACAAGACTGGCAGATTTGGTTCAGCAGAAAGAGGGATAAAATGGCAAATATATATGGAAGTATTATTGAACTGATTGGTAAGACACCGTTAGTAGAAATTAAGAATATTAAAAAAACGGATGAATTAAAGGCAGAGATAATAGTTAAAATCGAGTCTTTTAATCCAGCAGGAAGTGTAAAAGACCGCATTGCTAAGGCAATGATTGAAAGTGCCGAAAGCAGTGGAGTATTAAAAGCAGGGGCGACGATTATTGAGCCGACAAGTGGTAATACAGGTATTGGGCTGGCAATGGTTGCAGCAACAAAAGGGTATCAAGCGATTTTTGTAATGCCTGAAACAATGAGTATTGAAAGACGTAAATTATTGCAGGGATACGGAGCGAAAATTGTTCTGACAGAGGGTGCAAAGGGAATGAAAGGAGCGATTGAAAAAGCGGAGGAGTTAGGCAGGGAGATAGAAAATAGCTTTATCCCCTCGCAATTTGAAAATCCAGCGAATCCAGCGATTCATGTAGCAACAACAGGGCCAGAGATTTGGCAGGATACAGACGGGCAAGTTGATATTTTTGTATCAGGAGTTGGTACGGGAGGAACCTTGAGTGGTGGTGGCACTTTTCTAAAGTCTAAGAATCCAAAGATTCAAGTGGTAGCCGTAGAGCCAGCCAGCTCACCTGTAATTTCAGGCGGCAATGCTGGTCCGCACAAAATTCAAGGCATTGGTGCAGGCTTCATTCCGAGAACTTTAAATACAGAAATTTATGACGAAGTAATACAGGTAGAAAATGAAGCGGCTTTTGCAGCGGCGAAGCGTTTGGCAAAAGAAGAGGGGATATTAGTAGGAATATCTTCAGGAGCAGCATTCAGTGCAGCGCTGTTATTAGCAAAACGTACAGAAAATGAGGGAAAAACCATTGTGGTTGTTCTGCCAGATACTGGAGAACGCTATTTATCCTCACCTGATTTGTATTAAGTGGCAAGACCCTCTCGTGTATTGCCAAGTGTCACTAAAACGTGATATTGCTTTGAGAGCAGTAAGCTGTAATACCCTCTTGTGTATGGTCAAGAGGGTATTACAGCTTAAATTTAAAAAGGACAGAGAAATGCACAGACATAGAAGTAACAGATGAAGTGATACAGTATTACGGTTTAAAATAAGGTTTGAAATAAAAAAGGACAGAGAAATAGCAGGTAGGGGAGCTACCTGCTATTTCGAGGGGAGTATAAATAATTAATAAGGGGTGTAAAAAGCATTACCATGAGGTAAATCCTTTTTACAAATTGAATTATAATATAGAACGAAGAAAAAAGCAACACATATTTTATTGAATTTTAAAGAGTTTTTAAGAAAGTTTTCAGAAAAGGCATAAAAAAGGCGGAGAATGCTATCATTCTAGCGATTAAATGATTGACATATATCCACTACTGGCATTAAGATAGAACTATTATTAGAATGATAAATGAAGAGGGGGCATATAAATTAATGAAACAAATAGAACTGATTGCCCCATGTCATTTTGGCATGGAAGCGGTTTTAAAAAGAGAGATTATAGATTTAGGATATGAAATTAGTCAGGTGGAAGATGGACGTGTGACTTTCTATGGCGATATGGAAGCAGTTGCTTATGCAAACGTCTTTTTAAGGACAGCAGAGCGGGTGCTTTTAAAAGTAGGGCAGGTACGAGCAACAAGCTTTGAAGAATTGTTCGATAAGACCAAAGCATTACCTTGGGAAGAATATATTCCGCAAAATGGGAAATTTTGGGTAACGAAAGCGACCTCTATTAAGAGTAAGTTATTTAGTCCGTCAGATATCCAGTCGATTATGAAAAAGGCAATGGTGGAACGCTTAAAGCAAGTTTATAAGCAGGACTGGTTTGCAGAAGACGGAGCAGAATATCCAGTACGCATCTTTTTTATGAAAGATGAGGCAACGATAGGTTTAGATACGACGGGGACTTCGCTTCATAAGAGAGGATATCGTCAAACACCAGTGAAAGCACCGATTAGCGAAACATTAGCAGCAGCTTTAATTATGTTGACACCATGGAATAAGAGTCGTATCCTTGTTGACCCATTTTGTGGTAGTGGCACCTTTTTAATTGAGGCAGCTATGATAGCGGCGAATATTGCCCCAGGAATGAATCGCTCTTTCCTAGCAGAAAGTTGGGATAATTTAATTCCAAAGAAACACTGGTATGCAGCAATGGACGAGGCGGCCGAAGTAGTAAATAAAGACATTGATGTGGATATTCAAGGATATGACATTGACCCAGAAGCCGTAAAGGCAGCAAGGGCAAATGCACAGTTAGCAGGAGTTGAAGACTTGATTCATTTTCAGCAGCGGGAGATTAGTCAACTAAATCACCCCAAAAAATACGGATTTATTATTACGAATCCACCCTATGGAGAACGAATTGAAGAAAAAGAAAATTTACCGCCGCTCTATCGTGAAATTGGTGAGAGCTTTAAGCGGTTAGACACGTGGTCGGAATATCTGATTACGGCATATGAAGATACAGAAAAATATGTTGGGAAAAAAGCAGATAAGAATCGTAAAATTTATAATGGCATGATTAAAACATATTATTATCAGTTTTTAGGGCCAAAACCACCAAGGATAAAAAAGTAGGAGGTGCGATTGAAGCAGAAAATCAAAAACCTTGTGCTGATTGCTGTTAGTGTCATTGGTATTATTTTCTTCATGGAGGAAGTAAGGGTATCGGCGAATCCATTACCAGCAGCTTATGATTTGCGGGAGATTGGGAAAAGTCCCACTGTGAAGAATCAAGGAGAGTTGGAAACTTGTTGGGCAGTGGCAGCGACTTCCGCAATGGAATCCGTACTTTTGCCTACAGAAACGATGGTTTTTTCAGCAGACCATATGTCTTTGCAAAATCCCTATCGTCTAGGGCAAGAAACAGGCGGAACCTATTCAATGGTAATGGCCTACTTAACGAGCTGGTTAGGTCCAGTGCTAGAAGAGGACGATATTTATGGAGATGGGATAACAACAGAGGGATTAATGCCCCAAAAACATGTTCAAGAAATGCAGATGATTACGAAAAAGGATTATTCGGCAATCAAACAATTAGTATATGAACAGGGAGCGGTTCAGACCTCTATTTATATGGATATGCAGGGTCCTGTTTCTAGTTCTATTTATTATAACGAGTATGATTTTGCATATTGTTATACAGGCGAAGAGGATCCCAATCATGATGTTTTGGTTATTGGGTGGAATGATTCTTATCCAAAAGAAAATTTTACTGCCGAGGTAAGTACAGATGGTGCTTTTATTTGTCAAAATAGCTGGGGTGACAGATTTGGTGAAGCGGGTGTTTTTTATGTTTCCTACGAAGATGTGCAAATTGGCGGATATAGTATAGCATATACAAAGATAGAAGAAACAGATAATTATGATAGCCTATATCAAACAGATCTTTTTGGTTGGGTGGGACAATTAGGCTATGAGGAAAACGTTTGCTATTTTACAAATGTTTATCAAAGTAAAAGTGCAGAAACGGTGGAAGCGATTGGTATTTATGCAGTTGGAAAAGATACACGGTATACAATTTATAAAAGTGAAAATGTCACGAGAAAGTTATCACTTATAAATCGTGAGAAAATACAATCAGGAACGATAGAAAATATGGGATATTACACCATTGAATTAGAAGAGAAGTTTCATGTCGAAGCGGGACAGCAGTTTGCAATCATTGTTGAAATTGAAACAAAAGATGAACTGTTTCCAGTAGCAGCAGAGTATCAAATGGACGAAGCGACACAGATGGTTACGATTGAAGATGGTGAGGGCTATATCAGTTACAATGGCTGGGCATGGGAAAGTACGGAAACACTATATGATTGTAATGTTTGTTTGAAAGTCTATACGACGAATCGCCCATAAGCGAAAGAAAGATATACGGAAAGAATAACATGTAGAGAGAATGCTATATAAAAAGAATAATATATAAAAAGAATGATATATATAAAGAATGATATATAAAAAGAATCATATATAAAGAAATAGTACATAGAAAGGATAATATATAGTGAAAGAACAAAGAATTATATTTGCGACAGGAAATGAGGGGAAAATGAAAGAAATCAGAGAAATCATGTCTGATTTAAACGTATTAGTACTCTCCATGAAAGAGGCGGGAATTGATATAGACATCGTTGAAGACGGTAATAGCTTTCAGGAAAATGCGGATATTAAGGCGTTGGCTATTGCAAAACTAACAGGTGACATCGTCTTGGCTGATGATTCGGGCTTAGAAATAGATTATCTGAATGGAGAACCAGGGATTTATTCGGCACGTTATTTAGGCGAAGATACTTCTTATGATTTAAAAAACCAGTACATTATGAAGCAGCTAGAGAATGTTCCTGACGAGAAAAGGACGGCTAGATTTGTCTGTGCGATTTCGGCAGTTTTACCAAGTGGTGAAATATTACATAGTCAAGGGGCAATAGATGGAAAGATAGGATATGAACAAAAAGGTAGTAATGGATTTGGTTATGACCCGATTTTTTATCTTCCAAAGTATCAGTGTACTTCAGCAGAGCTGTTGCCAGAGCAGAAAAATGCCTTGAGTCATCGGGGGCAAGCATTGCGGATTATCAAGGCGAAGCTAAGAGAACGACAAGAAGGAGTGTAACAGAATGAAAGTGCTAATAGTTAGCGACAATCATCGTTATGATACATATTTGGAGCAAGTTATCAAGGAGGAAGCCCCGTTTGACTGCTTTATTCATTTAGGTGATGCAACAGGCAGTGAGGACTATATTCGAACGATTGTCAACTGTCCGACCTACATGGTAAGGGGAAATAATGACTTTTTTTGTGATTTGCCAAAGGAGCAGGAGTTTGAACTGGCAGGGAACAAGATTTTGATTACGCATGGACACTATTATTATGTGGGACAGCATACCGAAGAAATTAGGCGGCAAGGACGGGCGAGAAATGCTGATATTGTGATGTTTGGACATACACATAGACCCTATCTAGATATTGGCGACGAGATGACTGTTCTAAATCCAGGCAGTATTTCTTATCCACGTCAAGAGAATCGCAAACCTAGTTATATCGTGATGGAAATAGGTTCAGAGGGAATAGTGCAGTACCAAATAAAATATTTGGAAAAGTGAGAAAAAGTGGTTGACAATTGATAGGTGCTATAATATAATTTACTTTGCGTTACGGAACAGTGTTGTATCGCAAAGCAACATCGGGGTGTGGCTCAGCTTGGCTAGAGCGCCTGGTTTGGGACCAGGAGGCCGCAGGTTCGAATCCTGTCACCCCGATTTATTAATGCCAATTTTGTGTACTATATGCGGGTGTAGTTCAATGGTAGAACACTAGCCTTCCAAGCTAGATACGTGGGTTCGATTCCCATCACCCGCTCTTGAGTCTGTAGCTCAGTTGGATAGAGCAACGGCCTTCTAAGCCGTGGGTCGGGGGTTCGAATCCCTTCAGGCTCGTTTTTGCTAATTAGAGGTGAAAAGAGCAAAATTTAAAATTGTGTGGTGGGTATAGCGCAGTCGGTTAGCGCGCCAGATTGTGGCTCTGGAGGCCGTGGGTTCGATTCCCATTATCCACCCTATTGGGCTATCGCCAAGCGGTAAGGCACAGCACTTTGACTGCTGCATTCGCTGGTTCGAATCCAGCTAGCCCAGTTAGCGACACCGGTCGAAAAATAAGAGAATTACCGGAAGCTGTTAAAAACAAGTGTGGGATATTAGCTCAGTTGGTAGAGCACTTGACTTTTAATCAAGTTGTCCGGGGTTCGAATCCCCGATGTCTCATGAGTGTAAAAGCAACCGTAAGCCCTTAAAATAGGGGCTTTCGGTTGCTTTTTGATGTGTCGAAATTTGTCAAAGTTTGATTAAATTTGTTTAGTCAGGTTTATTCAAAAGGGATTTTAAGCCTGTTTTTGATACCAAACTATGTATAAAAGAACGGTGGTTGAATTTTC
>JGI994J12354_10005255_pt1 | contig 11225 bp, 7 predicted proteins | sample IntmicLarv3ML3BL_FD_12354 | JGI IMG/M metagenome (IMG submission 12354) | reverse complement strand
GCTGGGGCACATTGGAAGAAAAGTTCAAAGATGGGCGTGACGGCGGGCGGCTGTTCGATCCGATTATTGTTACGCCCGATGATTGGGCAAGGGTGAAGGCCGAACGCTTTATTGTTGATGATAAAAGACGGGATATCGATATTGCGCAAATCAAAGAAAACATGCACAACGCATCCGATATGCCCTTAGGACTGTTCGCCGGATCGTTGATGGGACTGCTCTTGTATACGCTTACCTTTGAGGGAATGGCTTATGCTTGCCATGATTACCCCGAGATGATTGAGGATATCGTAGAGACGAATTGTCTTTTGATGGAACGGTATATCGATCAAATGCTTCCGCATTTTCAAGTTGATCTCGCGTGTATATACGAATACATTACCTGCAAAAACGGGCCCATTGTTCCTGTGTGGGTTGTACGTGATATGATTGCGCCAAGGCTGAAACGCATATGCGACAAGCTGAAAAAGGGCGGCGTCGGCATGGTTGCGGTTGCAAGCGATGGCTATGTTCAGCCAATACTGCCGATTCTTGTGGATTGCGGAGTTAACTGTCTCTCGCCCTGCGCGGTGGGCTGCGGCGGCGTGCACCCCGGCGTTTTGTTGGATGAATACCAAGGCGAATTGCGCATCATCGGCGGGGTAGATAAGCTGATCTTTCATGACGGAAAGGATGCAATCGACAGCTACATGAAATCGATCCTGCCCTATGTCAAGCGTGGCGGGTTCATCCCCCATGTGGATCATACGGTCTATCCGCAGATGGGGCAGGAAAACTATTTGCATTACATCAAGCGGTTTCGGCAGCTGTTTTTGTAAGCAGGGTTTCGATTCGGATTTGAGGAGGAGATGAAATGGTTATTGGTATTAAGAGGCTGACACCCGAGCTTGCGGAAGATTATGTGCACTTCTTTGATGTAACGCCTCATGACGATGGGACAATCAAGGAGGAATTGCCCTGCTATTGCATCACCTGGCGCAGCGACGCTTCCTACATCAGCGATAATCGGCATTGGTTTTTAACAAGGGAAGAGCGGCGTGAGCGTGCCCTTGATTATGTGAAAAGCGGCAGCTTACAAGGCTATTTGGCTTATTGCGGCGATGAAATTGTGGGCTGGTGCAACGCGACTGCGGATTGTCGGGGCGGGGTTGACTATCTGCGTTCTTTTTGGCCGATAGAGGAGTACGATGCAAACGTGAAGGTGAAATCGGTATTTTGCTTCACCGTCGCGCCAAAGGTACAAAGAATGGGTGTGGCCACGAGGTTGCTGGAATATGTATGCATGGATGCAGCTAAAGAGGGATTTGATTTTGTGGAAGCCTATGCCAACAAAGAGAACACAGACCATGCCTGCAGAGGCCCCTTCGAAATGTATGAAAAATGCGGCTTTTTTCAAGCAGGCGAAAAAGAGGGCAGGATCGTTATGCGAAAGGCGTTGAAATGAGAGATTTGATTTGCGCGCCGCCGCTCGCAATGACGCAGAGCGATCGCAATGATGGGGCAGTGTGGCATGCTTAAAAATCGATTGTATTAGGAGGTGAGATTGTTTGCCTAGCGCGATCGCACTTATTGATTTTGCTGTGAAGGAGATCATTGCACGCATATCAGGAAAAAGCGGCTTTGTTAAAATGATTTAAGGAGGGATATCCCATGGCAAGACCTACGACAAAAACGGAACTCATCAGGGCGGCCAACGAACAATTTGCAAAGATGTGGGCGATGATCGATGCCATGCCCGAAGAGAAACAGAACGCGCCTTTCCGGTTCGAGCTGACAGACAAGCAAACGGAGGCGCACTGGAATCGCGATCAAAACCTGCGCGACGTGCTGGTTCATCTGTATGAATGGCATCAGCTTTTGATCAACTGGATTACGGCGAACAGGAAAGGCGAAAACAAACCGTTTCTGCCCGAGCCCTACAATTGGAAAACCTATGGCGATATGAATGAGGCGTTTTGGGGGAAGCACCAAGGCACTTCTTATGCCGATGCGAAGAAGATGCTCAAGGAGAGCCATAAGGAAGTCATGGCGCTTATCGAAGGGTTCTCCAACGAAGAACTATTCGAAAACAAGCATTTCAACTGGACAGGCACCACAAGCCTCGGCAGTTACTGCGTTTCCGCCACAGCGAGTCATTATGATTGGGCCATGAAAAAAATAAAAACGCACGGCCGCTGAAAAAGGCACATCTGCGATTTCGACATTTCGCTCTTTATCCTCGACGTAGCGCTGCTACGCCTGCGGTAGAAGAGCTTATGCCAAAGCTGCATCTGCACCTTTTTGAGCGGCCTTCCCAGTAAAGAACCCGCAACTCTTTGTTAGTGAGAGCTATTGATTAGTTATAAAACAAGCTCCAATAGTCGGCGGGGCTTTCATAAAGAATCATCTCGGATGTGCCTAAGGCATTGCCCGTTTGTGCATCGATGCAAACAGAAATCGCACGGGGAACGTTTGGAAAGCCGCCAAAGAAGGCTGTGAACGCATCGTGATATTCCATAAACGCTTTCTCTGTCGCGGCGGCGTTCTCGCGCAGATCTTCCGCTGAAAGCTTTCTTGTTGCAAACATGAGCTGATAGAGGGGGGAATTGTTTTCCGGGGTGAGATAGACTTGAACGCAGGGGGTAAAGTAGTTCATGGTTTCTTCTTCAAAGCCGTGATCGGCCATGATTGCTTTTCGTGCGCTTTCAATGGCGGTTTCAATACTGATAGCCGCTTGCGAAGGCAAGCTGATCATAGGAATGAGCCGAACCACAGTTTGCAGAAAAGCCGGATCAAACAACTCGGTTTTTTCCAGCTGACAGGCGGCCATCAGCTTATCCACGGAGGGTTCCCATTGTTGCTTGAAAGCAACCATTCCTTCAATCGTACTCTTGTTTTTGTCCAAGCTGGCGGCTACTTCATTTTGCATTTGAAGAATATCGGCCTTTGCGATATATTCCTTCATGGCCTCCGCAAGATCCTCCAAAGGCTCGCGCAGCGCACCTGTTTCGGGATGAATATACGCCCAGAAGCTCCAAGGGAACAAGCGGATTTCATCCGGCATCGTGTCCACAACGCGATATTCTATATACCAGTAAGGCTGCTTGGCGTTCGGATATGGGTCGGGGCTTTCCGGCACTTGAAAGGATGTCACCAGGTCATACGCATCCAGAGCTGTTTCCTTAGCGTCGAACACCTTGGCAATTTCCCTGCGCGCAATGGCAATCGCCTGCGCTTCGGTAATGGGGCCTGTGGGTTCCACATAGAGGGTATGGTCGCTTTTTTGCAGATCCATGTCTACCATGAGCTGCGAATACCAAGCCTGCTCTTCTTTTGTCCAATGTTCAAATTGGCCCCATGCGGCTTCCATGATGCCCATGAAGCTGATTTCGGAAATGCTGAGTCCTGTGAACGCGACCACCGCCTCATCTGCCACGCGGCTGGCATCCCCGGCTGTAAGCGTCCCTGCCAGCAGGCTTTCAATTTCGGGCGTTTTTTCTGTGTAGCCGAGTTCTGCCAAGGCATTCACGAGGGAGACTTTTTCGGCTTCCGGCCACTGCTCATAATAACCTTCCGTTTGCTCTGTTTGCACCACACGCCGTCCCATATCCCTAAGGGATAGGGCAACGGCCAATGCCACGCCTGCAATCAATACCAGCGAAATGGCGAACACCAGCGCCACGGATAATTTTCTTTTCACAACCCGTTCCTCCTTCACACTATGCGCCGCCGACATGAGCGCGCTGTAGCAGTCTTCGGGAATGGGGGTGAACGCTTTTTTCAGTTCATCACGCATCATTGAGCCACGCCTCCTTATCTTCACCTAATGTCAGGCTCAGTTCATGCCTCGCGCGGCTTAGCCTGCTTCGGACCGCGCTTTTGGGAATATGCAAGAGGGATGCCACTTCATCGTAGGAATACCCTTCCAAATAGTGGAGCACCAGCGGCACGCGCAATTTATCCGGCAGGCCTTCAAGCGCCCATTGCAAGTCTTGGTTCGGGGCGTTTCTGCTTGCTTGCGGCGCGACTTCCTCCTGCAGGGTGTATTTTTTCTTTTTGCGCAAAAGGGTATGACATTCGTTGATTAAGATGCGGGTGATCCATGTGCCGAAAAGCTGAATATCCCGCAGGTTGCCGCGGTTTGCCCATGCTTTCAAAGCGGTTTCCTGAAGCGCATCCTTGCAATCCTCATTATTCAAAAGGAGGGTGCGCGAGATGCGATAGAGCATATCGCTTTTTTCATCTATTAATGTTACAAAGGTTTGCTTGTCGAGCATGTGGTTCACCTCATATCCCTTTACTGTAACGCGTTACATCCATTAGACGCGGCGTTGCGCGGAAAAATCACATCGGTTTAAAACTTTTTTCATCATACAGAAACAAAACCCGCTTTTCAATCGTTTAGTAAGCAGTACAAAAGAAAAGGGGCGGTTGGAAATGAAGCGGTTGCTGTTTATCGTTACATTATGTCTGGCACTGGGTCTCCTGTTTTCGGCGCAGGCATCGGATAACCTGTGGGAAACCTATGACAGCTTCCCTCATGGGATGGAAGCTGTTTTTCAGGACGCGGAGGGTGCCATGCCTGAATTTGTGCAGGGCTACCGCGCATACGATCAAATGTTTTTTCTTGTGAAGGCGGAGGATGGGTACCGCGTCGTTTTACATGATGCGGTGCAAAAGGACACAGCCGCCAGCGCCGCGTTCCCCGCGCTTTTCGGCCACGTGCCGAAGATAACAGGGGATATGGCAGATTTCTTCACCCTTATTTTTGCGGATGACGATGCCATTGCCGCGGGAGCGGAAAATTACGAATACGCCGCGTTCGCCTTTCTCCTGTTGGGCGAATCGGGCAACAACGAAAGCTGGAAATTGGACATAGTCAACCATTTTCTTCGGCAGGGCGATACCCATCAGGCGCAGGATGCCTTTTTTCAAGGCTTTCGCAACAGAGTGGAAATAATAGAAGAAGACGGACAGCACAGCCCGTTTTACGGCCATGTGATGACAGAGCTCGCGAGCGTGGATTTTCAAAGCGTGCTTAATATGCTGAACAACCCCAAAGAAACCCTTTCCATGGAAGGCTTGGCCATGGTCAACAACCCAAACCCCAAGGACAGGTTGAATTTAAGGGAAAAACCAAACGCGGACAGCGCCTCCCTCGGCAAATACTATAACGGCACGTTTGTGGAACTGTTGGGCGGGGATGATATCTGGGCGCATGTGAACATCCACGGGCGGCAGGGCTACATGATGCGCAAATTCCTCGCGGCGGATAGGGAAGTTTATTCCGTTGTTTTGGCGGATACGGATCGCATGCCGATGGAAAGTGCGGAACATACCGGGCTGCCGCTTTATGAAGCCCCCGACAAATCGGCGGCGGTGCGAACAGTGATTCCTTACGGCACGAACCTGGTTTTGCTTGGGGATACCGATGGCGGATGGTGTCATGTGCTGCTGGCGGAAGGTATCGCGGGGTTTGTCGAAAGCAAGCTGATTTTTGAGGGGAATGGATAGGCTTATGAAACGATTATTAATGGCGGGCTTCGTCGCGCTGCTTTGCATCCTTTTTATGCAAGCGGCTCTGGCGGATCAGATTTGGCAGTTCAATTGCGCGGCGGATATTTATGAGCAGGCGGATTTGGGCAGCCCGAAGCTTGCCGCGGCGCAAGCGGGACAGATCTATATTATTAACGAGGCATCCGTTGAAAGCCAGTGGTACAGTATACAGTATCAGGATATGAAGACAAAGCAGATGGTCTATGGCTGGCTGAAAAACGATCAGCTGGCCATCCCCTCAACGCTGACGAACCCGCCCGATCACTACCATCCAAACGCTGAAAGCTGGCAGCTGCAATCACCCGCCGATATTTACGAAGCGGCGGATATGAGCGCGCCTGTGCTTTTTAAGGCCGAAGCAGGGCAGGTATACACGGTGCTGGATGCCCTATCAGGCACACGCTGGATTCAAGTTGCTTATACGGATATGCAATCCGACGAGGCTGTTTTGGGCTGGCTGAATGAGGATTTGCTGGGATATGGCTCGCTAAGGTATTACGGCAACGCCGCGCCGGAAAACAGCAATGGCTCCGTTGCCGAGGGCAGCACGGCAACCCCCGTCTCCAGCTTCAAATCCGCACAAACAGGCGATTCCGTGCAAGATGCGATAAGCGCCTTAAGAGCGGTTATGCGAAAAAAGGAGCCTCTTTCCGATGCGGCGCTGGCGATCTCCTATTTCGCGGTGATGGATTTGGATGGCGACAGCATCCCTGAAATCATTCTGCGCATAACCATGGGCGACAATGATGTTGGCTTTGAAGTGATGCACTATGAGAATGGCGCCGTGTATAGCCATGAGCTTGTCTATCGGTCACTGATGGATTTAAAGACAGACGGCACGTTTTCATATTCAAGCGGCGCGGCGGACAGTGGTTTTGGGAAACTGCGCTTTGAGGGAAACGAATATGTAATTGCGGAACAACCTTATTACGCTGCGCAACATAGCAAAGAGGATGCTTCATGGTATGAATTCACTTCAGACAATGTGGATACAGTGCTTGCCACATACAGATACGGCACATAAAAAACGGATATGTGTGCTTGCTATGCTCTTAAGCGGCCTGTTTTGTACGCAAACGGCACGTGCGAACGATTGACTTTGCACGTGCTTTCGCATATAATACGGACTAGCGATTGATGGATAAAACAAGGGGGAAATGAATATGGGGAAGCACTGGAAAAGACCCGAAACCATTTTGGAGAATACGCCGAGCTACGCGGATGATCGCTTGGCGCTGAGGTTTTTATTGGGTGGTATCGGCACGGGCAATATTTCGCTCACAGCCGCAGGCGTGATGACGGATTTCGAGCTTTTCAACCATCCCGATAAGGGGCTTAAATACCCTTTCAACTTTTATTCTATTTGGAGCCAAGTCGAAGGTGAGCCTTCCACGGCTCGCGTATTGGAAGCGTACCCCAAGGGCATCGACGATACGGCCTGCGGCGTGCCTGCGGGTCTTGTGGCAGGTCTGCCGCGCTACGACAGCAGCGTTTTCTCCTGCCAGTACCCCTTCGCAAATATCGCCTTTGAAAAGGCGGAGGATCCCATCAAGGTGAGCCTTTGCGCCTTCACGCCCTTTATTCCGCTGGATGCAGATAATTCGGGACTGCCGGGCTTCGCGATGACATATACCGTCAAAAACACGGCGAGCAAGCCCGCACAGGTTTCCATCGCCTCCACCATGCACAACATTACAGGCCATCGCGATTACGACTATAACCGCGGCCTGAAAAGAGATGGCAAGCTCTACAACAAAATCCGCGAGGAAAACGGACTCACGGGCATCATGATGGGCATTGATGAGCTGCCCGAAAACGATCTGTCCAACGGCACCATGTGCATAGCCACGGAAAGCGGCGCGGGTGTCACAGTGAAACCCCACTGGCAATCGGGCTGGTGGTTTGACGGCGCGGAAGCGTTTTGGCAGGATTTTATCGAAAACGGCGAACTATGCGTGGAAGAATCCGTCGAGCCGGGCCATGGCCACGGCGCGGGCTCCGTTGCCTTGAAAAAGACCCTTGCCCCCGGCGAAAGCCGTGAGTTCAAATTCTTCTATTTCTGGCATTTCCCCAACCGCTACGGCTGGTGGCCGGATACCCACCACTGGGATACGCCCGTGCCCGATGGCCGTAGCGATATTCAGCGCAATTACTACGCGAAGCTTTGGCCGGATGCTTGGGCGGCGATGGACTATTTCCATACCAATTACGATATGCTCTTTGGCAAGAGCCGTGATTTCGCGGATGCGCTGTATTCCAGCACCCTCGGTTCAGAAGTGATCGAATCGCTGGTGGTGGGCTTAACAGTGTTGCGTTCCCATACGATTTTCCGCCTTGAGAGCGGCGAATTCTACGGCTGGGAAGGCTGCAGCGAGCATAAGGGCAGCTGCTACGGCACCTGTACCCATGTGTGGAACTACGCGCAGACAGCGGCGTTTTTATTCCCCGAGATGGAAAAAAGCATGCGCCGCACAGAATTTTTGGAAGAAGTGAACGAGGAAGGCAGGATGGCCTTCCGCGCGAGGCACAGGCTCGATAAGAACGCGAACTTTGATTTCCATCCCGCCGCCGACGGGCAATGGGGTTCTATCGCCCGTGTGTACCGCGAGTGGAAGCTGTCGGGGGATGATGCGTTCCTTAAAAAGGTGTGGGAAAAATTGGCGCTGTGCGTTGAATACTCCCTTAAATGGTGGGACAAGGACGGCGATGGCGTCATGGAAAGCCAGCAGCACAACACCTACGATATCGAGTTTTACGGCGTAAACTCCCTAACGAATTCCATCATGTACGCGGGGCTTCGCGCCGCCGCTAAGATGGCGGAACATGTGGGGGATGAGCGCGGCAAGAAGTGGCTTGAAATCGCCGAAAAAGGCTCCGAGAAAATGGACGAAATGCTGTGGAACGGCGAGTATTATAAGCAGGAAGTGGTAGCGGAAGGCTTGAACCACTACAAGTACCAGTACGGCGATGGCTGCCTGTCCGATCAGCTGCTTGGGCAGACGCTGGCACATCTTTACGGCCTGGGTTATGTTTTGCCCAAGGCGCATGTGCAATCCGCCGCCCGCGCCATTTACGAAAACAACTTCAGGCCCGTCATCGGCAGCCACTGGAGCGTGCAGCGCGGCTTTGTCTATCAGGATGAAGGCGGTTTGCTGCTGTGCTCCTGGCCCCATGGCGGCAGGCCGTTGAAGCCCTTTGTATACAGCGATGAAGTATGGACGGGTATTGAGTATCAGGTGGCGACCCAGCTTATCTACGAAGGCATGATTGACGAGGCGATGAATATCGTCAGCGCCATCCGCGCACGGCATAACGGCTGCCGCAGAAGCCCGTATAACGAAATGGAATGCGGCAACCATTATGCCCGTTCCATGGCGGCGTGGGGCATGCTCATTGCCTTGAGCGGCTACACCTACGATTTGACGAAGGGCGAAATCGCTTTCGCGCCTCAAATCAATAAGGATGATTTCGCCTGCCTGTACTCCAATGGAAAGGAATGGGGCATCATGCTTGAAAAGAACGGCAAGCAGGAAATCATTCCGCTGAACGCGTAACAGGCGCATCGACGAGACCCCCTTTTCTTTTAAAGAAGAAAGCGGGGTCTCGTGTGTTAAAAAACCGATATAGGAGGGCAAAATGAACAAGACGCTGTTTGATAACGGCTGGCAGATGCGCGTGTTTGATGAAATAATGCAAACAATGGGCGAGAAGATGCCGATTCAGCTGCCTCATGATCATAGCATTGCGCAAAAAATGGATAAAAATTCCTTTTCGGCAGGCCGCGGCGCTTATTTGCCCGGCGGCATTATCGAATATGAAAAGACGTTTACGCTGTCGGCGCAAAAGGCGATGGTTTTGTTTGAAGGCGTCTATATGGGTGCCACCGTGTGCTTAAACGGGCACATTATAGGCAAGCAGCCCTACGGCTATTCAAGCTTTATTTCGGATATGACGCCGCATCTTCAAAAGGGTGAAAACAAGCTGACAGTCCGCGTGAACAACAGCGCCTTGCCGAACAGCCGCTGGTACAGCGGCACGGGCATTTACCGCCATGTTTATTTGCTCACGGCAGGGGATCAGTATATCGCTCCCTGGGGTGTTTTTGTGAAGACACCGAAGGCGACGGCGGAAGAAGCTGTTTTCGAAATTGAAACCGCCGTCTCGGGCGGCGATACCCTTCGGCAAACGCTGCTTGATATGAAAGGCAACAAAGTGGGTGAAACGGAAGGGAAAACGGCGGCGCTGCAGCGCATCACGCTTGAAAAACCAAGGCTTTGGTCGCCGGACAGCCCTTATTTGTATACCCTCGTAACAGAGCTGTGCGTTTCAAACAAGGTGGTCGATACCGTTACGACGAAGACAGGTGCGCGAGCAATCAGCGTGGATACGAAAAAAGGCTTTCAGCTGAACGGTGAAACCATCAAATTGAAGGGCGGCTGCGCGCATCATGATTGCGGCTTGCTCGGCGCGGCGGCCTACGACAGGGCGGAGGAGCGCAAGGTTCAACTGCTTAAAAAAAGCGGCTACAATGCCGTGCGCTGCGCCCATAACCCGCCCTCGCCAAGCTTTTTAGATGCCTGCGACCGCTTGGGACTCATGGTCATCGATGAAGCCTTCGATAGCTGGCGCGTGGCGAAAACGGAAAACGATTACAGCGTTTTTTTCGATGATTGGTGGGAACGGGATTTAAGCGCCATGGTGCTTAGGGACAGGAACCACCCATCCATTATCATGTGGTCCATCGGCAATGAAGTGCCGGACAGCAATGGTCGTTCAGGCGGTGCGCAAACGGCACGCATGCTGGCGGAGGCCGTGCGCGCCCTGGATGCGACACGCCCCGTCACGGCCGCCTTCTGCGCCTTTTGGTGGGATGAAGCGCCCGAGCCCTGGGCACAAGCGACGGAAAAAGTCATGGCACCCCTGGATGTGGCAGGGTATAATTACCTGCTTGGCCGCTACGAAGAGGATGGCGAACGCTATCCGAACCGCGTCATCTGCGGAACGGAAACCTATCCGAAGGATATTTTCGATTATTGGGAAAAAACGGTTAAGCTGCCCTATGTGATCGGGGATTTCGTGTGGACCTCCCTTGATTATCTGGGTGAGGCAGGCATCGGGCGCATCCTTAATGAAGGTGAAACGGATTTCGCAGGCCCGTATCCCTGGAGTCACGCCTATTGCGGCGATATCGATTTATGCGGCAGAAAGCGCCCGCAATCCTATTATCGGGACTGCGTGTGGGGGCAAAGCCGTGCGCCGTACATCGCCGTGCACCGCCCCTGTGATACGGGCAAAAAAGTCAGAATGATGGAATGGGGCTATGCCGATGTCGTGCCCTCGTGGAATTGGCCGGGGGAGGAAGGCAAATCGGTTCAGGTGGATGTATACTCCGAAGAAGCGGAAGTCACGCTTTTTTTAAACGGGCAATCCCTTGGCAAAAAGCCTGCGGGGAAAGCGAACCGTTATATCGCCACCTTTGAGGTGCCTTATGTGCCGGGGCGGCTTGTCGCCAAGGATAAGCGCAGGGAAACGATGCTTAAAACCCCGGGCGCGCCCGCGAAGCTTCGAATTTCCGCGGATTGCGCGGCGCTTCAGGGCAAAAATGATTTGGCCTATGTGGATATCGCGCTGGTGGATATGGATGGGGTGGTGGTGGATAAGGCAGAGCTGCCCATCTATGTGACTGCCAC
>JGI994J12354_10005254_pt1 | contig 11226 bp, 8 predicted proteins | sample IntmicLarv3ML3BL_FD_12354 | JGI IMG/M metagenome (IMG submission 12354) | reverse complement strand
TAAACTGAGTAACAAGCGAAAGGTTCGCTGGCTCAACATCATTGATGAGTATAGCCGGGAATGTGTCGCCAGTATTCCCAGGAGAAGCTGGAAACATCAAAATGTTATCGAAACCTTGTCAGGATTATTTATTACCAGAGGCTGTCCATCATATATCCGAAGCGATAATGGGAGTGAATTTACCGCCAAAACCCTTAGACACTGGCTGTCCGACTTAAATATTGGAACAGCATACATTGAACTCGGGAGTCTGTTGGAAAACGGATATTGTGAAAGTTTCAATGCCCGTATGAGAGATGAGTTTTTTAACGGGGAAATCTTTGACATTTTGACTGAGGCGGAAATTCTAACCAGACGCTGGGTGAATACTTATAATACCATCAGGCCGCACAGTGCTTTGGGCTATCGACCGCCGGCTCCACAGTCAGCACTTTGGTCTGCCTGAATTAATGCCAATCCTAACTTTATTTCTGTGTACACTTCTGGGGGTTGACCACATCAAAAGAGGAAAAAGGCCGTCATTGAGTTTGGCAGCGAAGGTATAATGAAAAACGCATTCAGATTTCTCTGGGGGCTTTGAGTCCCTTAGAATACCAGCAAAACCTTGGTTTACTCGCTTAATTTGTCCAAGTTTTTGGGTCTCTTTTATTCCGGCGTTGACAATATAATTGAACGTATAATAAGATCGCTTTAACAGTATTGTAAAACCTAAGGCATATAGTCAGATCGGTGCATAAATATAACTTACTAACTGTTGTAATATATCGGCTGTAAACGTAGCCGAATTCATCATTGTTTTCTTATTAGGAGTAAAGACATGATTAAATTTGATAATGTAACAAAAATTATAAAAAGACATGAGGTGTTGTCTTCAATAACTCTATCGCTCAGAGAATCTGATTGTGTATTATTAAGAGGCCCTAATGGTAGTGGGAAAACCATGTTATTAAGATTGGTTTGTGGTTTAATCTCGCCAAGCAGTGGTGAAATTTATCGTGAAAGCGATGAGTATAATTATGGAATAGTAATTGAAAACCCCTCATTTTTTTTGGGTGAAACGGCATTATTCAATTTGAAATATCTTGCCCGAATAAGAAAAAGGATAAGTGATGTCGAAATTTGTGAGGCACTTAAAAAAGTAGGCCTATTTGAACACAAAGATAGAAAGGTTAAGTCGTACTCGTTAGGAATGAAACAAAGATTAGGTATTTGTCAAGCTATCATGGAAGACCCAGATATTATTCTCTTAGATGAGCCGTTTAATGCAATAGATGAAAACAGTGTTCGCGATATATGTAAAGTGCTGCAGGAAGAACATGACAGAGGAAAGCTGATTATTATTGCGTCACACCATATTAACAATGTAGAATTAAGCTTTAATAAGACCATTACTTTAAATAGTGGTAAGCTCACAGAAGTAATTAATGAATTTAGTGTTACATAATCAAACTAACCTATTATCAACAAAGTTTTTCTAGTCATGCACAAAATCATTTCAATAGGAGATATCGATTTCGGAATAAGTAGGTGCGAGCTTAGACCTTATTATATCTATCTAAACCGCTTTCAGCTGTTCTGTATGCAAATATAGGCCTTTTACTCTAGTTTTTTGTCTAGCTTTTGCCTGCGTCACCCTTTGGGCTGATTATACTCCGATGCTGATAGGATTATCGTATTGTCAGCGCAAATTCAATTCTTATATTTTAAACATCGTACTACTATGCAGTTTTTACTGTATTGGCTTTGATTTGTTTCCGCATATAGGAGGCCAGCTATCAAAATGATGGTTTTGTTTTTATATTATTCAAAGTGCGAATGGAGACTCACCAAATGAAGAAAATGGCCCTTGTCATACTCATAATACTTACAGCATGTTCTTGCACCAGTACGGAAGTCAAAGACGCTGCTGTCGATTTGACTGTGAATACACCAACTTATACCTTTAGAGTAGACAATACGTTAGTGCCTTTGGACGCGAATATGATATCATGTTTGACAATATACCAAAACAATTATTTCGCGTCTTATATATCTGAACTTGATGGCACAATTCAATTCGGTATTGCTAGTTTTCCCACAGATTGTAATTCCTTGGTTTTATATGACTACTATGTTGCTGCAACAGAAAGAGAAATCATTGCAATTGCGGTCAAAAATGAACAATCAATATTCTTAGTGGAAAAAACTGATAAAATGCATATTTTAACAAATCATTATATTTCAAACGACAATGTCCAGTCAATTCATGAGCAAGAGTTGCCTTTTCTCAATGATGATGTTCTCGTTGAGTTTTTTGTTGGTGAGAATGATAAATTATATTTTATAACAGAGCAAAATGTGTATGTAGCAGATAACACGGGACAGCTGGAACTCAATATACCATCAGATAATACTATATTGTCAGCAATGGTGTCATCAGATGGCATGCTATACATTTACACTCAAACAAGATTAAGTAACAAAAATCGTGCGCAAACCCATGTCGTTCAGGTGGATTTGATTAGAGGAACGGACAATTTAACGGTTCTTGTTCTCGATTTTAACTGTATAGCGATTACAAATGGCGAGGCACTCGGCTATAATATAATCGCATATGATGAAACATCTGTCTATGGTTTTAAATTATCTGATGATGTAATTGCAGAAGTGGTTCTAAATTTGAGCGAATACGGCTATAGTGGATCAAACTTACGTTCATTGTCATTATCACCAGAAGGCGACAGACTACTTGCTTGGGATGTTCAAAGTGGTGCTGGAGATAGTACGCAGTCGGTTGTTCTGTCATTTATAAAATCAAATGTGGAGCAGCAAAGACAAAAATTGAAATTTGGAACCTTAGAGGTCAGTAATGAACTTGAAAAATATATAGCGAATTTTAACAAGACTAATGAGTATTATTATATCGAAACTGAAGTTTACTCGTTTGAGAATATGCAACGCCTTGCGACTGAAATAACTGTTGGCGATGGGCCTGATGTTATGGATTTAAGAGGGATTCCAGTAGAATCCCTTATCAGCTCAACAGTGATTGAAGATTTATACTCATATATCGATAATGATGCTTCGTTAAGTCGAAACCAGTTTAACAAGAATATTTTATCGCTCATGGAGCATAATGGCTCTCTGTATCAAGTCGTACCATTTTTTAATGTTGTATCGCTTGTTGGAGCCTCAGACAAAGTAGGTACATCCTTGGGGTGGAATATAGCAGACATGAAAAGTATACAGGAAAAATATCCATCAATCCAATATGCAATTCCTAATATTTCGTGCGAAACTTTACTCGAATTAATATGTCAATATAACATGGACAGTTTTGTGGATTGGGAAAGTGGAACTTGTTTCTTTACATCAGATGAATTCATTTCACAGCTCAACTATTGTGCAACATACCCTGAGAAACTATATATTGATGATTATATTGAAGAAACTGATTCAATAATTATGGGATATAGTTTTGTATTGCCTGTCACCATAAGTGATTTCTATGAATGTCAGTTCTATGAAATGTTGTTTGAGGGGGATATAACATATATTGGATATCCGTCGCAAACAACATCAGGCTCTGCGATCTCTCCAAATTCGAGCCTTGCCATGCTAACATCATCAAATACCAAAGAAGGTGCTTGGGAGTTTTTAAGAGGTCTCTTGTTAGAAGACTATCAAATGAAGAATTTAAATAAATATGGGTTTCCAATCAGAGAGGATGCATTGATTGAAATGATGAATCAAGCACGAACTGTTGCAGATGAGTATATTGGCGGATTGAGTTCTGGAGATGTGCACGTAATATATACCAGTGCAACAGAAGCGCAATTGGCAAAAATCAGGGATCTCATTGGTTCAGTTGATTCGATATTACGAGCAGACATAATAACTGAAATTGTGCTTGAAGAGAGCAAATCTTTTTTCTTTGGAGATAGACGCGCTGATGATGTTGCCCAAATAATTCAGGGAAGGGTTTCCATTCTTCTTAGTGAATAAACTGTGATGCTTAAAACTATGAAACCGTCAGGGCTATGAAAGGGGTGCGTGATGTGCTTGTTTTAAAGTTAATTGCAGAAATAGGCGTTGTGCACAGCTTTTATAGTGATAGTTTCATTGATTGCATTTTTCGGTATTGATTCTATCGAATAATATCGCCGGAACGCTAAAATAAATATCTAAGTGCAGTTCAGGGAATATACCGCTCGCTGAGCGTGACCTGCCCTCGTATAATGTATATAGCTTTAGAGTTAGAAAAGATGGGATTGCCGCTAAAGCACCTGTTTGGATAAAGCAAATCATAACTAGCGCAAAAATAGTATAAATCTAATACCTGTTTTCCCAAGGTCTACCATAACTGTCCTTTATCTCTCGTCTCCATTTGTGCGTACCGGAATAATAGTCTGCCAAAGTGGCATAAACAGTATGCGTATGCCCGTTGCTCCAACTACCATTTATCGCCTCAAAGCTATGAACTGTTCCATTTTTCATAAAATCTGTTCTGCAAGTGTAATCGTCACCTTCGCTATGATCTACATCGTAAGACGCATAATTCCATTCTGACATTAGATTATCTCCTAAATCGTATGAAAATCATATAACGGTAAGAATAGCGAGAAATTATACTGGAAATAATATGCCATAAATACCACAATATGTACAACGTGCAATTATCAATCACTGTATCTAATATATATAATAAAAAAAGAGCGGTTTAATCCATGCTCTGTGACATAACTGTATTGAGGGTAGGGATATATCTACCTTTGGGAACAGTAATGTCTGATTCATTAGTCAAATATATCAGATGCAAAACGGCAGTGGTCCCTGGATACCGTTTTTAGTAACACTAAAAAATATATGAAGTCATAATGATGTCCCTGTGCACTATTTTGTTAGTAAGCGTCAACCCCACGCGGACAAAAACCGTTGCAGCGAATCAAATCGCTGCAACGGTTTTGAAATGGTAAGGCATCAGGATATCCAAATGGTTAGGATTTCGCAAATCCAAATTCGGAGCGTTCTTAAAAACATGTGTCAAATAAGCATACGAGTCAAGACCACATTCTTTAGCAGTCTCGATGACGCTGAACATTGCGGCGCTTGCCTTAGCGCCTCTCGGTGTGTTTGCGAACAGAAAGTTCTTTCTGTCAATTACAAAGGGCTTAATGCTCCGTTCGGCACGGTTATTTGAGATTTCAAGCTGTCCATCGAGCAAATAATGCTCAAGATATCTCCATTGGTCTAGTGTGTAATGAACCGCCCTGCCGAAAGCGTTTTTAACAAGCCGCTGCCGTTGGAGCCACGACCGGAACTCGTCAAGGACAGGCTTCGCCTGCTCCTGACGCTTCAAATATCTGTCAGCAGGAGATAGGTCGCTCAGGTCCTGCTCAATGGCGAACAGCTTGTCACAGTAACGCTTTCCGACCAGCGCGCCGGAATCCTGACGGTCCTTTTCAGGCATGCCCTTGAGCGCTTCAACGAATTTCCGCCTCGCGTGCGCCCAACATCCGACGATGACAATTTCCTCCGGCAAAGTATGGTATCCGGCATAGCCGTCGGTGTGAAGGTACCCCTGCCAGCCTGCAAGAAACTCTCTGGGACGCAGAGCCTTTCGGTCGGGCTGGTAATCGCAGAGTACGATCGGCGAATCGATCTGGGAACCATGCCGATTGTATCTGCTTGTCCGGTACAGCCACATGTAGCTCTTCGCCTGTGCCGTTTTTCCCGGTTCTCGCAGCACTTGCAATGTCGTCTCATCGGCGTGAAGCGACGATGAATACTCAAGCATAATTTCCTTGAGTGCTACGTACACCGGCTCAAGGTAGTTTTCCGAGCACCGGAGTAGCCAGTTAGACATTGTCTGGCGGCTGAGTAGAATGCCCTGCCGCGTCCATTCCTGCTCCTGCCGGTATAATGGCACGCCGAGTACGAATTTTTGGTGCATAATATGTGCCACCGCCTCCGGAGAAGCGAAGCTACCCTTAATGACAGGCTCGTCCATCGGAGCCTTTACAATCGGAACTCCATAACTGTCGCGCTCGCAGTCTCGGCAGGCATAGACATATTTTACATGCTCGACGATTACAGCTTTCGCCGGAATAAGCTTCAATTCCCGGCGAACCTCTTTGCCCATCACATGCAGCGCACCGTCGCATTCGGGACAGAACTGCTCCGACGGCGGCAGCTTGTGCTCAACTATCTCCACAGGCAAGTCATCGGGAAGCTTATCTGTAGTCAGGCGGGTACGCTTGCGGAAATGCTTCTCGACCTCGACAAGCTCCGGCTCCGCCGTGTTCGCGTCGGCAACCAACTCCGTTTCGTTGAAAAGATTTAGCTGATTAAAATCATACTCGCTCTTTTCACTGGATGCACCAAACTGACGATGCTTCGACAGCCGCAGCTGCTCCTCATAGTATTTCACGAGGATTTTCAGCTCCGCAAGCTCCGTTTTTAACGCTATGTTTTCAGCTTGTAGTTCCACATTTTTCATGCCTTAATTATACCACGAAACGACTGATAACACTAGCCTTTTTAACGATTTCCCTTCATGTAAATGCGAGATTTTCCACTCGTGTTAGAGCCTTTGGCTGCGCAACCTTCAACCCTTCCATCAGCCATCGGAATTGTTGCGGAGTAAGCTCGTGCATTTCCGAAACTGTTCGTGGCCATTGGAAGCTTCCTCGTTCCAACCGCTTATACAACAGCACGAATCCGTCGCCCTCCCAATACAGCGCTTTTATCCGGTCGCACCGGCGTCCGCAGAATAAAAACAGGCTGTTTGAAAACGGATCGAGGTTGAAGCTTGCTTGCACAATGCACGCAAGCCCGTCTATTCCGCGCCGCAGATCCGTGTAGCCGCACGCTATGTATATACGTTCTGCTTTTGAAATGTCACCTAGCATTGTGTTTTCAGCGCGTTCAAGACGCTTGCCGCAAGCTCGGGCGATGTCCCGTTTCGGATTTCTACTTCTACGCCGTTCATACGTACCACGATTGCTCCGGTTAAGTCCGGTTCCAGCTTTACCTCCGCGAAGGTCTGAATTGCGCTTATTGCCGATTCCGTGCGCAGCGCCAGCTCCCCGCACGCGCTTTCACGCAGTCGGCGCTGCCAATAAAAATATTGCTGCCGGCTGATGCTGTTTTGTTCGCACCACGCTGTGATGTTCAGTCCACTGGTTTTTTGCTCGCGGAGCCGCCCTGCCCACTGGCTCAGCCGGTACTGTCGCGCTACTTCTCGTGTGTTCATACTTTTTCACCTCATGCTCTCTTTTCGTTGAATTTGTATTACTACTTTTTCAACCCCCGCATAAGGCTATTTTCTTACTTTTTATTGCGTTTGACTATGTCCCGATGGAGTTGACGCTTACTTTTGTTAGTGCACAGGGACTTCTATGTTATGCAAATATCATGATTCTGTACTATGAATTGTTTTACGAGTGACACCTGAAAGGGGAGAGGTCTTCACTGCTTCACTGAGCTGCTTTCGGTTCAAATGTGTATAGATTTCGGTTGTGGCGGTGTTTGCGTGTCCAAGCAGTTCCTTAAGTACCAAAACATCAGCACTGCCGCTTTGGTACATCAGGGTAGCAGCTGTATGCCGCAGTTTGTGAGGGGAGTATCCTTTTCCAGCTAGCCCTGCTTTTAGAAATAGATTTGATATGATTTGTTGAACGCGCCTCGGAGTGAGCCTTTTACCACTTCGGCTTGATATAAAGAGAGCATTATCGTCTTTGATGGCATCAATTTCGCTACGAGTATGCAGATAATCTGCGAGTGCAGCATTGCAGGCATCATTTAAGTACAATATGCGTTCCTTACGCCCCTTGCCGTAGATTCTGAGTGTATCGTCCCTGATGTGAGACAAATCGATATACACGAGCTCAGACAGTCTCATTCCGCAGTTTATAAGTAGTGTAACAATACAATAGTCGCGATCCGCAGATTTGCCGTTGATAGAGGAGAGGAGGACCTTGCACTCATCAATGGACAGATACTTCGGCATAAGCTTTTCTTTCTTTGGAGCTTTTATTGAACTCACAGGATTATCAGCAATTCTGCCATTTTCACAAAAATAACTGTACATTCCTTTAAGAGCGGTGAGTTTCACACTACGGGTTTCTATTCCGTTATTGAGAGTACTGCTTATAAAAGCCAGGTATTCGAGTATTTCAGTATTCGTAACTTCCTCAATAAGATGGAAGGGGACATCCCTAATTGAGATTGAACTAAAGTCACTATCAATACGAAGAGTGTGCCGGCCTTTGAGCCATCGCAAGAACATCCGTATATGGAGATAGTAACTGTTCACTGTGCGTTGTGTAAGATTTCGTATAATAAGCTCGTGATTTAGATACTCACGCAAAAAGCTTGGAGCTTCAATCTGATCTATTCGCAGAACTTTACCCTTATCGGGATTGAGATAAGTGCTCATGGCTTAATAACACCTCTTCCTTTGGGAATCTGAAAAAGAATCCACCACACTGATCACACCTGTAGTTCCAAGCCGAGCGTCCGAGCCGGAGCACAGATACAATGCGGCTGTCATCTCTGTGATATGTAATTTTTCCGCATTTTAGGCACTCTACAGCGCAATCCTGTTCATCAGATCTATTAGTGCAACCAATTGTTCGAGCTTATTTAGATTGTATGAATATGGCGAGGGCCGACAGCCGACCTCTAAACAAATATCTTTCCAAATGCTATTATGGCCACAATCTTGGTGTGTACGTATCAGCGATACAGCGTGTGCGTATTCGTGGCGTATAATGTCTACATAATCAACCTCCGGCATAACGCATAAATATCTATTGTTAAATGTTATTGAATACGGGATAAAGTTATTAGTATGGAACCAACAAGCCGCGACGGTTTTGTGCTGTTTTGAATATGTTGAGAGCCTGATGTTTTTGGTATTGACTCTACATAGTTTATCAAGCCTATCGTATTCAGCCCTAACATAAACCAACGATTTCATGAATTAGTTCCTCTCACGCAATAAATAAAACAGTATATATGCAATAATATTACCACGATAATTATATATAGTCAATTTACGCTGGCGAATAGGTTCGACAACATTAACGATTTGATAACTGGGAGTTTCAATGACAATGAAAATTCCCCCTGATGTCAGAGGGCGTTTTGTGCATCTTCAATTGATACGTTAGTCAACGGTATTAATTTGGGCAAATTGAGATTCACGCTGAAACCCCAATATCAAACATTAACACTTTCGACACCAACCAAAAAGCAGAGTGAATATTCACTCTGCTTTTTGTCTAATGTTACTGACAGTCAAGACTAATCTGACATACTAAAATGTTGCTGCTGTATATGTAAATGACTGCATTGGAGATTCAAATTTTTTACCTCCGTTTGTTACAACAAGTTTCCAGTAATATGTTTTTCCGTTCTGGAGTGTAGCAAGTATTGGTGTATCGCTTGTCCAATAGCCTGTTTTGTTGTTTGGGTTATTCAGGTAATTATATGATACGCCGGAAGATGAGGTAATGTGGAATTCATATCTCATCTTACTTGTGTTGTCAGTGCTCTGGGCTATTTGTTTTTTATTACCGTCGTATAGAATAAACTCGACTGAATCAAGTTTGCCATTAAAAGTAATAGTAGATTTGCACCCATATGTCTTTTTTACGTTGAGTTTACCTGGATCAGCCGTGCTGGTATCGGCAGAAGACTGAATTTGAATCCACCCAGCTTCAAAAGAGTAAAAATCAACCACTATATCATCCGGAGGAATTATTGGCTCTTCAACATCTTCCTTCCAGACAGCATATATAGTTACATTCCTCTCCCCCGAAATCGTCGATCCTGCAGTATATACTACCACCTTTGTAGCAGGCGCTGCTCCCCATCCCATAAAAGTATATCCACTTCTAGTTGGAATAACAGAACTTGTTTTCCATCCGGGACCATCCGAGTATCGTGTTTCCTTAGGAGGCGCCCCGGTTCCCCCATTTGCATCATACGTTAAAGTAAAAGTCGTTCGCCACATTGCATAGAGGGTAATATCACCGTTAAAGCTGTAAGTACCTCCAGCGTCGTATTTAGGGCTTCCCACTGTGCCAGTAGTCGTCCAGTGTGTAAACTCATACTCGCTTTTTGTTGGCACTGTGGAACTCAGTTTGACCGAAGAACCAGATGTGAAAGTTTGCTTTGACGGCGCACCAACACCACTGTTTGCATCATATGTTATTGTGTATGATTGCACCGGTGGCGGCGGTGTTGGTGTTGAATTTGGTTTGGTGTATGTGATAAACGCCCAATTTGATTTTCCTGCGGTATTGATTGCCATTACTCGGTATTCCCATATATCAAACCTACTAAGCCCTCTTGAAATGTATGATGTTCCACCGGCATAGTCTCTGTCAGGCACCCATTCTGCTGGATTTCCATGAGTTTTATATTCAACAACATAATCTACTCCAGCTGATCCTTTCCATGATAGCGCGGCACTTGTATTACTCGCCTTTGATACAATCAAGCCAGCCGGCGTGGTTGGCGGATATACAGGCTGTGTTACTCCAGAGCCTGTCAAGTGAATAACTTTTGCTCCCATATTACATGCAGCCGTATGGTTGTTAGACCTGTTGTAACTTAAATTATATCTACTATCATTTAACGCATTGTTGTGTGCATAATACTTGGCATTGCCATTCAAATCAAAACCACTACAGATAAGCATATGCGGTGATTTTTGATGTGTATAACACCATTGAATAACAACATCACCCGCAGATAATATATCTTTGTTGCTTGCTATGTTTGCATTTCCCTTAGAATCTAATATCAAGCTTGGAAGGCTTGGAAGATTGCTATTATTTTCTGAAACATTGCTTGGTCCCAATCCAGTTGCTGATCCAATTGCTCTATAGCACGGCCCAGTGCCTACCTGTTTGGAAATATTGATACCGCCTGCAATTACACATCTGGATACAAATTCAGCACATTCTCCTACTCCATCATTCCAATGAGCTGCGGCATAATGTAAGGCAGCATCAGCATCGTAGGTAAATTGAGCAGCATCAACAGCTATTCCAGTTGCCGAATACAATACTACACATATTATCAATACAAGGATTAAGTTTGTTGTACGTTTAATCATTCTGCCCTCCGGAAGTATAATTTATGATTTTTCGTCATTGCCAAGACCTTGACTTGAATAAACAAATGCCGTCCATTCAGTTGCACCCCACTCCACATCATACCCGATAGCTTCAC
>JGI994J12354_10005253_pt1 | contig 11228 bp, 11 predicted proteins | sample IntmicLarv3ML3BL_FD_12354 | JGI IMG/M metagenome (IMG submission 12354) | reverse complement strand
AAACGTTCTAAAAAGGGTTAAATAAAGGATACACTTAACCGACTTTACTCGGTGAAAGATATGGGAAGGATCAGACCTACATACATCAAGAGAGTTTCGATAGAACTTGTCAACAAATACCCTGAAGTATTCAGCGAAGACTTCGAGAACAACAAGGCAATGGTCAACTCTTTGACAGACGTTTCTTCAGTGACCATGAGGAACAGGATCGCAGGATACATCACGCGCTACCGTTCTCAGGTACAGTTGTAGATCCGCGGAAATAAGCCCGCGTGGGGTAGCTTGGATATCCTGCGAGATTGCGGATCTCTTGACCCGGATTCGAATTCCGGCGCGGGCACTCATTTTGTTTCATTTCTCGTTTTGTTTCTGTTTCATACACACAGTGCTGTTTTTGAGGATAGTATAAGTATAACATAAAGTATACTTGTATTAGGTGATGAAATGCCGCAGGTTTCGTTATATTTGGACAAGCCACTCTACAAAGAGGTTCAATCGGTTGTGAAGAGAAAAGGCGTGTCAATGTCAAGTTTCGTCAGTAATGTGCTAAAGGAATACCTCGAAGATGATTGGCCTGAAGAGTTCCTCGAGGTCATAGGATCAATGAAGGATGAACCGTTCGAACTCCCTGAGGATATTCCGTGGTCCTTTGACTCAAAGAGGGAAACCCTATGACATACTACCTCGACGCAAATATTCTTGTCTACATCATTAGAAATGTGAATCGAGAAAATCTGGATGCCAGAATAAAAGCTTCCAGAAAATATATCAAAGTACCATCCATTGTCAAGGCCGAATTGATCACCGGAGCATACAAAAGAAATGATACAGAAGACGCTCTCATCAGGATTGAAAAACTTTTGTCTCCATTCGAAGTAGTACCGTTCGATGATGCAGCTTCAGAAGTTTACGGAAAGGTCCGCGCAGACCTTGAAGCAAAAGGAAAGGTCATCGGTGCGAATGATATGATCATAGCAGCTACGGTCCTATCCCGAGGAGGAATTTTGGTCACCAACAATGTGAAGGAATTCGAACGGATCGAGGGGCTGCAGATCGAGAATTGGAGTAAATGATCATTCGGTCTCGTCAGGCCATTCCTTTCTTACAATTTCGAAGTCACCGGGGGGGATGATCCTTGCTATCTCCTCTTCGGGAACTTGAAACTCTTTTGCCAACTCTGCGGTCTTCTTTCCCACTTTTCCTCTTCCCGGTCGTATCACGACATACTTCTTTGATGCCGCTGTGATCGAATCCAACGGAGCACACATTATCTTCCGCGTATTCTCATACGTGATCTCACCGACTGCAAGTTCAACAGGCAAGTGGTATTCGTAGTTCCTTTTACCGCGGATGATGAATGCTCCTCTGGGAACGAATTCTCCTGCCTGCGGTGTTTTACTTACTTGATCGGGAAGCACCCAGAATGCACTTCCTTCCATGAACGCAGAAACCCAAGCTTTCGATTGTGCCAGCGCGAATATGCATGCTTCCCGTAATTCACTTTCCGAAGCATCATTTCCTTTCTTGACGATGACCGACGGAGCGCCATGGACGTCTGCGTGTGCGTACACGTCATCATCCTTCAGATGCTTCTTCACGATGCCGTCGTTAGTGTGTGCGTCACGTCCTGCGATGATCAATCGTCCCGTTGACGTCAGGAACCATTTGTAACGTTCGAACCAGAATTGTTTCGTTGGTTGTGCTTTACCAAGCATTGCCGCCTTTGCTTTATCGAATCCTTTCTTCTTGCGTTCAAGCTGTTCGATACTTTCCTTCAAAGCTTCCTTTGCTCTTGACGCCTTTTCACCCATTTCCTTTCCGTGCTGGTAGATGTCCGAGGCGTTAGCGTCAAGTCCTCTGGTGTAGTCCAACGTAACATCAAGATTGTCGAGGGTCGCAGTTATTTTCTTCTTGGACGGGTCGATGGACGTCACGAAAGGTATCTTCATCGCACCTTCTTTCAATTTCTCCCATCCAAGCTTTTTGGATTGTTCATTCAGTACTTTCAGTAATTCATCGACCTTACCGTAATTCGCATAAACGGAATCTCCTCTCCTTCGCTGATCCTCAGCCTCTCCGAGATACTCTTCTATTGTCTCTGATTGACGGTCGACACGTCTTTGCAGCTTTTCCAGCTCTGGGTCTACGAATGCTTGATCCTCAGCGTCTTTTACAGTGGAAATGAAGGTGTTCATCGCCTTCGAGAAAGTTTCCTCCTGGCTCACGTCCAGATCGGAATATATCTGCATTTCAAACGGTGTTACATCAATTATCTCGTCACCTTCGCGGTATATCATCGGTGACGGTGTCGCAAGGTCATTGACAAGACCTTCCATCGCTTCGTATAACCTTTTCAGGTCATTGTCCGAAACATCAGCGATCTTCAGATTCTTGTCGATCCCGGTGCGTTTGCAGACTTCCTCAGCATACTGTCCGCCGAGATTTACGCCGGTTGCCAACGTCCTTACGAGATCTGTTTCCGAAGAGCGAATTGAACTTTGGAATTCTTCGTATGTCGATGATGTAGGATCGAAACGCGATCTCGGTAATATGTAGTCTTCACCGGGGCGCGTTATACGATCCTTCCTTGCTTTGTGCACAAGACAGTTCAATATCTTCCCGTCAAGCACCAGCAGGACATTCCCGCCGCCGAAGAGTTCGAAGACAAGTTGGTATTCCGCATCCGCTTTAAGCAGCTCAAGGATGACCACTCTGTCGAAACCGGCCTGTTGAACCTTTCCGATACGTGCGTTGTCTACGTATTTTCTTAAAAATGAGGCGAACGACGTCGGAAGAAGAGGAGTATCAGGTTTCTGTTCCGGTATGTATAACCATTTCTTATCTCTGAAGAAGAGTTCTTTCTTTCCCTGGCCCTGAACGTTTATCCTGAAGAGAACGCTGGATCCCCAGTGGAATATCTTGTCCATATGCGCGTCCCTGAGGCCTTCCATCTCATGAACGACGGTACGAACGTCAAACGAACTCATCTCCTTCTTCATGATATCAGCAATGACATCACAGTGATAAAGTTTCTCAGTCTGCGATAAGGGAGAAAAGCAGTTCATGGTTTTTGAATTCGTTCAAAGGATATCCGGGCTGTCTGTGACATCAGTTTCACACACAGATGCAGCTGGCACATCGATGTTCTCATTATTCGGTAAGGGATGTTTTGCTATCATCACGATTCCGTTGTCATGCCTTATCACATCCGCCGCCACGCCGTACACCTCGCGGATGTTCCTTTCCGTTACGACTTCCTCGGGCGTTCCGTATGCCATTATACTGCCTTTTTTCATCATGATGATTCGGTCGCAGTACTTTGCGACCGTGTTCAGATCATGAGCGGCGATCATTATCGCAATGTCCTTTTCCCTTTTTATCAGGTCTCTGAAGTACTGCATCACTTCCAATGTATACCGTATATCCAAATGTGCGGTCGGTTCGTCCACTAACATTATCCTGGGCTGTTGAACATAAGCCTTTGCGATCAGCGTTCTCTGACGTTCTCCGCTGCTCAGCTGTGTGATATCCCTTTTCCATAAGTGGTCGATACCGAACATTTCCAGTGCGTTCTTCACCACTGTTTCGTCCTCAGGTGTTTCCCACCACAGGTTCTTCCTGTGGGGATACCTGCCTAACATGACCACCTCGTAAACACTCAGGTTGAAATCAGGAGGGAACTCCGTCGGGATGTTGGAACACATCTTTGCCATTTCCTCCAGCGAGACCTTTCGAACGTCTAAACCGTTTACACTAAGTTCACCGGATTCTATCTTCAGCAATCCGTTTATCGATCTCAAAAGTGTCGATTTTCCGCAGCCGTTCGGTCCTATTATCCCTATGAGTTCCCCTGCTTTGACAGATAACATTATATCATGCAGAGCGTGGAAGTCCTCATACATCACATTGATGTCCTTTCCAGTGATCAGTTCAAGCATAGCTCTTCCCCCTTTGTTTCAGAATGAATACGAAGAACGGGATACCAATGAGCGTTGTTATTGCGCCGATCGGTATGACCGCACCTGTGATGTTTATTATCTCCTTGACCAGCACATCCGCACTTGAAAGCAGCAGCGCACCGATGACCATACTTGCCGGGAACAGCATCCTGTGATCACCGCCAAGCAGCATCCTGGCCAGATGGGGGACGATCAATCCTACGAACCCAATGATCCCGACGAATGCAACACATATCGCGGTAAGGAATGAAGCAGTAAGCATTGAGACGATCCTGAACCGATCGTAATTCACACCTAATTCCATGGACTGTTCACGTCCCAGGAGAACTACGTTGAATGTTCGGGAATATATCATCAGTATTGCAGAGACTATCAGTACGGGTATCACGATCACCGCGGCAATATTCCAGGAAATTGAAGAGAAACTGCCGTACAGGAATCCTAATATTCCATGTGTGTGATTTTCACTTGTAAGCATTATTATCGTGGTGAACGCACCGAATCCCATTGCTGTGATGACCCCTGCAAGCACGAAACTTATGTTGGAATTACCGCTGACCTTGGATATCGAGAAAGTGATGAAGAACGCCAGCACTGCGAACGCAAATGCAAAAATGGACATGGTGTAGTAACTCAACAGTACCGTAGACGAAAAGAATACGATATACAGCGTAGCACCCAATCCCGCACCTGACGAGACCCCGGTCATGTAAGGATCCACAAGAGGATTCCTTATGACCGCCTGGAAAACGATTCCCGCAACCGCCAACCCTGCGCCGACACCGAATGTAGCCAACACTCGTGGGAATCTGAGATTGAAGATAGTTCTCTCGATACCGTTGGTCACTCCGTTATGGAATATGTTGATCAGCGAGTCGATAACAACCATGAATGAATAGTTGACAGTACCAAGTGCCAGCGATGTCAGGACCATCGCAAATAATGCTAAGATGCCGAAGACCATTATCATCAGGAGTCTGATCTTCATCTTGCCGGATACGGAATCTGCAGGCAGGTTGCTCATTTATATCACTTTAGGAGAGAAGGCGGGGGAGGCCCCCGCCTGTTTGAAATCGTTTACGCAGCCGCCGGCTTGTTGTTCGTGTATCCCACGAGTACGTCCAAGTTGGTGTCAACGCATTTGGGAAGTCCGGCCAATGTCAATGCCGCTCCGCCGTCGGTCTTTGAGTATGCATCAGGGTTGATGTACAGGCTCAGTACAGGAAGTCCCCTGTACACAGTGTACGGAGTGACCCTTGAAAGATCGCTTCCGGCATCTCCGCCTATGAACACGATGTTCCCTGATTTCACCGCACCGCAGTTGCCCCAGTCGGACATCCCCTTCATCTTTGTCAGAAGACCGTCGATCGCAGCGTCCGAGGGCATTGAGAGCTTGTTGGTCCACAATACGATCAGAATGTCCACACCGCCCGTTCTTGTGGAAACGTAGTCGGAGTCCAAAGCTGCCCAGCCGGAGCCGGATACAGGAGAGTTCATCTTGCTTGTGGCAGCGGCCATGCTGCATACAGCGGCATCAAACCCCGCGGCATACACTCCGGAACCGGTCCATGCATCAATGTTGGAGAAATTGCCTGAAGCGTCTGTGGCAAGGTTACCGAGGCCGGTGGCGATCATTATTGTTTTACGTGATGCGTCGGATGTAGCTGCGTTCAGCGATCCGATCTCTGTTCTGAGACCGTCGATGATATCTTCGTAAGAACCGTCCTTCAAGACCTTTCCGGTGATCTCTATGTTCTTGTAGACCCCGTCGATAGTGTCGTTGGCACCGTACATCAGAACGACGAACATTCCCGCATCCCTCAATGTGTTGTATGCTGCCTTCCCGTTGTTACCTGAACCGTCGATGAATGTAACGTCAGCATCGATAGCCGATATTCCGTCAGTATTCGGGCTGGTGTAACTTCCTACGGTCGGGACCCCGGCAGGTATGTCCGGGTGAGTGCATGATGTGGATACAGCAACGATCTTGCTCGCGTATCCCATGTAACATACTATATCCGCAATTGCCGGGCTGGCCGCGGTTATGCTTTCAACATTGTCCGGAATACTTATCTCATTCCCGGCAGCATCCGTGAAGCTGCCTGTGCCGTCTTCATCACCGGACATGATGAAGTAGACACCGATGGACGCCACCGCAAGAACGGCGACGATCGCGACCACATACAGTTGTTTTGTTTCCATACCATAACCTCTTTTTTTGCGACAGTTTGTTACATGTATAAATATTGGATGTATAATCCAACAGAGAAAATCGAACAGTCTGGCCATAATTGAGAATGGTCAAATTATGTTCCCACAGGAAGTATCCATAACATCTTCGCAGCCGCGTATTCCGAACTGCGGCGGAGGATCTTGCGCAAGCCGCAAGAACATTTCCGCTTCAACAAAGTTTATCAATGATTTCACGTTAACCCACATTTACGCCGCTGTGGCTAAGGGGTATAGCGACGCCTTGGTAAGGCGTAGGTCGCGGGTTCAATTCCCGTCAGCGGCTCCACTTTTTCAATCCATTTTGTAGAACACGAAACCCGACCATATCTTCGGATAGAAGAATGTAGTTTTCTTGGGCATGCGTTTCCCGATCATTGAAAGATCCCAAATTCCTTTCAAACTCGGATCGTTCAGAACGATAGCAAGATCATATTCCTTCCGAGCCATCTTCTTCTCCACCGAGGGATATTCAGCGTCGTAAGATACTGTGACGTTTCCCTCATTGTATCCGTATATTTTTTTCAGGATCAGTTCCTGTGCGACGTAAGTATCCAAGGACCACAGCGGATCACTGTCATTCTTGTATTTCCCGAGGAAGCACTTTCCGGACTTGAACATCAGTCCCATCTGCCATTTTCCGAGATCGGAGATCATATCTTCCTTCGTCTTGACCTCTTTGACTTCCATTATTTTGGAGATGTCGGCTATCGCTTCGTCTTCCGTTATCTTATCCGATCTCAGTAAACGATGTGTGGGCCACACAACAAGTCCCTTATCCTTTGCGGAGACGAGCGTTGCAAGCACATATCCTTTCTTTTCGTTGTCCGGATTCTCCAAAGAGTAGTTCAATGCCGTTTCGTAACGGTGGTGCCCGTCCGCGATCAGCATCTTCTGCTTTTTCAGCTCTTTTGATATCTTTGCGGTCAGCGAAGCGTCACTTATACGCGAGATGCTGTGTTCCACGCCTGCGTTGTCAATGTAACAGTACAACGGAACAGCACTCTTCAGTATCTGCGTCTCAAGTTCGTTATCGAATCCTTCGTATATCCCGAATATCGATTCAACATGGGCTTCCAGGTCTCTGAGTAAATTGAGACGGTCCTCCTTCACCTTTGAGAACGTCTCTTCGTGCGGAATGACGTTACCGTTCTCGTACTGTTCTGTTTTCAGGATCCCTATCAATCCCGTCCTCACGTATTCCTTACCGGCATCGGAGAAACTTTGGCGGTAAAGATAGAATGAGTCATTATCCTGAACGAGAGCGCCTTCTTTTATCCACGACTCAAGTTCCTGTCTGGCTCTTGTATATCTTCCATTTTCAGGCATCAAGGTCAAACGGGTAACGTTGTGATCGTTCGACTGCAGTTCTTTAAGATATTCCTCGCCTATCACATCATAAGGCGGTGAAATTCTGCTGTCTATCTTTTCATTCTTTTTCAGATTCGGTCTTGATCCTGCGAATGGAAGAAACGTTACCATATACAAACCTTCGAAGCACCCATAGCGTTCAGCGTAATAAGAATTACCGTTCTCTTTTTGTCATTGTTTACTTATACGATAAGAAGATGTTCAAGCAGAGGACAAAGGGAATCCACAGTCTTTCTGAATGATTTCGGTGATGTGACATGTTCAAATCCAAAGGTGCAGGAAAAGGGACCGACAAGGGAGCACGTGCAGAATTCGATCAGTTGCATTCCCACAAAGGACGTAAGAAGATAAACGTGACCGGAGACTCCATGAAAGGTCTTAAAGTGGCGTTCTCAAAGAATCTGATCAACGACGATATGGAAACGGCAGAGGTGCTCCTGATCGCGATATTACAGAATTCCGGAGATTTTTCCAAGGATATCAGAGATTGTGACATCAGAGTCGAATGTTCCGAACAGATATGGGACCGCAACAAGATCAGTGTGACAGATTCCGGTAAAAAAGTGATACGTTTAACGGTCGATGAGATCATGGACGCCATCAGTAACGGAACGATCCGTCAAGTGATGGATTCGTCTGTTATGAAATGGGAAAAAGCGATCCAAGAATCTCAGAATGCTGATAAATGAGCCGACAGTTCAGCATATTCTCGGAACAGGATCGCCGATAGGTGCTTCAATGACGCGTCTGCCGCCTATTTCCGTTCTCATGATGACGCGCTTGTTCTTTCCGTCGTTCGCATGACCGATGATCGCAGCATCCTTTCCTAACGGATCCTTTCTCAATGTTTTGACAATTTCCTCGGCCATTTCCGGAACACATGCGATAACGACCTTCCCTTCATTGCCGATGTTCAGCGGTTCGATACCTAAGAGGTCACAAGCGTTCACGACCGCAGGTCTTAACGGAATTGATGTTTCGTTGACATCCATTCCTACGCCGGATTTGGAACACCACTCATTCAGTGTGTTCGCGATCCCACCGCGGGTGGGATCCTTCATTGCGGTTATTCCGCCGATCTTCAATATTGACTCGATGAGTTTGTTCAACGGTGCGACATCACTTTGAACTTCACTCTCAAATCCGTAACCCTCTCTGAACGACAGCAATGAAACACCATGGTCTCCCAACGTACCGGAGACGATGATCGCATCACCGTTACGAACGCTGCTGTCAGTCGTCCACTGCTGTTCTGTTTTTCTGTATTGGCGTACAACATCGAAATTCCCGTCAAGGTATCTGGATCTCTTACCTATGGCTGACGTAACCATTACCATCTGATCGATCGCACCGGATTCCATCACTTTGGTGTCACCGGTCGCAACAGGAACACCGCATTTTCTTGACGTATTCCCGACACTTTTCATGACACGGTCAACGATATCGATATCCAAACCTTCTTCCAATATCACTGCGCAGGATATCGCTAACGGTTCTGCTCCCATGACCGAAATGTCATTCACAGTACATTGACAGTGCCGGCAACAGACAATGAACCGATATCTCCGCCGGGAAAGAACAATGGTTTTACAGTGTGGCCGTCCGTTGTGAAAACGATGCCGTCAACAACAGCCGAATCGTCCAAGGAATCCAACGGAACGTCCGACTTCATCTTAGGAAAATGTGATGTGATGTGCTTGTTAAGGAATTCCTGCATGGTCTCCCCGCCCGCACCGTGATTCATGACGATCTTTGCCATCAACCACGTGAATGCTGACGGTATCCATAAAGATTGTCACAGAACTTCTTCATACGGATCGTATTCAAAACGCAGCATGCATCTTTCCTATGGCATCGGTAACATCCATTCTGATCCCGGAATCCTTCGCATACTCCTTCCATTCTGACGCAACAGATAACGTAGCATCAATAACATCATCAGCGTTCTTTATTCCCGCTGTGTATGCAACATCTTTCAGATCTTTTCTTACGATGCCGTCAAGTTTTCCGTTGACGGACATCTGATGTCTTCTTATCCAGAAATTTGACGGGTTGTATGCGTACGTGACGTCATAAGCAGGAGCAAGTCTCCATTTGTCTCCTTTCCTGAGCATGAATGATACGTTCTTTGTATGATCGTCACAATTCTTCATTATGACGTTGAATACCATTCTCCTGAACAGCTGTTCCTGATCCGCATATGGCATCTGAAGGCGTCTCATCACTCCGAATACTTCTTCATAAGAATACTTCCCGGGCATTTTGAAATCCATATGGAACATTGCGCACAATGTCTGCATATGTACCTTTTCAGACCCGATGCGGTCGAATCTTTTGGTCATGAAATGTTTCTTTTCGCCCAATTCCAAAAGACGGCATTCTGTCATCTCAATACCGCAATCGGCTGCCATTCTGTGATATGCGTATTCGATCGAACAGTATCCTTTATTTTTACCAACTGGCTCTGTGTCGAATTTGATGAGCCATTGTGTGAATTCCTTGGGAAGTTCCAATTGACCGGACCGTACTTCCATTGTCGATTCGTTCACGGCGATTATCGCTTTAGCTCTTGCGCCTCCTGCCGAGGTTCCTATGGAAATCAGTTTTTCCATTCCGTTGTCGTTCAGTTCTGTTTCCGCGGATGTCCTGTCGCACAACACATCACCTGCAAGGGAAGCCAATAGATTCACATCTATGTCCGCATCATCAGAATGTTCCGTTGAAGGTTCATATTCCAATGCACCGATCCCTCTCTTTCCGATGTAACATAATCGATCGAATGGAGTGAATTTTCCCACCGATATGCCTTTCCGTTTAAGCCACAGGTCGATAAGAGCATTCCCGAATGCATCAGGTATCGAATCGGACAAGAGTCCCGGAAGTCCGTTGAACGTTTTTCGGTCCAAGGATTCGAAACAGAATATCTTTTCAGAAAGCGGCATAAGAGCAGGAGCGAGTTCATCCCCGTTCTCGATATATGACTGATCATATTGGAACACCGCACATTGTTTCTTTTCACCCCATGACGCATAACCTACGGTCTTACCCCAGATGTTTATTTTTATGATATTCATCATATTACCGCCGGTTTCCTGCGGGATGCACGTTTTGGGGCACTTCCATGAAGTTTGGCAAGTAATATCGGACTCATGTTCTCATCTTTCAAAAGATCTTCCAAAATGTTGATGCTTTTGAGACCCCGGAGTACAGCGATCAAAGTAAGGAGTGTAACATTCCTTCCGGTCTCGAGATCACTTATTGTCTTCTTGTTTACTCCGGATACTTCCTGCAACTCGTCCCGTGTCATGTTGATATTCAACCGGATCGTCTTGATCTTGCTGCCGATGACCGCAAGTAATTCTGTATTGGAAGCGTAGTACACATCAACGAGGTCCATGTTCGGCATAGGCAGATACGAGTTAAAAATCATTTCCAAGTTAAGATAACTTATACGTTATGTTATATGCATTTTTGGCAGTTAACATAACATAAAAGTATAGTTAACTTTTTTTTAAAATACACATCGGAATGCATTTTTCCGTCAAACATCCGGGTCTTTTCCCCTCCTTTCCGAAATGACCAATCCCGCGACGGTAAGGATCGCACCGCATACGGCCATTATCGTGATCGTCTCATCAAGAACAAGAGCTGCAAAGATAATTGCCACAG
>JGI994J12354_10005252_pt1 | contig 11229 bp, 11 predicted proteins | sample IntmicLarv3ML3BL_FD_12354 | JGI IMG/M metagenome (IMG submission 12354) | reverse complement strand
CGGCGTGGCGCTCCATGAGTAGGAACTCCTCGGTGCGCATCTCTTTGACCTTGTAGGGGCCCGAGCCGGCATCATTCACCAGCAGCCAGCCCTTGCCATAGTCGCCAAACTCGCCATAGGAGCCCGAGGCGGCAAAGTTTGCGCGCACCAGCTTTTCATCCAGAACATAGAGGCGAATGGCGATTTCCGGGAAGGTACCTGAGGGATTCTTGAGGTTAAAGCGGACGGTGTAATCGTCGATGACATCCACGCTGTCCACAATGTCCAGGAAGAGGTAGGCGTAGCCTTCGCCCAAGGTCAGCATACGGTCCATGCTGAACTTGACATCATGGGCGGTAAAGGGGTTGCCGCTGTGGAACTTGACATCATCACGCAGATAGAAGGTGTAGACCGTGCTGTCGGCGTTGGCCTCCCAGCTCTTGGCCAGGTTGGGCTGAAGGCTGCCGTCGCTCACGGGGAAGGTCAGGGTATCGTACATGTTGAGGAAAGCGTAGGAATCAGACAGCTTGCTGCCCACACCGGGATCGATGTAGGTCGGCCAGTTTTCGCGCATGATGATGGTCTTGTCGCCGCGATTAACAGCGCTTGTGGCCTCTCCAGAAGAGGCCGCATTCGATGTCCCTCCGCCGGCATTTCCGCCCCCGCTCCCGCCTGTGGTCGCGTTTCCGTCCGCGGACGGTGCGCTCGCACATGCAACGGCGAAGAGGAACATGAAGGCCATGGTGAGGCACAGCAGATGTTTCAGGAAGTTTTTCATGGTTTCACTCCTCAATTTTTAGTTAAGATTGCCACTTTTTGGGATAAAAACAGTGGGTACCATGGCAGTATTGTATCAAATATTATTCCAGCACTCATTGGCTGTGCGCCCAAATTATCCAAAAATTTATTAGGCGCGTGCACAATGTGCCGCGCCTAATAATGCAATAAAATGGAAGCACCGAACGGTGCTCCCCGGCCTCCAGGCGCTAGACCTGCGGCTTATGGAGGGGACTGGTTTGCATGATACGCCGGATAGCCAGGGCCACATAGAGATCCATAACCTCGGGCATCCGGGTGACGGAAACCCGCAGGCGCTCCCGGGCCTGGTTGAGACGGTATTGCACCGTATTGCGGTGCAGAAACATCCGCTGCGCCGTACCGGCTACGCTGCCACCGGCATCAAAGAAATAGACCTCTAAGGTTTTAAGCAGCCGCTGATCGTCGGCCTCGGTGGTGCTCAGGGGGGCCAGAATGCGAATATGCCGGGCGATTTCGCCCTCGCCCCCCGAGAGGATGCTCTGGCACCGCTGAGCAAAGCGCATCTCGGACAAGGTGAAGAGATGCTGGGTGGGATAGATAATCTGCGCCAGGGGCATATTGCGCACATTGAGCATAAAGGCCTCGCGCAGGGCGGCCATGTCGCCCAGCTCGCTGCACAGGGTGAGGATGATCGGCGTCCCCGCCTGAGTCTGTGCCTGCACAAAGCTCTCGCTGATCGACTGCATGTCCTCGGCCTTGGGGCCTCCGCCAATCAGCAGCATCCCCCAGCCATTGTAGACCTCGGTGAGCAGCATGGGGCAGATGTGCAGCAGCTCCTCGGCGGCCCTGCGCACCACCTCGCCGGGGGTGCGTGTGCTGGAGGGCGTTTGCGCGGGCTGAATGAGCCACAGGGTGCGCAGGGTTTCGATATTGATATTAAAGGTGGTTGCCAAAAGCTGAACCTTATAGGGCTCGTCCTGCATGATGGCCCGCAGCAGTTCGTTGACCGCCTTGCGGCCATAGCCTGGGCTCCACATACTCACCGCCGCCTGCACGGCCTCGGCCGCCTGATAGACCAGGTCGGGGGCCAAGGGCTCTCCCCGTTTGAAGATGTGGAGCTGAAAGCCGGTATCGGGCAAATCGTTGACCTCGGTGGTATAGACGGCATGCTCGACCCCTTGGAGGGTGATGACGGGGGCCTTTTGGGCCAGAACCTCCAGAAAGTTATCAAAGCGAAAGCCCCTGGGCCAGAAGGCGGCATCCAAAATCGTGCCATCCTGCCCGGTCACCAGCACACAGGCCTGAAGCCGGTCGCCAAGGGCTTGCACCACCGCCGATACGCCGTGCTGGTGGGGCAAGCCACGCAGCACCGATTCCATGACATCGTTTTTCAGGTTCCCGGCAATGTCACGGTTTTTGATAATGGCCTCGATGACCTCATAAATGACCTCGCTGTATCGTAAATCGGACCGGTTTTCCGGCATGGCGATGAGCGGAAAACCCAGCGCGTCGGCCTCGGCGATGAGCAGCGGATCGATGCTGGGTAAAATGACGCCCACATAAAAGAGGATGAGGCCGACACTGCCATTGGCATAGAACTCTTGCAGGCTGGCGCATTGGCGGGCCACGCTCTCCTTCGCGCTGGCCAGGGCGCTGATAATGAGCTCATTGCCATAGTGGTCGGCGGCGATGCGCCGAAGCTGACTGCCGTGCGGGCGCCCGCCCCGGGTGTACTCCGAGACGCTGATGGAGGAGACAAAGCGGTCGAGCCCGGCATGGCCGGCCACAACCCGGGCTTCTCGCAGGGTGGGCAGCTTCAAAATATCGGCGACGGTCAGGCTCATAGACAGAGAACTCCTTTCAGAAAACCGGCTTGATGCTATCATCATATCAAAGGATACCCACGCAGGGCAAGAAAAAGTGTGTTTTCAAATATAAGGAGGATTTATCATGAAGCTGAAAATCATCAATCCGGTACCCGGCCTGGATTTTGTGGAGCCCGAGTACCGCGCCTATCTGGACCCCGTACTGCCACCCGGTGTAGAGCTGGACTTTGAGGGCATCACAGCGGGCTATCCCAGCATCGAGGCCAGCATCCACACCGCTTTCAACGCGCCCGAGATAATTCGCCTGTGCGACAAGGCCGAAAAGGAGGGGTATCAGGGCATCTTCCTCAACTGCTTTGCCGACCCGGCCATTACGGCCGTCCGCGAGTTTTTACGCATCCCGGTCTATGGCGCCTATGTGCCCACCATGCTCACGGCCCTGGCCCTGGCCGAACGGGTGGGCATGATTACCATCAACCGGGGCACTATGCTCTCGGAGGAGCAACGCGCCCGGGTTGTGGGTATCTCGGACCGTCTGGCCGCCATGATCATGGTGGAGATGGGTGTTCTTGACCTGCGTTCCAACCTGGAATCACTGCTTAAAACCCTGTCGGACGCCTGTGTGAGCATGTACGAGCACCATCGCTGCGATGCCGTGGTGCTCGGTTGCACCGGGATGCAGTTTATCGTGGGCCAGCTTCGGACGCGGCTCAAGACGCTCAAATGTCCGGTGCAGGTGGTTGAGCCCTTTGCCGCCGGAGTCTCCCTACTGGAATACACGGTGCGCATGGGCTTCACAAACAGTACCCACGGGGTGGAGAAGTTTATTCCACCGGAGGATGTTCGCCTTTCATAGGGACAGAAAGATAGCGCTCCGGCAGGCGCGGCACTACATGTACAGTCGCATGGAAGAATGGCACAAAGCCAAGCGGAGAAGGGAGAGCGATACTATGGGACAGATAATACCCCATATATCATAAAATGGGTACCCATTTTATGATATATACAAAACAAAAAGCGATGCAATCCGTCCTTCTGTCGGACAGCTTGCATCGTTTTGTTTTGTGGCTCCGTCTGCTTAATACAGAGAAAACTCTACCGCATCTTCTCAAAGATATGTGCTTTGACCCGGACTCTCCCATGCATGGAAAATTGAAAGAAACACTGTTGCTGATGATGGAGGGAGGAAACAAAGATTGAAAGCTGTTTTTGCAAAAGAGAATATCTCCGATGGCCCGGAGGGTATTATTCTGGAATCCATGTTAGAGGGTTATGCCGAATACTATTCTGCTGAGCTTTCTGAGAAGGATACATCGCGGTCAAAAAGAAAACGCGCTTATAGGCAAAAATAATGGTGGTGGCATCCCATTGGGGTATCTTCTGGGCGATGAGCAAAAACTTGTGATTGACCCATTGACCGCACCGATTGTTAAAGAAATCTTTGCCCTCAAAATACTCCGAAACCCGGAGGACGCTGAGGACATCATGCAGAATGTGTTCATTGCGGTGTTCGACAAGATAACCGAGCTGAAAGAGCCCGCCGCTTATTACAAATGGCTCAACCAAATCACGGCCAACAGGTGCATGAACCACTTTCGCAAGAAAAAAGCCTTTATCGGTGATGAGTAGGACATTCTGGAGATCATGGAGCCGGAGGAGGATGACAGTTCCATGATGCCGGAGCGGGCGTTTGACGATGCCGAAACGCGGCGCATCATTATGAAAATTATCGAGCAATTGCCCGATGCCCAGCGCGTGGTGATTATGTACCGCTATTTCAGCCAGTATCCATTGAGGAAATCGCTGAAATGACCGAGACCAATGTGCACACCGTCAAAAGCCGTCTGGCGCTGGCTCGGCAAAAAATCCGGGCCGCGATCCTCGCCAAAGAGGAAGAAGAGGGAATCCACCTGCACGTTCTCATTCCCATTATACCGATCCTACAAAAGTCGCTTGAGGAGTTTACGATACCCGAAGGTGTGTCCGAGCGGATATGGCAGCATGTGGCCGAAGTGACCGGTATCGCCGCCGCCGGCGCGGGTACGGTTGCGGCAACGAGTGATGCAGCTCATGCCGGAGCCTCAACGCAGGCCAATATGAAAAGAAGAAACAACCCCCTTTCTCTCGCATTGGCCTTATGTATTACGATGGCAGGTTTTTCTTAGGCAGACCATGATACGTACCGAGGATAAAGACTTTAGCATTGCTGACCAGGGTGTGGAGCCAGTGCAACTCTCCGGTGCTAGGGTCAAAGGGATGCGTCTCCAACATATAGTTTGTGGCCAGAGCTGGAGAAAAACTGCGATAGGCATCAGTACGAATGGTGCTGCCTTTGTGGATGTGCGCCTTAGCAAACTTCTTCACGCTGGCCTGCTTCAGATTTTGGGTGAGTTGCATGCGCAGATGTTTTGGTCTTTCGCCATCTTCGAGCGATGCGGCAACAAATACCTTCGATTTCTCCGTGCCTCTGCCACGCTTTTTACCTACAGTTGGGCCGCCGAAATAGGCGTCATCAAATTCCACAATACCTGAAAGTAGATACCGGCTATCTCGTTGGCCCATTGCCTTGCGGATACGATGCAGCAGATACCAAGCTGTTTTGTATGTCACATCAAGCTGCCGGGATAGCTGCACCGCCGATATTCCGCGTTTGTCTTGGGTCATCAGGTAGAATGCCAAAAACCATTTGACCAGCGGCAGGTGGCTGCGATGCATGACGGTTCCGACCGTGACAGATGCCTGGTAGTGGTAACCTGCACATTGGATATGGCCTTTGCCCAATAGGTGCCCATGCTGTGTTCCACACTTCGGGCAGACAAATCCATTCGGCCAACGCTTGCTCACAAGATATTCACGGCAGGCTTGATCTGTCCCATAATGCCGCATAAACGCTATCAATCCGTATCGCTCTTTCTTCGACATGACCCATTCCTCGCTATTCGGGTTTCATGTCTCCAGTTTATCAACCTTGGTGTCCCATAAAACACCCTTTTCTCTTGCGGACTCAAAGGGATAACCAAGTAAGAAAATACATAAATACCGGATGCAGCGCCTTTATCTTTTATGAGGACGACGTGGTCGGCTATGCGCTGGTCAATCTGGGGTGGACGCCGCATTATCTCATTGATTTTTTTGTGCACCGGAGCGCGCGCCAGGGCGGCAAGGGCACGGCGGCCTTCCATTTGCTGCTGCGGGAGCTCGGCACCGAACACCTAGATTTGGATGTCTTCTGCTGGAATACCCGAGGGCGGAGGTTTTGGGAGAGCCTTGGGTTCAAGGAGCACGCCGTGATTATGCGGCGGTAGGGGGGAAGGGGCACAAGGGCATTTGTAAGGGATTGGTTGAACGGTTTTTTTAATTTATGGGGGAGGGTGTGCGCTGTAGGCGCACACCCTCCCCCTCTCCCCCTCCCGAGGGGGAGAGGGCCGGACAGTCAAAGGCGGCCTCTACGGGGCAACCTCCCCACAAAAGCTTGGAGGATTAAAAGGGGGGCATTGCCGTAAGGCAATGGCCCCCCTTATGAATGTTCTTTATTTTTGCACAGTCCCTACCCCAGATACTTTTCCTTGAGGTACGCGATGCAGTATTTCGCATCCAACTCCTCGCCGGTGGCGCGGACGATGAGGTCATTGGGCTGATAGGTGAGGCCATACTGCCGCACCTTTTTGATGAGCCAGTCGTTCATGACGGCCACGTTGCCGTTGGCCACGTGGACATAGGCATCGGGGATGTCGCCCAGCAGCTTGGCGCGCAGCTGTGCGCCATAGAGGTCACCCAAGGTGTAGCTCTGGAAGTAGCCGACGTGGCCCGAGGACCAGTGGACATCCTGCAGCACGCCCTCCCGGGCGTTTTGCGGGCGGATGCCCATGTATTCCTCATACTTGTCGTTCCACAGTTCTTCAAGCTGCTCCACCTTGATTTTTCCGTCGAAGTAGGCCTTTTCGAGCTCGAAGCGGATGATGAGATGCAGGTTGTAGGTCAGCTCGTCGGCGGTGACCCGGCGGAGGCTGGGCTGGGCCTTGATGACAGCCTTGTGGAAGGCGTCCAGGTCATACTGCCGCAGCTCGGGCACGGCCTGCTGGAAGGTGGGGTAGAGGTACTGCCAGAATTGGCGGCTTTTGCCGATGATGTTCTCGGTAAAGCGCGACTGGCTCTCGTGGAAGCCGCCCATGAGACCGCCCCACATGCCCCACTCGACAGCCTGGTCGTTGGAGCTGTAGCCGTACATGCCGTGGCCGCACTCGTGCATCATGCTGATGGTGCCGAAGAGATCGAAATCGTAGTTGGTGTTGGGCCGGGCGTCCCGGGGGCCGGTGGTGCCGCAGTTGGGATGCATCATGACGCCCGAGGTGCCCTTTTCAAAATCGAAGCCGACGGCCAGGGCGGCCTTGTGGGCCAGCTCGCGGCGTACCTCCATGGGGGGCTGCACCTTGAGGGGCGCGGTGTCGATGCCGGCGTGCTTGTTCTGCACCTTGCCGAGGATATCGACAATGCCGTCTTTAAGCTGGGCGAAAAGCTGCAAAATGCGGTCGGTGCTCATGCCGACATCGACCTCGTTGACCAGCACATCATAGATGGGCGCGCCCGGATTGATGGCCTCGGCCACGCGGCTCTTGAGATCGAACATCTTTTGCACATTGGGCTTGAAGGCCTGCCAATCGGCATTTTTGTTGCATTCCTGCCAGAACATCTGAGAATCGCGGCAGAAGTTTCCGATTTCGATGCTCAGCGCAATGGGCACCTTGGTGGCCTTGTCGTAGCGGCGGGTCAGGTTCTGCACAGCGCCCCGCTGATAGTCGTCCTCCAGCGTCGAGAGATCGAAATCCCGGAAGAAGTTGACGGCCTTTTTGGTCTCTTCGTCCAGCAGCTGCTTTTGGGCCTCGGCCCGTAGGAAGTTGCCCACATCGTTCATGTAGGGCCGGCTTTGGATGGGGAGATCGTTCCAGAAATCCCACGACATGACGCCGCCCACACTCTCGTAATAACGCTGGATGTTGAGGGCCCTTTTGACGATTTTCAACTGATCGCGATAATCTGCCACTGCTTCGTCATCCTTTCTATGCTGCAAATGCCCAATGAATAGCGGGCTGATAATATACATTATAGCGTGTATATAGATAGGATGGAAGAGCCTTTGCGAAAAAAGCAAAAAAAGAAAAGCGCCTGCGCGCCTCCGCGAGCCGAGGGGGTCCGCGCGGGGAGGCGACGAAATGGCGTCAAAATAGACAATTGGCCTGACCAAATAAGGCCTGAAAATTTATTCATGCACAATAAATGTTAAAAAAAGTTTAAATAATGATTGAAATTTAACGTGAAATCGTATATACTCATACTAACATCAAAGGGGAAGAAATGGACTGACTCTTTGGTGTACTTTACCCGAGCAACTTAGACCGACCATCAATAAGGAGGAATGTGAAGACATGAAAAACAGGATGAAACTTTTGGCCTTGGCTCTGGCAGTTTTGATGCTGGCCGGCGCAATGGCCGCCTGCAACACCAACCCCGGCACCACCACCACCGCCGGTGCTTCCAGCACCACCGCAGCCCCCGGCGGCACCGCCACCACCGCAGCCCCCACCACCGGGGCCGCCAAGACCGAGCCCCAGATCTTGCGTTATGGCCTGAGCGGCTATGACGGCGCCTTTATGCCCATTATGTACAACGTCGTTTATGACAGCCAGTTCTGCTCGATTTTCTTCGAGCCCCTGGTCACCAACAATACCGGTGGTGAATATGTCCCCATCCTGGGCACCTGGGAGATGGAGAACGACAACCACACCTATGTCTTCACACTGAAGGACGGCATCAAGTTCAACGACGGCACCCCGATGACGGCGGCCGATGTTGAGTTCACCTACAAGATGATCGCCCATCCCGAATATAACGGCACCCGCAGCTCGGCTGTCAGCCAGCTGGAGGGCTATCAGGCTGTTCGCGACGGCACAACCACCGATTTTCCCGGCATCGAGGTGCGCGATGATAAGACCATCGCCTTCCACTATACCGAGGGTAACGCCAGCCCCGCCAACATCAAGAACTTTGTCTATGGTATCATGAACAAGGCCTATTATGAGGCCGACACCTGGGAAGGCTTTATCGCCAAGCTGTCCACCCCCGGCGAGGCCGGTGGCTCGGGCCCCTATATCCTCAAAGAGTATAAGCCCAAGGAGCTCATCCACTGCGTGAAGAGCCTCAACTATTGGGATATCGCCAACAGCGAGGTCTTCTTTGACGAAATCCTGGGCATCGAAGTGCCCATCGACAACATGATCGCCGCCCTGCAGACTGGCCAGATCGATTTTGGCGAGCTGGGCGCCAGCATGGACAATGTGGCCGCTCTGGACGCCATCCCCGGCATCCGCCGCTACAACGACCTTGCCAATGGCTATACCTACATGACCTTCAACTGCCGCAATGGTATCTTTGATGACAAGCGCGTGCGCCACGCCTTCCTGTATGCCCTCGACCGTAAGTCCTTCATCCAGGTTGAGTATGGCGAGCTGGCCCAGGTCGGTATGACCCCGCTCTCCCCTGTGTCGTGGGCTTTCCCCGATGTCAGCGAGATGAACGCCTATGACTATAACCCCGAGCTGGCCGGCCAGCTGCTGGATGAGGCCGGATGGGCCATGGGCAACGACGGCTTCCGCTATAAGGATGGCCGCAAGCTGAGCGTCACCTGGTGGGTCTATCACGAGGCCACCTGGCCCGGAACCCTTTCCGGCATGGCCGCCGACAGCTGGAAGCAGGTTGGCATCGAGCTTAATATCGAGCTGATGGACTTCACCACCACCTCGGCCCGCTCCAAGGACTTCACCAAGGAGCCCCGCGAGTTTGATATCTATACCATGGGCTTCTCCCTGTCGGCCGAGCCCGACCCCAAGGGAGGCCTCTTCGATCAGGATGGCTATGACATCGGTGGCTATGATGCCTCTGGCTATGTCAACCAGGCGGCTCAGGATCTTATCCAGGCTGGCCGCAGCACCTTCGACCAGGCCGAGCGTGCCAAGATCTATAAGGAGTGGGGCCTGATGATGAACGAGGAAGTGCCCACCACCATCGTGGCCTATCGTAACTTCCTGTGGGGCATCAGCGAGCGCATCGAGGGCATGGACTTTAATGCCATGACCAACTGGTCGCTGCACATCCACAACACCCGCTTCGTCGACTGATTTATCCCGTTCGCTTTGATTTCCCGCCTTGTATAGCGGTTTCGCAGAAAGGAAGCCCGGTCGTCTGGCCGGGCTTCCTTGAAACCTTGAAACTGGCAAAATAGACAAAAAAGCGGACGGAAATGTTAAAAAAGATATACACTATGTAATAAAATCTTAATAACATATAAAATCAGGAGGAGAGGTGTTGTATGCGCACATACCTGATCCGGCGTATCCTCGTTATGATACCGGTATTCCTGGGCATACTGTTTTTGCTTTTCTGTATCGCCAACCTGGCCCCCGGCGGTCCGCTGGAGGCCATTCAGGACCCCAGCTTTACCCCCGAGATGAAGGCCGAGTTGGCGGCAAAAATGGGCCTGGACCAACCCCTGGTGGTGCGGTTTTGGAATTGGATGAAGGAAGCCCTCCGGGGCAATTTTGGCACATCTTACCGCTATAAAGAGCCAGTTACCACGGCAATCGGAAAGTTTATCGGAAAAACCATCAACCTGGCGGTTTTCGCCATGGTTTTCTCGGTTTTGGTGGGCGTGCCCGTGGGCATTATCAGTGCCACCCGGCAGTATTCGGCCGTCGACCATGTGCTTACCGTCTTTTCGCTTATCGGCATCAGCATACCGTCCTTCTTCTTTGGCTTGCTGCTGCTCAAGTTCTTTGCCATCGACAATCAGATTTTCCCCCTCTTTGGCATTGCAGACCCTCTGATGCGCAACCCCACCAAATGGCAGTTCATTGTCGACCGTGTCTACCATCTGGTGTTGCCCACACTGGTTCTGGGCCTCAGCTCCATGGCCTCCTTCATGCGCTATACCCGCAGCAGCATGCTGGAGGTTATCCGGCAAGATTACATCCGCACCGCACGGGCCAAGGGGCTAAAGGAGCGCGTCGTGATATACCGCCACGCCTTCCGCAACGCGGTCATCCCCATCATCACCCTGCTGGGCTTTCAGATCCCCGGCCTGATTTCGGGCGCGGTGATCACCGAGAGCATCTTTGCCCTGCCCGGTATCGGCAAGCTGCAAATCGATGCTGTGTTGCAGCGCGATTATCCGCTTTTCATGGGCATCAATGCCCTGGTGGCCTTTATGACCCTGCTGGGCACCCTGATTGCGGACATTCTTTACGCAGTGGCCGACCCGCGCATCAAATACGATTGAGGAGGGCTGGATATGGATAAGAATAAAAAGAAGCAAGAAGCCCAGCTCAATCAGTCCTATTGGGGCGGGGTGCTGGTGCGCTTCCGCCGCAATAAGCGTGCGGTTGTGGCCCTTGTGGTGTTAACCATCATGGTTCTGGGGTGTATCTTTATCCCCATGATTTCCCCCTATTCTATGGAGCAGACCAACACCGCCCATGGCGACCGCCAGCCCAATGGCGAGAACTGGTTTGGCACCGATAAAATCGGCCGCGACCTCTTCACCCGCCTGTTTTATGGCGGGCGGATATCTCTGGGCGTTGCCCTGGCCGTCACCGGCCTTCAGGCCCTGGTGGGC
>JGI994J12354_10005251_pt1 | contig 11229 bp, 16 predicted proteins | sample IntmicLarv3ML3BL_FD_12354 | JGI IMG/M metagenome (IMG submission 12354) | reverse complement strand
GATAGAAGTATGTGTGAAAAATCAAAATGGCGAGAAACATACATTGATGCTCAATATACAAGAGGGTGATTTACCTTTACTAAAGAAAATGCAAGAGATTTTAAAATGAATTAAATAGTATTTATATCTTTAATGTATGCAAAAATATGAAGATTATCAATTTAACGTTTGGAGCCATAAGTGGCTTTATAAATATGAAGATATTAGACTAGGGAAAGTATTGTATAACTTATACAAAGATGGGAAAATAAATAATGAGGAAGAATTTTTAAAGATAATGAAAGAAAGGAAAGTAGAAAGATAATGTTGAAAAAAGATATCTATGTAATCGCAAAAATATTTGAAAAACAAGGATGCTTAGCATATAGATGTAAAACAGCAAATGAAGCCCGTTGCTTGCCAGGAACATTGGAAGCACTAAGAGAAAACGGAGTACAAATTGTAATATTAGATACACCAAATATTTATGCAGAATATGAGCCTTATAATTATATTGAAAGTATGAAAGATTTTATTGACCAAGTATCTATGCTAAATAAAACGGCCTAAATTCGGATAATAGATAAGTGTCATAGACATTATTACAAGTTTTTGACTTCGAAGTTCATGCATCTAGTGTGCATGTGTTCTGATTTCGATTCTAATTTATACACGATAGGGTAAAGTTCATTAAGAATCATCTCGAACTAAAGCCATTTATAACGAAAAATTTCAAAAAACCTATCGCTATAGGTACAAAAATTGAAATATGCATAAAATCGCCTACAGGCGAAGAAGACAGCATGTTGTTTGAGATACAAGAGGAAGATTTACCCTTGCTTAAAAAAGTACAAGAAATCCTCAAACAAGCAAAATAGCTTTCTTGACTTTCTTATATAGTTTTGTTAATATTTAATTGTACAAAAAGTTTACCGCTGACCAATATGCGGAATATAAATGGTTGGGTTGAAAGTTTACCGCTGACCAATATGCGGAATACAAATGGTTGGGTTGAAAGTTTAGTCCTTCATCTAAAGGTGAGGGACTTTTTATATAAGTTAAATTAAGGAGAATATGTGAAGCAATTTGGATTTTATACGATTAAAACAGAATTTTTTGATAAGGTAAATGATCCTTACCTAAAAGATAATAAGGGGGAGACAAGGCCGCATTATTATTGTTTTGAGGATCTTCAAACAGGCATATATTGGATGATTCCTCTTTCAAGTCGGATAGAAAAATATCAAAAAATCATAAAAAAGAGAACTGATACTAAAAAATCTTGTGATATTTTGCATATTACGAAACTAGACAACGGGCGCAATAGTGTATTTCTAATTCAGGATATGTTTCCAATAACACCACAATATATTGCACGTGAATATACTGTGGCTGGAAAGCATTTAATATTGACAAGTGAACGAGAAATTAAAGAAATTAATCGAAAAGCTCATAAGGTGATGTCTATGATAAAGCGCGGAGTCAAATTCACTCCTACGCAAGTAGATGTTAATTCCATTTTAGCAAAATTATGTAAGAACTAGAAAAATCAGTACATTCCGCGCAAAACTATTGACTTAAACAATTTTAACATGTTATAATACTACAGTATGCCGCACAACGAGGTTAGAAGTTTAGCATAACGTTAAACACCGTAGTTGGCGAGTAATGATAATAGGAGGTGCCATATGTACGCAATTATAGCAACAGGTGGTAAACAGTACAAAGTAGCCGAGGGCGATATCATTAAAGTTGAAAAACTTGGAGTGGAAGAAGGACAAACATTCACATTTGACCAAGTACTTGCAGTAAGTGATAAGGAATTAAAAATCGGAGATCCAACCGTAAGTGGAGCAACAGTTGAAGCAGAAGTGTTGGGCGATGGAAAAGGCAAAAAAGTATTGTTTATAAGTATAAGAGAAAAACTGGCTATCATAAGAAAAACGGACACAGACAACAATATACTGCTGTGAAAATCAACAAGATTAAAGCTTAATCACATGATTAGCGTAACTGTTTTTCAAAATAGCAACAAAGAATATACAGGTTTTAAGGTGAACGGTCATTCCGATTACGCAGAAAGTGGTTCAGATATTGTGTGTGCAGCCGTTTCTATACTGGTTACAAACACAATCAATGCATTAGAAATTTATACAACAGATACATTTACTTTTGAGTCACAAGAAGATACAGGGTATATGTTATGTATGTTTTCTACACAACTTTCTAAACAAGCTGTATTATTATGTAACACAATGATATTAGGTTTGAAGAGTATTCAATCCGAAGAACTGTACCAAGAACATATTAAGATCATCTTTGAGGAGGTGTAGGTTATGATAAAATTAAATCTTCAATTTTTTGCTCACAAAAAAGGAATGGGTTCTACAAAGAATGGTAGAGACTCAAAGTCAAAAAGACTAGGTGCAAAAAGAGCGGACGGACAATTCGTATTAGCAGGCAATATCCTTTATAGACAACGTGGAACGAAGATTCACCCAGGCACAAACGTAGGTCGTGGTGGTGATGACACACTATTTGCAATAGCAGATGGAATCGTTCGTTACGAAAGAAAAGGAAAAGATAAAAAGCAAGTATCTATTTATCCTGTAGCAGAGTAATATGAAAGGCTTCAAATCGTTTTGGTTTGGAGCCTTGATTTTTAGAAAATTTTGAGGTGAAAGAATGTTTGCAGATCGTGCAAAAATATATATAAAATCGGGAAAAGGCGGTGATGGTCATGTTAGTTTTCGCCGTGAAAAATACGTTCCAAATGGTGGACCCGATGGTGGTGATGGTGGAAAAGGTGGCGATGTTATATTTGAGATAAATGAGGGTTTAAATACACTTTATGATTATCGCCACAGAGCAAAATATATCGCAGAAGATGGCGAAAATGGTGGTAAGAGAAATTGCTCTGGACATAATTCAGATGACATTATTTTAAGAGTTCCAGAGGGAACGATTGTAAAAGACGCTGGATCGGGAAAAGTAATTGCAGATATGTCAGGAGAAAACAAACGTCAAATCGTCTTAAGAGGTGGACGTGGTGGACGTGGAAATCAACATTTTGCAACAGCAACTATGCAAATTCCAAAGTATGCACAGCCTGGTCGCCCGTCACAAGAATTATGGGTGCAATTAGAGTTAAAGGTAATTGCAGATGTAGGACTAATTGGCTTTCCGAATGTAGGAAAATCAACATTTTTATCAAGAGTATCAAATGCGACTCCAAAGATCGCAAACTATCATTTTACAACATTAACACCGAATCTTGGTGTTGTAGATTTAGATGGTGATGGTTTTGTTCTTGCTGATATTCCAGGATTAATTGAGGGCGCATCTACAGGCGTTGGTTTGGGTGATGAATTTTTAAGACACATCGAAAGAACTAAGATGATGATTCATGTTGTCGATGCTTCTGGAAGTGAGGGGCGTGATCCCGTCGATGATATTTATAAGATAAACCATGAACTAAAGTCTTATGATGAAAATATTGCAACGCGGCCACAAGTAATTTGTGCCAATAAAACAGATTTAATTTATGATTTGCAAGAGGATAATCCAGTTCAGCGCATTCGAGACGAATTTGAGCCAAAAGGTTATAAGGTCTTTGCTATTTCGGGTGCTACAGGTGATGGTATACAAAAATTATTATACTATGTTGCCACGCAACTTAAAGAACTGGACATTCCACCGATTACATTTGAACAAGAATTTTTTCCAGAAGAAGAACTTCTCTTTATTGATTTACCATATACTGTTGAAAAGGAAGATGGTATGTATGTTGTTGAGGGACCTAAGATTGAAAAAATGCTTGGATATACCAATATGGATTCTGAAAAAGGCTTCCAGTTTTTCCAAAATTTCTTGAAAAATACTGGGATTCTCAAAGAACTAGAAGAGGCTGGAATAGAAGAGGGCGATACAGTTCGTATGTATGGCTTACAATTTGAATATTATAAATAGAAGAGGTGGTTAGATATGACATCAAAGCAACGTGCTTATTTAAAAGGATTAGCAATGACGATGGAGCCGATTTTTAGAATTGGAAAATCAAGTATGACACCAACATTAACACAAGGTATTAAAGAAGCTTTGGACGCAAGAGAATTAATCAAAATTGGTGTTTTACAAAATTGTGCAGACGACCCAAGAGAAATGGCGCAAATGTTAGCAGAACGTACGAATGCACAAGTAGTACAAGTGATTGGCAAAAAAATTGTTCTATATAAAAAAGGAAAGGGTGAAAAGGAAAAAATCAAGTTACCATAAGAGATTTTCTTTTCGTACAACTATGAATATTGGCATTTTAGGTGGAACATTTGATCCCATTCATAAAGGACATATATGATGATTGCTGAGCAGGCATACCAGTTATTTTCACTACATGAAATCTGGTTTCTTCCAAATGGAAACCCACCTCACAAATCACAGAACTCTATTGGAGCGACACCACATCAACGTTTGGAAATGGTAAATAACGCGATAAAAGAAATGCCTTATTACCACGCTGTGACTTATGAAATAGAACGAGTGGAAACTTCGTATTCTTACGAAACACTTGCGTATTTGCGTGCAACTTATCCAGAGCATACGTTTTACTTTATTGTGGGTGCAGATACTTTGTTTTCTTTAGAAAACTGGAAATATCCAGATTTATTTTTAAAAGAATGTATTTTAATTGCAACATATAGAGATAATAAGTGTAATGAAAAAAAAAAAAATGTATTTATCACAAAAATACACTGCCAATATTCAGTTATTAGAAATGCCTTTGATTCCGATATCTTCTCGTGAAATTCGAGCGCATTTTCAAAGCAATTCATATGAATGTCTTGAACAATATTTAGCAACAGACACATTGAAATATATACAAAAAAATAATATTTATAGGTGATACTATGCAACCACGTGATGAAATTCAAGCCGATTTAAAACAAACTCTTTCTGCAAAACGTTATTGCCACACAATGAGTGTGATGTATACAGCAGCATCGCTTGCAATGCGCTATAATGAAAATGTAGAAAGCGCCATGTTAGCAGCTCTGTTGCATGATTGTGCAAGACAGCTTTCATTTGAAGAAATGCTAGATTTATGCAAACAACATGATTTGCATATCTCTGTACATGAGCAAAAAACGCCTGCATTACTTCATGCAAAAGCAGGAGCGACATTGGCAACAGTTAAGTATGGAGTGGAAGATGAGCGTATACTTGACGCGATTCGCTGTCATACAACAGGGAAGCCTGCGATGAATACATTAGAGAAGATTGTTTTTCTAGCTGACTATATAGAGCCTGAAAGACAACGTGTAGGGTTAGACGAAATTAGAACATTGGTTTTTACGAATTTGGATATGGGCTTACTATCTGTATTGAAAAATTCGTTGAGCTATTTAGAGCAAACGCAAACCGATATTGATACAATGACAATGCAAACATATCAATACTATAAACATTAGAGATAGGAGAGAAGTATTATGAATCAATCAAAAGAAATGGCTACAATCGCATGTAAGGCTCTTGAAGAGAAAAAAGGAGAAGATATTCGTATTATTGATATATCCAATATCTCTGTATTAGCTGATTATTTTATTATAGCAAATGGTACAAATGACAGTCAGATAAGAGCTATGGTAGANGAAGTAGAANATTCCTTGTTAAAAGCAGGTTATAAGGTNAAACAACGCGAGGGATATGGCTTGGGAAACTGGGTGTTATTAGATTTTCAAGATATTATTGTACATGTNTTTGATAAAGAAAACCGTCTTTTTTATAATTTGGAACGTATTTGGTCTGATGGAAAAGAAGTNACATTAGAAGATATTTTATAGAAATTTANGAATAACATATGAACTATATTCACAAGCATATACACAAGCGAGATATTCACCTAATGAGTATCTCGCTTTTTTANTTTATCTTTCTTTTTGTCAATTTACTTATATTGAACGGGTTCTAATGGGTTCTGCTTTGTTATACAACATTAATATGATACTGTTTTACTATATAAATCGAAGTTAAAAGAAACGAAATACACCAATTACTTTTCCTAAAATTTCAACTTCTGGNACGATAATAGGCTCTAAATCATCATTTTCAGGTTGTAGACGGAATATACCATTCTCCTTATAAAAAGTCTTTACAGTTGCACCATCTTCAATCATAGCGACCACCATATCGCCATTTCGTGCAGTATTTTCTTTTTCAACTAATACATAATCACCATCAAAGATTCCAGCATTAATCATACTTTCTCCTTGTACGGTTAGAATAAACGTTTCTTTATTCGGTAGCATTTCAACAGGAATAGGGAAGTAGTTCTCAATATTCTCTACAGCAAGTATTGGTTCGCCAGCCGCAACACGACCAAGCAATGGTACATTAGTCATTTCACGACGTGTTAAATTAAATGTATCGTCGAGAATCTCAATAGCACGTGGTTTTGTTGGATCTCTTCTAATATAACCATTTTTTTCTAGTGTTTCTAAATGTGAATGAACAGAAGATGTAGACTTTAAATTCACAGCCTCACAAATTTCCCGAACAGCAGGAGGGAATCCTCTTTTTAAAATTTGTTCTTTTATATATTGTAATATTTCTAGTTGTTTTTTTGTGATTTTTCCTTGACTCATATGGGTTTCCTCAACTTTCTCATTCTCTATATGAATCATCATATCACATAAAAAAAGAAAAAGCAAACAAACGTTTAGAAAATATGTTCGATTTTTGTTGACAAACATTTGTTCGCATGATATTATACTTTTAACAGAACAAGCGTTCTTTAAAGGAGGATATTAAAATGCATACAAATAGAAGAAAAAAACAGGTAAGACGAAGAAAACAACAAAATAGAATAGTTATTGCGATCGCATCATTATTAATGGCTTTTCTCATTAGTATGTGCATTAATCAAGATCTTGCATTAGCAAGTGATCAAAATTTGAAACCACATTATACAAGTATGGAAATTGAGGCTGGCGAAACTTTGTGGAATATTGCAGAAAGATACAAAGCTGAGGAGCAATCTACAATTTCATATATTGCAGAACTAAAACAGATAAATGATTTTGGGTCAAATGAAATCTCAGAGGGTGATTATTTAATCATTGTAGATTATACAGCACTATAACGTACTATATATAAGTTTATTATACTATTAGAAAATATACTATTAGAAAAAACAATTAGAAAAAAACATATTGCAGATGATATTATTCATTATTATAGAGGTTCTTGTAGAGAAAATATCGTCATAATTGATATATATTATAATAGCTCCCCAATTTATACACCCTATATTATAGAGAACACAGTACTCAAAAAGAGTGCTGTGTTCTTAGTTTCCCTAGCATGAGCGAACCCTAATGTGTGAAAATTCCAAAGCGTTCCTTTGTGATTTGTAGGAATAATAGGGATATTAGGTAGAGAAGTCTTGACATAGGAATAAGTAGCATGTTATATTAGAAAATGTATCTATACGACAAATACTGATTTTTCCAAAAGACAAGGAGATAAAATGAAAACAAATAAGACTTATCACGAACAAACGAATCTTAACTATACATTACGTCTGCGTGAAATATTAAAAACATTACCTATTTTTGCTAAAGATTTCTTTCGCGCTATTGAACCAACAACTTCGATAAGAACACAAATCAATTATGCGTACGATATTCGTGTATTTTTTCATTTCTTAATGGAATGTAATCCTACATATAAGCAACATGAAATCACAGACTTTAAAATTACAGATATGGATCATCTTGAGGCTGTCGATATTGAAGAATACCAAGAATATCTTAAAGTATATAAGAAAAATGAAGAATTAATCACAAACACTGAAAAGGGGCTTGCTCGAAAAATGTCTGCATTACGAGCTTTTTATGCTTATTATTTTAAGCGTCAAATGGTTCAAAAAAACCCTACATTATTAGTAGATATGCCTAAATTACATGATAAGGCTATTGTACGTCTTGATGCTGATGAAGTTGCAATGCTATTAGATCACGTAGAAACTGCAGCAAATACACTTACTGGACAAGCAAAGGTTTATCATGAAAAAACAAAAACTAGAGATATTGCTATATTAACATTACTTTTAGGAACTGGCATTCGCGTTTCTGAATGTGTTGGACTTGATTTGCAACATGTAGATTTTAAAAATAACGGAATCACAGTAACCAGAAAAGGTGGTAATGAAATGGTTATTTATTTTGGTGATGAAGTAGAAAAAGCATTAAAACAGTATATGTCCACAGAGCGTAAGCTCCTCTCTCCCATTGCTGAACATGAAAATGCACTCTTCTTGTCTATGCAACGTAGACGTATGGGTGTACAAGCTGTCGAAAATATGGTAAAAAAACATGCAAAACAGGTTACACCAAATAAAAAAATCACGCCCCATAAGTTACGAAGTACTTATGGAACGTCATTATATAAGGAAACTGGCGACATCTATTTAGTTGCAGATGTTTTAGGACACAAAGATGTCAATACTACCAAGAAACATTATGCTGCTATTGACGAGGATAGACGTCGAAAAGCAGCAAATGTAGTTAAACTACGTGAATAAATGTATTCACACCACTACTCTTCGCCTCCTGATGGTTCAGGCTCTGGAGTTGGTGCCGGAGGAGGCGTCGGTGGTGTTTCTTCTGCTGGTGTACTCTCCTCGCTTGGTGGTGCTGGTGGCGTAGGTGTAGGCGTTGGACTTGGTTGCACTGGGGCAGGTTGTGTAGGTGATGGTGCTGGTTGTGCAGGCGAAGAACCACTACCACTATTCCCTGTATTTGGGTTACTCGGTGTTGTTGGTCTATTATTCGGCACATTAGCATTTCCATTTGTGGAGCTTTGTGGTGTATTTGGTAGTCTTGGCGACTGTGGTCTTGGAGTAATCTGTCTATTATCTGGTAGTACATCTGCGTTATTTCCAGTATTTACACCACGATCAATTACAGTTACCATTTGTTCTTTTTTCATCTGTGTAATGCCATCATTACCTTTGATTGTAAAAGTAATGATATACTCACCTTCTGTATTTATATCAAGTAAAGAGGTATCAACTGTTACACTTTGCACTTTCTCGTCAAAGGTCACATCTTGCATGAAGTCAAATTCTTCACCAACTTCAATCGTAAAATCTTGTAGACCATGTACATGGCTAATATAATCATCTGTAATTTGTATAGTTACTTTTTGCGTCGAAATAAGACCATTGTTATCTGTAACAATGATTTCATTTTCATAGATACCTATTGTATCATATACAATTTTTGTATTTGGTACATTTTGTTCATTTAAAGTAATTTCATATTGAGGTACTTGATTTTCTTGAAATTCAACGCTTGCAATACCTGCAGCATCTTCAATTTGTTCAATAATAGCACTCGCTTCAATGTCTATTCCTACAAAGCCTTTTGTACCCTCATTTTTTTGTGTTTCTGTGAGCGAAATTGTTGGTTTGATTGTATCAGAAACACTAACTTTTATGGTTGTTACCTTATTATTAACAGTTAAAGTCACATCATAAATTCCTACCTTATTTATTAGAATGCTCGAAATATCAAGGGTAGCCTCTTCAATGTTCACAAAACGACCATGTGTAAAGTAGTCGCGTATTCTCGTTGGTGCTAGTTCTCCATATTCTATAACAACTCGCTCTGTAACTGGTGTAACTTTATTTTCTGACATATAATAAAGGCAGGCACCAATAATCAAGCTAAGTACTACAATCGCTTCGATAATGATAATTTTCACTTTATTTAATGGTGCTTCATGCTCACCCTCCTCCATATATTCATCATCGTTCATATATTCATCATCAATCAGTATATCTTCGTTATTCATAAGTATTTAATTCCTTTCCTAGTATTTGCTATTATATTTTACCATATCTCTTCATGTGTGTAAATTATAATAATTAAGTAGTACAATGTAGTTATTTTTCTTTACTCTGCTAAAAAATATTCTTTTATTTTTCATGATTTTTAGAATATAAGACTAAGTAATTCGATTAACATCAAATCTTCCAAGATGGTCTGTATCATTGAGGTGTGTGTTGGCTTTTGGTAGAATTATCCAATGGTTTTTGCTGAAAATCATCAGATTTGCTTTTTAAGTTTTTCTATATTGGAAAGAGCTGTTCGTTTCATATATTATAATACCTTATCATCAGTTATAAGATTTTAGATATTTTGCAAAGCCTTATTAGCAGATGATATTTAATATGGTAATAATACCACCAAGACGATTACAAGATACAATTTCTCTCACTTGAATAATGGATTATACTATTCATTTTTCTTTTCATGTTCATATAATTTCCTCTACACGTAACTATATGTAGCTATATAAAGTCACCAAGCAAGCCTCTTGTCACATATAACTGTCTATGCTATTATTTTTGATGACAAATAATGTATACAGGAGGGAAATTAACAAATGGGTTTATTAGATTTTTTCTTTGGGAATGGGAGTAAAAGTTCTTATGGAGCGATTACACCACTGGAACAGGATTATCCATTACAAGGTGGTAAGGAATATTTGGGCTGTTATGGTGCATTTTTTATCCATGCTCAACCAGCAAGAACTTTAAAGATGACCGACAAACCAGAGGCATTAAAAAAGCATGATTTGGAAAAGGCTTGGAGCATTACAAATGCTGAGTCAGCTAAGTCGGTTTTACAGAATCTAGCAGAGTTGCAAGCAACTAAGGATATTGACCTTTCGGTATTGGCAGATCAAGATATGATAGATGTTTATCGAGAAGCTGAAGTGTCTGGTAAGAAATTTAGCGCTTCTGATAGCAGAATGATGGCTGCTTATGATAGATACAATGCCAATTTGCAGGCTTTTCGTTGGAATGCAGAGTATTCTTTAGTTTCAGCAGAATTATACAAGAAAAATATTAAGGCTACATTCAGCGAGGTGCTTAGTGTCAGCAAAGTAACAGCTTGGGATATCGAACGCCTAGCTGGAGTTGCAAGAAAATGTTATCATGCTGGTTATTTGACTGAAGATGAATGCTATGGATACTTGGCAAAAGCATCTGAACTTGCTAGACAAGATTACAAGACTTGGCGTGAATACATAATAGGATATTTCATCGGCAGAGGTATTTGCCACAGCACTGAGAATTTGGGTCAATGGACCTATACTGCTGGTGAATTATTAAATGCTGAAAAGAGTATCTGGAAACAGTATGGCATACAGTAAGTAGATATCTAAATAAAAGTACAAAAATAC
>JGI994J12354_10005250_pt1 | contig 11230 bp, 7 predicted proteins | sample IntmicLarv3ML3BL_FD_12354 | JGI IMG/M metagenome (IMG submission 12354) | reverse complement strand
GCCATCATCGTTCGGTCATTATTTATGTTCCAAACCGATTCCTTTCCATTCTTGCTGAAATCCAGCTTTTCAAACGGAAAGAAAACAGATAAATATTCTTCCGTGAACAGTGTTTCCTTTTTTATGAAATGATTTGTCGGTAGATAAACAGCTTCATAATCTACAAACTCCGGCGTTGTCGGCAGGGCAGTCATAAATCCGAGCAGTCCATATTTTGATACGAAATCCAGTACAGCAGTTTTTACCTTATCGGCTCCGGCACGGTTCATTTGCAACATACCGACATTGAGTGCATCAAGTACCATGTTATCGGATTCTTTAAGCGGATCATATACAACTGGCTTAGCCTTCGGCGTAGGCTTCAAATAGAGAATGCCATCATTCTCTCGCAATTCATATTCGCTGTATTTTACCCAATGGGAACTCGCATTTTGAAACAGGCTATTCATATAACCCCTCCGAACTGTAATCTAATTTGCATATAATAATATTACAAGAATATCATTCGCTGTTTCCGCTGTCAAGCGGAACGGCATTTTCTTTGTCGTACCATGCAAGAAATTCTCGCTTCGCAAGTGTCATTTGGGGATATTCTGTTTCTATCTGTTCCCGAATTAGCGGCGCGAGTTTATCCCGTATGGAATCAAGAGCGGCGGCAAGTAGCTTTCTAACAGCGCGGTCTGTCTTGTCGTAGCAATAGGCTATCTGCGCCGCCGTGCAAAGCCGTACCGCCCGCACAAACAAAACTTCTTTTTGTTTGTTGGTAAGTCTTTTTACAATAGATGAGATATCTCCATCCTCAATTAACTGCCACATTTCAAAAGCATTATCATATATCGTATCAATGAAATCTCCACGCATGAGTTGCCGCCACCAGTGATGTTCCAACGGACTCGGAATAACTACATCCAGTTCGATTCTCATTCTGCCTTTTTTATCGTTTTCACCCGGTCTATCCCAATGAAGTATTTCCTCATTCGGGCGACCTATCTCATGGTTTCGTTCCCGGCGTTCGCGGTTTTCATCCAGATGATTCCATTGCTTTACAATAGCCTTAAAATCATTTTCCGTTCTTGCCGCATCCTCCATGCGGACAAGGGCAGCGGCTTTTGCTTCACATGCTAACAGTTCACGCCCCATACCCCCACCACCTTAAAAATAAATTCAAAAACTTTTCAAAAAAGGTTCCGTTTTACCCCTGTTTTTTCTCCTATTAGTGAGAGAGTAATTTGTAATTAATTGGTATAGATTACTTTCATCACGTTTCGCGCTGTAAGCGCGGGGAAGGAGATAACTATACAAATACAAAACACAAAGATTGATTACACAGAAAGGAACAAATCTACAAATCAATTTTACCATGAGGGAGAACAGTCGGCAAGAGAAAGAACATTCACACGGCGAATTGGCAACACTGTTTATCATGTGGGTGTACATTTCAGTACGACGAATACGGAAACGATGAACGACAAAATCGTTCGCCTTGTAAAAAATGTGGCGGTGAATCAATGAAGATGCGGAAAATTTATAACGGCGTGGCGTTGATGAGGCGCCCCATCCGTAATATAATTATATTGCTACGGATGAATCGGTTGCCTGAAAGGAGTTCTTTATGAACAGGCAATCGGATAATATGAAAATTACGGCGTTGTATGAGCGTTTAAGTCATGACGATGAACAATCGGGAGAGTCGAACTCGATTACAAATCAAAAAATCATGCTTGAAGATTATGCGGCGAAGAATGGCTTTGAAAATATTCGCCACTTCACAGATGACGGAGCCAGCGGTACAAACTTTGACCGCAAGGGTTTTCGGGCTATGATTACGGAAATCGAATACCGCAAGGGTTTTCGGGCTATGATTACGGAAATCGAATCTGGTAATGTTAGCGCGGTTATCTGCAAAGACAGCAGCCGGATTGGCCGTGACCACCTTCGCGTCGGGCTTTACACCGAACGCCTGCGCGAGTGCGGCGTAAGATTTATCGCCGTGCAGGACAACGTAGATACAATTCGCGGCGAGGACGATTTTACCCCGTTCAGAAACATCATAAATGAATGGGCGGCAAGGGACGCAAGCCGTAAAGTCAAGGCGGTGTTCAAGGCAAAAGGCATGGAGGGCAAACCGCTCAAAGTGCATTGCATTTACGGTTACACAAAAGACCCGAACGACAAAAACAACTGGCTCATAGACCCGGAGGCCGCCGCCGTTGTGAAACGCATATTCCAAATGTGCATAGACGGCATGGGGCCGTTCCAAATAGCCCACAGGCTCGCCGATGAAATAATCGAACGCACTTCATATTATCACGGCAGAAAAGGGCTTGGGAATCTGAAAAACACCTACGACGCAGAGAACCCATACTCATGGCGGGGCAACACGGTCGCGGACATCATAAAAAAGCCGGAGTACAAGGGCTGCCTTGCCAACTTCAAGACCTACAAAACATCGTATAAGGACAAGAACCGCAAGCCGATACCCAAAGAAGATTGGGTCATGTTCGAGGGGGCTGTCCCGCAGATAGTCGATACCGAAACGTGGGAACTGGCGCAGAAGTTACGAAAAACAATGCGCCGCACGGACTCGCTCGGCGAACCAAATCCGCTGACGGGACTGCTGTTCTGCGCGGACTGCGGCGAGAAGATGTGGAACCACCGCATCCCCGACCCAAAACCGTTCAAACACGCGAACGGGCAGATGTACAAGCGCGCGCCCGTTGACTTTTACGACTGCTCCACATTCAAGCGGAATGAAGCGCGATATGTTACAAAATGCTCGCGGCATTATATTATGACCCGTGTTGTGCGGGAACTGATATTAGATGCCATCAGCCAAGTCTGCCGCTTCGTTAAATATAACGAAGAAGATTTTATCCGGCTCGTCCGCGAGGAATCGCAGATACAGCGGGAAGCAACGGCAAAGGCGTGGAAAAAACAGCTTGCCAAAAACGAAAAGCGCATCGCCGAACTGGATAATATAATCCGGCTTTTATATGAAGATAGGGCAAAAGGCTCTCTCACCGAAAAGCGGTTTGAAACCCTCTCAACCGGATATGAAACGGAACAGGAAACGCTTGAGCGTGAATGTTCAGAACTGCGTGGCGAAATCGACCGCTACACCGCCGACAGCGTAAGGGCTGACAAATTCGTTGAACTGGTAAGCCGCTACAAAGATTTTACCGAACTCACGCCGCAAATGCTCAATGAGTTTATCGAAAAAATCGTAGTGTTTGAGTGCGATAAATCAACAGGCGAGCGACACCAAGACGTAGACATCTACCTCAACTTTATCGGAAAATTCAAAGTACCAATAGAGTATGACGTACTGACCGATGCCGAACGTGAAATGGAAGCGGCTCTCGAAGAAAAGCGGCAGAAGCAGCGGGCGGCAAATCGGAAATGCTACGCCAAGAACCGCTCAAAGGCGGCGCGGGAAAAGCAAGCGGAGGAAGCCGTACCCGCGCAGAAAGAAAAAACAGCATAAGCACCACCGCATACGGCGGCTCTCGGAATATCGGGAGCCGCCTTTATCATGCCAAAAACAATAAAAACGAAAGGGGACATTATCATGTCAACAAGAAAAACAACGGCGGAAAAAATCGCCGAACAGCAAACAAAAATGGGGCAAATGCAAGCCGATATGAAACGGCTCCTGCAACAGCAGAAAAAAGAAGAACGCAAAAAACGCGACCATCGCATTTACAAACGCGGCGGGCTGATTGAGAGCCTGCTGCCCGACACCATCGGGCTGTCCGATGAGCGTTTTAGTGACTTCATCAAAAGAACCACCGCCAACGACTATGGGCGCAAGGCTCTTGTTGAATTTGTAGCCGCTCAGGAAAAAGAGGACGGTGAACCTGCCGCAGTTGCGACGGTGCAGGACGATATAACCACACCAAAAACCGCCGCGCCAAAGCGGAACAGTGGCGAAAGTGGCGCGGAAATCCCCGCACAGACAGTAGACGCGCACAACGGGACGGACGAAAGCAGGACGGGGGCAACGGCGGGAACAGGGGGTTAATCCCCCCCCCGTTCCCTTTTTGGGAACGGCGCACTTATACGTTGCAAGCAACGTGTGCGCCCTTGCAGGGGGCATTTTGCGCCTATCGGCGCAAAAGAAAACGGCGGGGAAACTGCATTTCCCCACACCCCCATGCACACACGGCGACAAGTGTATATCCCTGCGGGGATAACAGTTGCCGCCGTGTCATTTATAACGAAAAACCAAGAACGGAGGTATGCCGATGGCAAATTATCATTTAAGTATTAAAATATTCAGCAGAGGCAAGGGCGAAGCGTCCGCCGTACAGAAAGCGGCATACCGCGCCGCTGAACTGCTAAAAAGTGAATATGAGGACGAGAGTTACGAGTATACCCGAAAGAAAGGTATCGTCCATAAAGAAATCTTGCTGCCGGAGAACGCGCCCGTCGAATATTCCGACCGCACCGTACTCTGGAACGCTGTAGAGAAATCCGAACGACGCAAAGACGCGCAACTGGCAAGGAAAATTGAAATATCCCTGCCTGTTGAACTCACGCGAGAACAGAACATCACTCTTGCCCTCAAATTCTCAAATGAGGTTTTCGTCAACGCCGGAATGTGTGCCGACGTTTGCGTCCATGATACAAGCGAGGGCAACCCCCACGCGCATATCATGCTGACCCTGCGCCCGATTAACGAGGACGGCACATGGGGGCAGAAATCCCGGCAAGAGGGAAAACGCAAAGTGCCGACCGTTGACTGGAACGACCGCGACAAAGCAGAAGAATGGCGGCGGGCGTGGGCGGCATATCAAAACACCGCGCTTCGTATAAACGGACACGCGGAGGTTGTTGACCACCGCAGTTATGCTCGTCAAGGTTTGGAACAAGTCCCAACCGTGCATCTCGGCCCCGCCGCTTCTCGGATGGAAAAACGCGGCATACGCACCGAGCGCGGCGATATGAACCGTGAAATCGAAATCACCAACAAGGAAATCCGGCAGCTTCGGGCGCGGATAAACAAGTTGTCCGATTGGCTGAAAGAGGAAGCCGTGAACACAGCGCCGCCGACGCTCTACGATGTTATTTCCGAAATCCTCAATCAGCCGGGGCGGTCTAAAATAACCAACCTGAAATACGCCGCCGAAATCCTCTCGTTCTTGCAAGGAAACCAAATCGGTGACTATGCGGACTTGGATAAAATGGTCAGCGCCATGAACGGCAAAGCCAACCGCATCCTTGAAGATATGAAACCTGTAAACCGCCGGATTGACACGCTGAAAGAGCATATCCGGCACAGCGAATACTTCAAGGAACACCGGGCGCTCAAGCGGCAGTATGACAAACTGTATTCCGAATATACAACCGCTAAAAAAGAAACGGGATTTTTCGCGGAACGCAAGGCGAAAAAGGCCCTTGAAGCCGCCAACGGTTTTTACGAAGCGAACGCCACCGGGCTTATATTGTTTGAAGCCGCCGAAAAATATTTGCGCGGCGTATTGCAAAAACGGTATGACCCGAAAAAACTGCCACCGATTGATATGTGGCGGCAGGAACTCGGTTCCAAAATATCCGAGAAAAACGCACTGAACCAGGAATATCAAAAGTTGAAAGAGGAAACCGCGAAGGTCGAAAAAATGCAGCGGAGCGTCAAAGAAATGCTGCACATTGATGAACCGCAGCCGGAACGGATACCGCAGAAGTCGCGGGGTATGGAAATCTGATAATCATTGCGTCGGTAACGGCAAAGCGGGCGGGGTAAAATTATCCCGCCCGCGCAAGCGGTTACATCATTATCAGAGCATCACAGACCGCGCCGTTTGGCAGGGTTATCTTTCCGTTTCTTAACCAATCTGCGGCGACGGCTTTGAACAATGCGACAAAAACATGGAACCCGTTTCGCTCCGTCGCTTCTTTGAGATGTTTCGGGAACAGTTTCATGCAGCCGTCCAAATACTTTTTCACCTGCTCTGCATAGAATGGCAAGAACTCCGTAAAGTTTGATTTTACCAAAGCGATGAATAAATCATGCTGTTCTTTTGTAAAAACCGGAACGGCGCAAACAATTTCACCTGATTCATTTTTCGCAAGATACCCATCCGCAATTATTTTCGCGGCGTACTCCTTTTGCTTTTCGGTCAACTCGTTTTTTTGCAAGACGGCATGGCAAACGTCTATCTCGTGGTCGAACATCATTTTACGGTAAGCAAACGGCGCGAAATGGTATGTATAATGCGCCAGTTTTCCGCTTTCATAATTATTCATGGATTTTTCCATGCCGATACCAACGTCGCCGCCACATGACCCGTCTTGATAAAATCCGGTGTAATCCCATCGTCCGCCATCGTACCTTTGCTTATATCTTGTGTACTCGGTCGGTCTATAATCCGGCACAAATTTGTCGAGCAACATGGCCGACAACAGGCATAAAATTTCATCGGGGGAACGCCCCGCCGTTTGTAATCGCGGTACAAATAAATTGCCGGGAATGGTTTTATGACCTGATAACATTTCATCGGTAAGTTGACGGGACAACCGATAAAATTCTTCGGAAACGGCAGCGGCAAAGATGCCGGAATGTTTTGGAGCGTAACTATTTATTTCTGCGTCGAAAATGAGGAAGTTTGCCTGCACCGTTTTCTTTGTGGGTTGAATAACAGCTTCGCGTTTAATAAGGTTGCCTATTCTGTCCTCAATGAAAAACGCGGGAACGCCAGTCAATTCAGACAGCTCCTCCACCGTTTTGGGTTCGCGGTAAGCGTGCCACAATATATTTTGCGAAAGCGCGTCGTCAATATATTGCCACGGGAACGGTCTATCGTCGCCGTTATAATTTCCTTCACCCGTGATGCGGATTTTCAATTCTGCGGGTTTCAATGCTGTTGCATCCATTTGATCGCACCTCTCTTTTAATTTGTTTCGAGCCAACGAGAGCCGATATGTAACCGTACCCTCTGGCAATCCGAGTTTTTGAGAGATAACCTTACAAGACAAATTATCGTAATAATACAACACGATAATATCCCGGTAAGCGGCGGACATCTGAGCAATTTTACGCCGGAGATTCTGATATTCTTCATCGGACTCAAAATAATATTCATCTTCAAACGCCAGCGCCGCAACTTCGTCAAACGACATTGTGCTACGGATTTTCGCTTTGCCTCGTTTGAAAACTTTTAGAGTTATATCGGCAAGCCTCCAGAACCACGGCTCGAACCTTTTTTCATCTCGAAGTTCTCCGATGCTTTTTATTGCTTGATACATAATTTCCTGTGTCAGTTCCTCCGCTTCCTCTCGCGAAAAGGTACGGGCAACAGACCATGCGAAAGATTTATCAAGCATTTCGGCGATGCGCTCATAGTCCACTTTTTTCACCTCCCGCTTATAAAGTGCAAACAAAAGCTGTTTCGTTGGAATTTTTGTTGCGATTTATAAATTAAATTTTTCCTAACGATTATTACAGCAAATACTCCATGTGTACATCATATGGTTCGGCTTCAAACAACTCCGGGATGATTTCTTCTGCATCAACACAACCCATCGAGCGGTAGAAGGCTTGGCTTTCTTGTGATGATTGGGCGCTGATATACAGCTTTTTCGCGTCTGTTGTTCTCGCTGCGTCACGACTAAGCTGAAATAAAACTCTCCCAATCCCTTTATGCCGATATTCAAAAGAAACTTGCATATTATCCAGTTGAATGTATTGCTTATTTTTACCGATTAAAGCACTTGGGACGACAGCAAATCCAATCAGTTTATTTGTGTCGAATGCGCCAAACACAAAACCACCAGTGCGGATGACATCGGGAAAATCCTCATTTCCGACGCGACGCTTTTTAGATTCGTCCCAGTTGTCAATGAATGGAGTATCGACGAGAACCCATTCGCCATTTTGCTTACGCCAGCTTTTCTTAACTTCCTGAAAACGATTGAAGTGTAAAAGCATATCCGGCGAAATATCATCGAGGGACAACTGCCGATATTGGATATTATCTACGACTTTCGCGGCGTTCCACGCTTCCAACAATTCTGTAATCGTATTATACCGCTCGTTGCGCTCCATTGAAGCAGCTTTTATCGCCACATCAAATAAGGCTTTTGTGGTACTCCACGCATTAAAGGAACGGTGTAGTTTACCGTTTTCCCATGCTTGATACGCTTCTTCTGTATCGTTGCTGAGAAGTTCAAAAGCCGCCGCGCCCATGAGATAAACGACAGTTTTTTCGTCCAAAGCCGCGCCAAGTTCATATTCTTCCGGCGACATAAAACGGCCAGAACCCCACATTTTACCCATGTCATTTTTAGTCGGGGCTTTGCGGTAAAAATCAATATCGCAGATATGAAAGATCCCGCTATTAAAATCGTATATCATGGAACCATCATAAAAATCCACCGGAATATAGCCGCGCTCGACAACGTGCTGATGAAATGCCATTATTATATCCACCACGGCAATACGTTTCTGAATAGGGAGATGTCTGAAACGGTAATTAGGTGAACCCGAATAACTCCACATGGGGGAACCGACATAATCCCAATATGAACGTAACCCCTCGCCATTTACCCAATCAAAAATAGCTATATAGCCGTCACCGACAGAATAATGCTCAACCAACCGGATTAAATGCGGGTGTTGCAAATTCTCATACAGCTTGACGGCGGTTTGCAAACGAATAATCGCGTCTGTAATCTCACCGTCATAGTTTTGTGTCCTTGCCCCGGCGTATTTTACAAAATACCTTTTATCATCCCGTTCCACGCCGAAACAAATATTGCCGGAATCCATCGCGTCGAATACGCGGAACACCCTGCCGATTTTTTTGATAAACGAAAAATCATGCTGCTCTCCGACATGAAAAGAAACTCCGTCAATGTTCATACGGACAGCATCTAAATTATCGCGGGACAATGAAAGCCCGCGCCGTTTTACACCGTCGCCGGTGGTACATTCACCTTCATCGTGAACATGATAACCAAGTTTTTTATAACAGTTCTGCGCTGCGACATTATCAACGGTGGTGTGTATTCCAAGTATCTTGAATCCTTTTGACCATACGAAATCCTCCGCGAAACGGACGGCAAAACCGCCAATGCCCTGACGTTGATATTTTTCGTGTACTACCAACATGGGAATCCACACCATGTTTTTCTTACTTTGCAAACCATTAAGTTTTAACCATGCTACGGGAGTATCGCCTTCGCAAAATACAAAATTTGCTTCGTCAGAATCTGCAAGGTTTCTTGTGAATACTTCGTGCCATTCCGTAACGCTTTTGTTGTCAGGGTGCAACGTGGCTCTGTTTTTATCGCTTGTTAAAATAGAAATAACAAAGTCAATATGTTCGTTTTGCATCGGTTTGACATTTAGCAACGAAACATCTTTTTCGTATATCTGCATATTGTTTTCGGGCGATACCTCACCTGTCGGGATAAATCCCATTGACCGCCAAAATGATTCCCCGGACACTCCCGTTGTGAGATACATCCGTTTAGCTCCGTGGTTAGAAAAATGTCGTTCCAAACGCCGGAACATTTCTTTAGCGTAACCTTTCCGACGGTGTTCGGGCTTTACATAAAACTCCATGATATAGCCGTATTCCGGCTTGATAAACCCCTTGTGTCCTTCGTGGTCTACCTTGCCGTAAAGAAAACCTATCGGCTCGTCACCGACATAGACAAGCTCCATGTGCCTGTCATGCTGCCCCTGCATATCAATACAGCTTTGAATCCATTTTAATAAAAATTCATCGCTATATGGTGTGCCATCGGGCTTGTTCGCGCCGAGTTCCCTATTATAAGGGAGCATAAAATCCTTGAATACTTCGCAATGCTGCGGGTTGTCCTTCTGGACTTGGATAAATTTGAGTTCGCTCATGCCTGTTCCTTCTTTTATATTTTTTTGGAATTGAAAATGCCCCCGACAAAATCGGAGGCACACCAATACCGTTTGTTATGAAAGAAAAATAACCCTTAACAAGCGGACAAGATGGTATTCGACTTTATCGGTAAATATTCTGTTTTCATCCTGTCCACCTCGCTTTCAAAATTTGATATTATCAGTATAGCACGGATATGGGGGTAAAAGCAATAGAATTTTCGAACGAATTGTAAAATATACGAAAAAACCCTTGACAACGAGTTACGGATGTTGAACATGTATTTGTCAAGTGAAAAACCCGCCAGTGAATATAATTGAAAGTTCCGCTACTATAGGAATAAAATATGATAAGAAAAAGGGGGCATATGTAAGAGATATGCCCCCGAAAAAGCTATCGATTGGAATCCTCAAGCCAAGCGATGGTCTCCTCAAACCGACCGCCTTTGTCGCGTGAGATGTCCATGATGTGGGCCTTATGTGCGAGGCGGTCAATTAACGCACCGGTAAGTGTGGGGTCTTTAAAAATCTCCTCCCAACGGTCAAAGGTAAGGTTAGACGTAACAATGATGGAGCCTTTGTCATTTCTGGAGGAAATGAGATTGAAGAGCATTTCACAGCCGATTTTGTCCATGGAAACATAACCAAGCTCGTCTAAGATAACGAGGTCATATTTCTCAAAGCGCTTTCTGAAGCTGCTGAGGCCATTGTTGCTCATGGTTTCTTTAAGCTCAACGATGAGATTAGGAACCGTGGCGAAGAGCACGCTGAGCCCTTTTATACAGGCGGCGATGCCAAGGGCAATAGCATAATGGGTCTTGCCGGCGCCAGAGGTGCCAAGCAGGAGATGTTCTCCTTGTTTGGGATGAAAGCAAGGGTTTCCAACTCCTCGAACTTGGGCAAAAACACCGTGTCGTATTTATCCCTTTTGAAATCACATAGGTGCTTTTTCAAGGGGAACTTGGCCTCTTTAATCCTCCTGACCTGGCCGTTTTCCAGACGAAGCCGCCATTCGCAGTCGAGCATGTTTTGCAGGAACTCCGCATAATCCTGCTTGGTATGCCTTGCTTCCTCCAAAAGCTGCTGCCAGTTTTCTTTTGTTTAGACTAAAGCACAATTCCGTGATGTTCATTACCGCACACCCACAATCGTCAGGGCGGCGTAATTCTGGACAAAGGCTCTGGCCGAAACAACAATCTGCGTCACGGGCTTTACCACATCAAGCGCGTCAATCTCATCTTTATTGCGCGTTTCGCGTTCAAACAACGCGATGATTTCATCGACGGGAAGCTCCTTGTTTGCCAGAAAAAGCTCTATGAATTTTCTTGGCTGTTTACTGTAATATGTGTCAAAGACGGCCTTGAGACGCGGGAT
>JGI994J12354_10005249_pt1 | contig 11231 bp, 13 predicted proteins | sample IntmicLarv3ML3BL_FD_12354 | JGI IMG/M metagenome (IMG submission 12354) | reverse complement strand
CAGCAGTGGATCGCCGTCATACAAAAGCGCCCTGCCGATAGCCAGCCGCTGCCGCATTCCGCCGGATAGCTCGTGCGGAAATTTTTCCGCTGCCCCGGAAAGCTGCAAGCGCTCCAGCATGTCAAAAGCAGAAGGCAAGGTTTTCGGAGAATCCGACAGGACAACATTCAAATTTTGAACCGCCGTCAGCCAGGGGAGAAGGCGCGGCTCCTGAAAAACATATGAAATTTTCTCGCCTTTTGTAAAAACCGTGCCGCTCGTCGCGGCAGAGATTCCGGCAATGCAGGCGAGAAGCGTTGTCTTGCCGCAGCCCGAGGGACCCATAAAGGCGGCTCGCTCGCCGCGCGCTATGTGAAGGTTGCAGTTTTGCAAAACGCTCTGCTTGCCATAAGAAACCGTAAGGTCTTCGATGAAAATCATAAACGCTCCTCCCATGCGGCATAGCCTCTGGAAGCTTTGCCAATCGCCGCGACGACCACTCTTTCGATTATAAGACTGCACAAAATGATAACAAGCGTCCAGGCAAAAAGGTCAATCGTTTCAAGATTAAGCTTTGCGGCATAAAGCATCTTGCCGATGGAATCCTTGGGAACTGTCAAAACCTCGGCAGCAATGCCAGCCTTCCAGGCAAGCCCGATAGATGTGCGAACCGCCGAGAGAAAATGCGGCATAACAGACGGGATGTAAACTCGCCGAAAGCGTTTAAGCCGCCCAAAGCGGTAAACCTCTGCCATTTGTAAAAGACGAAAATCAACACCCTTTATACCGGCGGAGGTGTTCGCCCAAATAACAGGCAAAACCATTAAAAAAGCGGTGAAGGCAGGAAGCGCTTCGCGCCCGAGCCAGAGAAGAACAAGCAAGATGAACGAGGCGACCGGCGTTGCCCGAATGACAGCAAGCAGTGGCGAAACAAGGGCATAAAGCGCAGCCGACATTGCGGTGAAAACAGCAAGCACCGCGCCAAGAATAACTGCCGCGAGCGTTCCAAGCAAAATGCGAAAGAGCGATATTGCCGCCGTGCGCCAAAACGAAGCCTCGAGCGCCAGCTCAAAAAGCCGCAGAAGCACAGCTCCCGGCGAGGGAAGCAAAAGACTTTGCGAAACCCCCATCGAAAGCGCCTGCCAAACCGCAAGCCAAAATGCCAAAATTATAAGATTCTTAAAAAGGCGCCTTAAAAGCCGCATGAAAAAATCTCCTTGCGTGTTTTAGATTTCTTTATTCCGCAGACAAAATGCAGTAAAAATCATCAGCCGGAAGCGCGCCGCCTATAGATTCGGGAGCGATTTCAAACATGATTTCAAGAAATGCGCCCATCGCGCGCTTCATGTCCGCGCCGGTGATAAAGCAGGGATTGCACTTTGGAATCGCAAGCTCGGCTATGGCAGCGCTTGTGAAAATTTCCGCTTCGACAATTGCCGCGGCAACCGCTGCCGCATCCTCGGAAAGCAGCGCAATAGAAGCGCCATAGTCAGCTAAAAACTGTCTAAGCTCCGCCGGATGCGCCTCGGCAAAAGCGCGCCGAACCACGACACAGCCCTGAACAAGACTGCCCTCGGGAGAAACCAAATCCCACTGCTGCGTAAGGTCAAGCAGCACGGAGAGTTTATCATTGTTTGCAAGAGCCACGGTCACGAGCGGCTCGGGCAAAACAGCAATATCCACCTGCCCGGAGGCAAGCGCAGTGCGAAGGTCCGCAGGCTGGGCATAGCTGGTGTCGATAAAAATATCCTCACCGGGGATAAGCCCGTTTTGCTCGCAGAGATAGGAGAAGATAACGGTCGGATTTTGCGCCGGGCAATAAATCGTTTTACCGCGCAAATCCTCAAGGCTTTCCAGCCCGGCGAAGGACTCATCGCCGACAAGATACAAAACGCCCAGCGTGTTAAGCGCGAGAACCTGCACCTCACCGCCGGTTTTGTTATAAACCATCGCTGCCGCATTCGTCGGAAGCGCCGCAATGTCAACGCTTCCGTTTATAAGAGCCGCGGTAACATTCGAGGCGTCGGTTTCAACGCTGATGCTGTAGCTAAGCTCAGAGCTGCCGTTTTGGCTGTCGGAAATAAGCTTTGCCATGCCAAAACCGGTGGTGCCGCTGAGGGTCATGATGTTTATTGGAAGCGTGGGGTCGGGGGCTGGAGTTGCATTCAAATCTTCCTCCATGCCGGAGGGCATGTCGTTATTCTGACTGGGCGTGTGAACCGGGGGCGGAGTTCCCGGCGCTTCGCCCGAAGTGCCGCAGGCGCAGAGCGCAAGCGCAAGGCAAAGCGCGAGCAAAAGAGCAAGAGTGCGTTTTGAATTTTTTTTCATGATAAATCTCCTTTCAGTCTTCGGTTTTCGTAATAATGTTTGAATAAGCGGTTTTGGTTGTAACGCCGGAAAGGCGACCGATTTTCCCCGAAAGCGAGCTAATCTCGTCCTGCGCTGCATCCACCGCGATGCTGATTATATTAACGCTTCTCTCTCGATAGGGAATGCCCATGCGCCCCAAGATGCAGGCTGAATGCTCGTGCAGCAGCGCGTTAATTTCGTCCACACTTTCAGGGCGCTCAACGATAATTCCAATTACAGCAACTCTGGTTTCCATGACAAAAAATCCTCCTTAAATTAAAAAATAGCTACGTCAAAAAAGACGCAGCTAAACAAGGTGCATTTTTAACTGTGCCTTTCGCGTCAATAAAAAAATTTATGCGTCAGAGCTAGGTTTTCACTTTTATGCTTTAAGTATACAACGCAGTACAAAGCGAATGCAAGCGTTATTAAATAAACAACAATGTTTTTAATTTTATAGAGCAAGCTCCCTTGCGGCGGCTTCAACCTCGCGCCTTGTTTCGGCAAACTCTTTTTTGATTTTCACAATGCGCCCGGAGATTTGATTTTGAAGACCAATTTCATCGGCAAGCCCGTTGTCGCAATCTGCCAAAAAATCCTCCATAAGGCGAAGCTCCATTAAAATGTCGTTAAGCTCATTTCTGTTCATAGCAAAATGCACTCCTTAAAGTCTGATGTTGTTGCGATAAAAGTCCTCCCAAATGTCCGCACCTTTGCGGACATCGGCGGAAATTGCCGCAAAACGCACAGAAAAGTCCGAAAGCGCGGACGCCGCTTCGGGCAGCTCCGAAAGCTTTTTTGAAAGCTCGGCGCATTGGCGCCCCATGCCGGAGAGCTTATCCGCACGCCTGTAAGCGTCCTCATAATCCACCATAATAATTGACATTTGAGCATCTCCTTAATACTAAAGCTTGTAAACAGCACCCTGTAAGCGCAAGCGCCGCAGGTGCTATATTAAAAATCAAGTTAATAATTGCCATGCCATGATATAATTGACTAAACATCACATCTGCGCCGTGGGCTTAAATTGATTAGAATATCCTCTTGTAAAGATTATACCACGCAAAAAAACAGCATGCAATAAAAAAGCTTCGGATATTTTTAAGATATCCGAAGCTTTTAAGAATATTAAGCTTTAAGCAGCAGATGGACCGCCTGTTTTCTTGGCAGAAACAATTTGAATGAGAAGAATCGCGCCGATGATGGCAATGCCGATAAGGTCTGTGAATGTGCCGGGAATGATAAGTCCAAGACCACCCAAAATCGCCAAAATTCGCAGGGGCAGAGACAAGCGAAGCTTCATAAACCCACCAAGACCTGCCGAAACGCCATAAAGACCGATAAGCGCCGAGATAACAATCTGCCCAAGTGTGAGCCAGTCCCAAATGCTAACCATCTCGTTTAGCACCAGCATTTCGGGGTTGTAGACAAAGATGAAAGGCACGATAAAAGCGGCGCAGGCAAGCCGCGTGGCTGCAATCCCCGTTTTTATCGGGTCTGCCTTCGCGATGGCAGCACCGGCAAAGGCTGCCAGCGCAACAGGAGGCGTGATGTCCGCGACAATGCCAAAATAAAACACGAAAAAGTGCGCCGCAACAGGATGAAAACCAAGCGTTATTAAAATCGGAGCGCAGGTTGATGCCATGATGCAGTAGTTTGCTGTTGTCGGAACGCCCATGCCCAAAATTATGCAGCAAATCATCGTAAGCAGTAGCGCAATTATGGTGATGCCGCCGGACAGGGAAACGATACCTGTGATAAGCTTTGAAGCAAGCCCTGTAACGGTGATGCAGCCTGCAATCATGCCAGCCATTCCACAAGCAACTCCAACGGTTATGGAACTTTTGCCGCCCGCTTCGAGCGTCTCTAGAAGTTTGTTTACGCCCTCAATTATGCAAGCGGTGATAACGGCTATGATGCTTTTGTCGCCTGTTTCGCGAGACTCCGAAACCTTGGAGGGAAGGACGCGGATGACCCAGTCAAAAAGGCTGACGATGATAGCTGTACCAATTGCGATAATCGCCGAAAACTGAAGCGACCTAACGTTTGCCGACACAAGATAAATCAAAATTCCAAGAGGAAGCAGCAGATAAACCTTTTTGATGAGATGACCCATCTTAGGCAGATTTTCTCTGGAAATTCCCTTGAGTCCAAGCTTTCTAGCCTCAAGGTGAACAGCGATGAAAATTCCGGTGAAGTACAAAAGCGCGGGGATGATGGCGCGAAGCACAACATAAGGATAGCCGACTCCCAAATATTCCGCCATCAAAAATGCCGCAGCGCCCATAATCGGCGGCATTATCTGCCCTCCGGTGGATGCCGATGCTTCAACCGCGCCGGCAAATTCAGGCTTGTAGCCCGTGTCCTTCATCATGGGAATGGTGATGGAGCCTGTTGTAACAGTGTTTCCAACGGAAGAGCCGGAAACCATGCCGCAAAGCGCAGAGGAAATGACAGCAACCTTAGCTGGACCGCCGGAAGCAGAGCCTGCAACAGAGTTTGCGAGCGAAATAAAATAGTTTGCAATGCCTGTCCGTTCCAAAAATGCGCCGAAAATGATAAATATAACTATGTATTTTGCGCAGACCTGAATAGGCGCTGAAAAAATGCCGTTTGTGGTGTAAAAAAGTATGTGCGTAACCTGGCGAAGCCCGAGACCGGAAGCAAAGGTGTATATAAGCAAACCGCTGACAACGCACAAAATCGGAATGCCGACACAGCGGCGGCAAAGCTCGGCAACGGACAAAACGCCAATGACGCCGACAGCAATGTGAAACCAATCGCCGCGAAGAGAAGATGCGCTTGTTATGGTTGTCACAAGGTCCATGTATTTAAAGCTAAAGTACAAAAATGCGCCTGCACCGAGAGCCATAATGATAATGTCGTACCACGGCAGGGTATTGGGCGTTACATGCTTTTTGCTGATGGGATAATTAAGATAACCCATAATTACAAGAAGTCCGACAAAAAGCGAAAGGCGCTCCTCCAGCCCTGCCGTTGAAAACAGGGTTGACCAGATGCAAAACAGGGAGAACGCCGCCAAAATGCAGCGAATGACAATTTTAGGCATACCCTCCCAGATGCGAGTGTTGGATTCTTTGTCGTATTTCTTCATGATTTCGTCAAGGTCAGCGTTCACTGCGTCTTGACCGGCGCCGCAGCTTTGCGCCGCAGCTTTTTTCTTTTTGAATGACATTTGGTAAAAACCTCCAAGGAAATTTGTGTCGGATTTATTTTTTCCAAACCGACTAAAAGAACAAGTAACTACGGCACATGAAAAATGTGCCGTAGTCCGTCTTAGTTTTTAAAAGAGAAGCCCGAAAGCCCTACTTCGTGGAAACGTTAAACCCCTGCTCCGCAAAATATTTTGCGGCACCCGGATGATAGGGAACATCAGTTATGGAAGCTGCGAAGGCTACATCAAGCTCTGCGCCCTTGCCGTGCAGCTCAGAGAGCGCGGCAGCGTTTTCAAAAATTGTGGAAACAAAATCATAAACAGCAGCCTCGCTGACAGAATCCGCAACGATGATAACCGCACCAACGGCAACCGTGGTAACGGCGCTCTCAGTGCCGTAAACACTGGCAGCAATTTCATAAGCGCTGTAATAGGGAGAGAGCGCGATAAGGTCGGCAATGTGCGAATCGTCAAGTCCGACAAGGTAAACTGTGTTTGTCGCAGCAAGGGAGCTAACGGCAACCGTGGGAGCTCCGGCAACAATGAACGCAGCGTCAATCTTTCCGTCCTGAAGGCTTTCTGTGCTGTCGCCAAAGCTCTGGTAAACGGGCTTTATGTCGTCAACGGTAAGACCATAAACGCCGAGAATGTCAAGAGCGTTGTAATAAGTTCCAGAGCCTGCCGCGCCGATGGAAACGGTTTTTCCGGCAAGGTCAGCAACGGACTTTATGGAAGGGTCAAGCGTGATTATCTGAACCTGCTCCATATAAAGAGCCGCGGCAACGGAAAAGCCGTCTACCTTTTCCGAGAAAAGGTTTGTTCCGCTGTAGGCATAGCTCATAACATCAGATTGGACAAAGCCGAGCTGAATGTCGCCGCCGCTCATGTCCTCGATGTTTGACTGGCTGCCGCCGGAGGTGACAGTTGTGATAGAAAGGTCGGTGCTGTTTGAAACATACTGACCGATGATGCTGCCATAGCCGTAGTATGTTCCGGAATCGCCGCCTGTGCCGAAGCGAAGGTCGGTGGATTTGTCGCCGCCGCAGGCGCACAGCACAAAGCTCATGCACAAAACGAGCGCGATGGTTGCAATAAGTTTCTTGTTCATCTTTTTTCCTCCTCTTGATTTGCTGTTGAATGCGAAAAATGAAAGATTCCACATTCACAGATTCAATATAAAGGGATTATACACCATGAATCTCAGCAATTCAAGACCAAAAATGAAAGTTTTTAAAAAAATATTGCATTTTTATATTAAAATCGGAATAATCCGCGCTTTATCTGTTGAAATCGCTTAACTTACCGAATTAAATCAAAATCGGTCAGTCAATTTCGGCAGTAACCATAAGCCCTTTTGAGAGAATGCCGAGATTTTCGCTGTAAATGCGCTCAAGCTGCGAAATGGGCAGAGGATTTGTGCCAAGACCACACTCTATGGTGTAGCCCGGGCGGTAAAATTCCTTTAAAAACCAGTCCTTATATCCGGCAAAGCCCGAAGCGTATGGAGTGTCCTCAACGCTGTTAGCCGGACATTTCTCCGAAAAACTCCGCAATCTCGCGGCTCATCGGCGGCTCGCAGTCAAGATACTTCCAGTAAATCACACGCCCTTGCGTGTGATAAGACAGCGTAAGCGAGGGAGAATAAGAGCGGGTGAATTTATAAACCGCGCGAGCCTCCGGTGACGACAAAGGCTCCGTTCCGACAAAATCGCGCGGCGAGGGCGAAGTGACACCCTGTGCGGCTTTGATTTCACGCGCCTGCGCCCAGCCTGCCGGATATTGAAGATTTAAATCAGTTCCGAGAATGTTTGCCTTCCAGCCGGAGGGAAAAGGAACCTGTGGATAGTCCCGAGAAATTGCATAAGCGCGGTCGAAAAAACTGCCGCCCTTCAAAGCGCCTGTCACAAGGTCCAGCCCATCCAGGTTTATAGCCGGAGCCACGCAAAGCGAAGATGTGCGCAAAAGCTCCCTCGCGCTTTCCCTGAAAATGTTAAGCCCAAAAGTTGCCGCCCTCGCAAGCTCCTCCACAAAGCGAAGCAAAACCGGCGTTGTTATCCATTCGTTCGCGTGATGCGAGGCGTGTAAAGCGGTCGCCCCATAACACTGCGCCCAAGCTCAGAGCGCGCGACAAAAGGATACCTTGCCGCAATGCCTCGGCAGCAAAACGAAATTAAAACGCTTGAAAAATCAATATTTACCGGCACAACGGGAAAAGGAAGCGGAACAACAAGCGCAGCACCATGCGTTAAATTAAGTGGATTCATACCGGGGTTTGCGGCTTCGATTGCGCGAACGGTTGTGCCGTGCGTCATTGCAATTCTGTAAAGAGAATCGCCCCGTCCTATAGTGTGTGTTTTATAGCCCGTATAATACGGACAGAGCGCCGCGTGCGTTTCGCTGCCTGCGACCGCGTCCGGATAAAGCCGGCTTGCGCTTTGAAAAAGCTGAAGTGCCGAGGACAGCTTCGCGCCAAAAATGCCGTCTGGTGCGCCGGGGTCAAAGCCTGCTCGCATAAGCGCAAGCTGAAGAAGCTGAACCAGCGGACCGGCGCTGCCAATTCTGAGAGTTTCCATTTTTCGCATTTCCCCTTTCTCATTATTTATAATGTATGAGCGCAAAAGAGAAAAATTGTAAAAAAGCAAAATATAATTTGCCAAAAAACAATAAAACCGGCCTCTAAAATTTTTGTGCCAGAGCAAAGCGCTGCGCTGGAGCGGAAACAGGAAAAACAAAAAACAGCCCCGAGCACAAAAAAGATTTTAAGTGAAGATTTTCATAGTGTTTTTAAACCCAAGACGGCAATAATGAAAAGGAGATGATTTTTGAAGCAATCATTTAAAAGTCAATACAGGGGATTAGGGGAAATTAAAGATGATGAGAAGAAAAGCAAAAAGCAAGGTGTCGGCAGTTTTTGTGGCAGCGCTTTTGTGCCTTAGCCTTTCGGTTTCGGCAGGAGCAGCAGGGGCGAAAGAGCTTGTTCCACTCGGGCAGGCGGTTGGAATTCAGCTAAAATCAGAAGGTGTCATGATAGTCGGGCTGTCGGAAATTGAAAATGACAGCGGCAGCTTTTCGCCGGCAGGCTCCGCAGGCATAAAAGCCGGAGATGTCCTGGTGAGCGTGGGAAATGCAGAGATTAAAACAGCGGCAGATTTCATAACAGCGGCAGAGTCCTTTGACGGCGGTGCAGTTGATGTAACAGTTCGGCGCGGCGAGCAACTGATACATTTCAATGTAACGCCTGTGAAAACGATGGAAGGAAATTTCCAGCTTGGGCTTTGGATGCGTGACGGCATAAATGGAATTGGCACAATGACCTTTTATGACCCACAAAGCGGACTGTATGGCGCGCTCGGTCACGGCATAAGCGATGCCGATGGCGCACTGCTGCCGATGAGCGGCGGCTCTATAACGGGCGCGAGCGTTATTGACATTGTGATGGGCGAGAGCAACAAGCCGGGCGAGCTTTGCGGGCGGTTTGACGCGGAGAATGTTCTGGGAAGCATCAATATAAATTGCGAAAGCGGAATTTTCGGAATTTATGAAAAGGAAATTGAGAGAAAACCCCTGCCCGTTGCGAGCGAAAGCGAGATAAAGCTAGGCGCAGCAACAATCTATTCAAACGTGCAGGGAGAGGAAACAAGGCAGTTTAGCATAGAAATCAGCAGGGTGTACAGAGAAAACGAAGATGGAAAAAGCATGATGATTCGCGTAACCGACGAGGCTCTCTTGGCGGCAACCGGCGGCATAGTTCAGGGCATGTCCGGAAGCCCGATAATTCAAGACGGCAAAATAATTGGAGCGGTGACCCATGTTCTGATAAGCGACCCAACGCGCGGCTATGCGATAAACATCGAAAAAATGCTTGAAGCAAGCGAAGCCTTGAGGGAAGAAAACGCGGCGTAAATCATAAAAACTAGACATTTCTTTAACGAGCTGTGCTAAAACGCAGCTCGTTATCTTTTTTTAGCCTGTCGAAAGAATCAAATTTTCGACAGGCTTCACTGTCGCTAAAAAACTAAATACAGAAAAGCATGTCGAACGAGAGGGGTTATCTTGAGCTTGGCTCGAATTTTCATAGGAAAAAGTCGAGCGAAAACGCTGTCAATCCTCGTTAAGATGTGGTAACTTATGCTCAATTAACGGTTATTAACGCACAAACAGATAGTGTTTGCCGTAAATGGTAATTTGATGGTAATTTGGAGGAAGAAACTTAATGGAAGAAAAGCTAAAAATTTTAATTGCAGACGGAAGCGAAGAATTTCGCATCCTCATGGCAGAGACTATCGAAAAAGAGCCGGACATGGAGCTTGCTGCCACCGCCTGCGACGGCGTGGAGGCGCTGACGATGATAGCGCAGGAAAGACCCGATGTTGTGCTGCTGGATTTGGTCATGCCAAAGCTCGACGGAATCGGAGTGCTTCAATGTGTCAGCGAGGCGGATGTAAATCCGGAGGTCATTGTGGTTTCAGCATTTTATAACGAAAAGCTCATCGCAAAATGCGCAGACCTCGGCGCATACTATTTCGTGCCCAAGCCCTGCGATGCGCAGATGCTGATTTCCAGAATGCGGCAAAGCGCCATGAGCGCAAAGCGGCAAAACACCCCGTCGATAATCCAGTCGGCGCCTGCTGCCGCGCTGGACAAAAGCCTTGAAGCGGTGGTTACGGAAATCATACATGAAATCGGCGTTCCGGCACACATCAAAGGCTATCAATATCTGCGCGAGGCGATAATGCTGACGGTGAGCGACATGGAAATCATAAATGCTGTCACAAAAGTTCTCTATCCGGCAGTGGCGAAAAAATTTAGCACAACACCCTCGCGCGTTGAGCGCGCAATCCGCCATGCCATAGAGGTCGCATGGGACCGCGGCGATATCGAAACCCTCCAGCGCTTTTTCGGATACACCGTTTCAAACATCAAGGGCAAGCCGACAAACAGCGAGTTTATCGCAATGATAGCCGACTGCATCTCGCTAAAACGCAAGGCAAAGGAATATTAAGCCAAAAATAATGCGCAGTTAGCTTTTCTAACTGCGCATTTAAATATTAAACACTTAATATGATATCAAATAAAACAAAGTTCCGGCAAATATCAAAGCCAGAGCAATGCAGATGAAAATGTCCGCTTTTAGCCGGGTGCTTATGCGCGCGGAGGGAAATGCGCGGTGCGGTCTGTCATTTGGAAGAACGGCAATTTCGAGCATGTCCCCGATTTTAAGCTCTTTGTCATTGCCGACCGACGAAACCGGGCAGCGAGCATCTATAGCACCCTGACCGATGTCATAAGAAAGCAGATAATAAAGCTTGCTCATACGGCGTGTTGAGTGTTCTTCAATATCTATAATGGCTGCTATGGTGCGAACGCCGTGGCGAAGCAGCTTAAATTTTCGCACAGCGGCAGAAATCCCTGAAAGCAGGAGAAGAGCCGAAATAAAAAGCAAAACATATAAATCAGCTTGGCGCATAATTATATCAGTCCTTTTAAATATAAAATCATAACAAAGCATATCATACAAAGTTTTACCGCGCAATCAAAATGGCTCGAACGTTCAGTTTTTGTAAAATTGCGATAAAAGGACTTGCTAAAATCAAAGAAACTGGTAAAATGAAAATATAAATTTAAAAACGAAAGGAACATTTTGTTATGACAGAAGTTTATGATTTCTTAAAAAAATGCGGAGCATATTATCTCGCAACAATGGAAGGCGACCAGCCGCGCAACCGCC
>JGI994J12354_10005248_pt1 | contig 11232 bp, 6 predicted proteins | sample IntmicLarv3ML3BL_FD_12354 | JGI IMG/M metagenome (IMG submission 12354) | reverse complement strand
TTGTGATGCCCCACCGCATGAGAAGAAATCCATTCCAAGATTCCAATCTTAACACAGAGGAGTTGGACACATGGCTTCAAACAGCGTTCGGGACCAACTGAGACCACCGTTCTCGTTCTCCGCATTCGTTGGAAACGACAATCTGAAGAAGGGAATCATATGCTCTTTGGCATCGCCGGATATCAACTCCATATTGATCTGCGGCCCAAAGGGTACCGGGAAGTCTGTCATTGCTCGATCAGTTTCAACTATAGCAGGTGACAGAAAGATAGTCACACTGCCCCTAAACGCTACAGATGACCAGATCTTCGGCGGCATGGATATGGAGAAGGCCCTGAAAGACGGAAAAAAAGCATTGTCGAATAGTATCCTCTTCCGATCGAATGATAATATATTGCTTATCGAGAACATGAACCTTCTTCCCGAACATCTGTCCTATCAGATAATGAATGCAGCGAATACCCAGTCAAACAATGTGGAAAGAGAAGGGATCTCAGAGACACACGATTGCGATTTCCTTTTGATGGCCACTATGGATCCGGAAGAAGGGGGACTTTCCGAACATCTTTTGGATCGTTTCGATATCTGTGTCTTCACCTCCAATATTGAGGATGAAGCCCTGAGAAGTGAGATCATCCAAAGGCGGCTTGCGTATGAAGCCGATCCAGGGTCCTTTGCCGAATCCTATTCAGAAAGCGATGCAGAGATGACTGAGCAGATAATCAATGCCCGCAAGAAGGCCAGGTTCACAAGGGTTCCCAACGGATATTGCGGTGCGATATCGGATGTCTGCAATGAGCTGAATGTCGTCGGTCATCGAGGAGATATTTCGGTCATGAATGCGGCCTGCGCCATTGCTGCCTTGAACAACAGAGACCTGACCAACCTGGATGACCTGAAGGATGCTGCTTCGATATGTTTGGAGCATAGAAGAAATGACTTCGACAAAGATCAGCCTCCTCCGGAACCGGAAAACGAGGATGATGATCCTCCTGAGGATAACAACGAACAAGAAGATCAAAAAGAAAATGAGGAGCAGCAACAGAACAATGAACAAAATGAGGATCAACAGATCCCCCCTCCTCCATTTCCGAAACCAGAGGATCTGAAAGAAGAAGTGTTCTCTGTTGGTGATCCTTTCAAGGTCATCGACTATATGCCGAACAATGACAGGATCCCAAACACAAGTAAGGCGGGCCGTCACTCCAAATCACGCTCAAACGACAAGAGCGGAAAATGCATAGGTTACAGAATACCAAAAGGAAAGGTCAGTGATATTGCTCTATGTGCCAGCATAATGGCGGCAGCGCCTTATCAGATCCTGCGTGAGCACAGTGATCTTGCCATAGTTCTGAAAACGGATGACCTGCGTGAGAAGATCAGGGAGAAAAAACAAGGTAACAGTATCTTGTTTTTAGTGGATGGCAGCGGTTCGATCGGCGCACAGAAACGTATGGTCTCAGTCAAAGGGGCGATACTGTCCATGCTGAAGGATGCCTATCAAAAACGCGACGAGATAGGCATGGCCGTTTTCCGAACGGACAAAGCGGAAGAGATACTGCCGCTGACGAAAAGCACCCTGAAAGCCTACAATGTACTGGCAGAAATACCTACAGGCGGCAAGACCCCGCTGGTTCACGGATTGCTCAAAGGTTATGAGATCCTCAAGGACAAGATCACCAAGGATTCCAGCCCGGTAATGGTGATACTTTCAGACGGCAGATGTAACGTGCCGTTCACGCCCGGCCTGAATCCTGTCAGCGAAATGGTCTCGACTGCAAGATCGATGTCAGAATCGAATATCAGATTCATTGTCATTGACACAGAGGTCGGACGAATAAAATTCGGTCTGGCTCTTGAACTTTGCAGGGCACTTGACGGCACTTATCTTCGTTTGGATGACCTTAATGCAGAGTACATCGAAAACTCGATCAGATTAATAATGAAGGATACGTGATATTATGCCTGCAATATTCAGTAATAAACCAAAAAATCCAGAAAAGACGATCAACGTGGTATCTCTGAGTGTAGTGAATCGTGATAGCATCTTTATCGGGAAGGCGTGTTCCGAATTGAATGACCTCCCTGCGCAGATCAACATATTCTGTGCTGACTCAGAAGATCTTGATGCAGATGAGGAGTCATTCCTCAATTTTCTAATGTTTGTAAGAAAGGCAGATGTCGTCCTCATGAGATTTCATGGTGATGAGTCCCATTTTAAAAAATACACAAGGCTGAATGAAGTGCTCAATCGATCCAATGTCGATACGTTGTATGTGGGCGGTATCCCGGAATTGAACGATGAGAACAGACTCCGATTCAAACATTCGGACAAAGATTACAATACGATGAAAGCCCTGTTGATGGTGGGCGGACCAGAAAACAATAATTCTATTGTATTCTGGCTATGTAATGTGGTTGGTGGTTTCCCGGATATTTCTGTTCCTGAATTGGTGCTCAATAAGACCGAAGGCCTATACCTTCCGTGGATGCCTGAGGATATTGACCCTTCTGAATACCTTAGATCCTTGGACAGGTCAAAGCCGACAATAGGCCTTATGTTTCACCAAACGATATGGCTGAAAGAACGAACAACTGCCATTGATTCTACGATCATTGAACTCAGAAAAAAGAATGTGAATGTTGTACCGATTTTCATTGAATCATATCCTAGTGAGATCACAGGAAGCATCGGCGTAAAAGGGGCCGTTGAAAAATACTTTTATCTTGACGGGAAACCAATCGTGGATACTGTGATCGTGTCCATGGGTTTCTCCCAGATATCCTTCAGCGATCCCAATAGCGGAGCCAAAAAGATCCATAACTTCTTCGAGGATCTGGGCGTTCCGCTGATACAAGGCATCACTGTTATGAGACCTCCGGAGAATTGGGAGGAGGACATCATCGGTCTGAATGCCATCGAGATCGGCACGGGTGTCATCTGGCCCGAGTTTGATGGTCAGATCATATCGGTTCCGTTGAGCTTCACCATAAGAGGTGAAGACGGGAAATTCGATTCAGTATCCGTTCCCGACAGGATCGAAAGGATAACCTCCCTTGCAATCGCATGGGCGGATCTCCGCCGTAAACCTCCTGAGGAAAGGAGGATAGTCATTCTCCTCAACATGTATCCTCCGACCAATGACAGAGTCGGGGGTGCTGCCGGCCTCGATACGTTCGAAAGCATAAAGAACTGCATGATCGCAATGAGGGATTCAGGATTCATCATCGATCACATACCGGAGAACGGAAATGCCATCGTGAACGAAATCCTAGCCGGGGTCACCAGTGATCTGGAATGGATACCTGAGAACGAGATATCCGACCGCGCAGCTGATCTTGTCGGTTTGGATAAATATATGAGTTGGTTCAATTCGCTTTCTTCCAAGGCCCGAGAGGGCATGGTTCGAAGTTGGGGTGAACCTCCTGGAATCATCTCGATTCATGATAATAAATTCATAATTCCTGGCGTAAAGAACGGTAATCTTTTCATTGGCATTCAACCCAATAGAGGTCAGCATGAGCAGGCAGAAACGCTTTATCATGATCCACGCGTGGTCATGCCCCATCAGTATCTGGCATATTATCGCTGGTTGAGAGATGTCTTCAAAGCGGACTGTGTTGTCCATATGGGAACGCACGGAACCATTGAATGGTTACCTGGAAAAGGTAACGGTCTTTCACGGGACTGTTATCCGGATGTGATATTAGATACAATGCCGAATGTCTACCCCTACATCATCGATGACCCGGGAGAAGGTGTGCAGTGTAAAAGAAGGATCAACTCCGTCTTGATAAGTTATTTGTGCCCTGCAATGACCCGTGCCGGGGGTTATGATGAGTTGATGGAGCTTGATGGAAAATTACAAGAATATCTCAACTTCGAAAACACCGGACAACTTGATAAATGCAAATCCTTAGGGGAAGATATATTTGAGATCATTCGAAATCTGGATATGTTCAAAGAATTAGGATTGGACAAAGATTGCAGCTTAGAGGATGTAATTTCCAAGATCGATCTCATCTATGATTATGTATCTGACCTCAAAGATGCATTAATTAAAGACGGCCTTCATATCTTAGGGGAGATACCCATAGATGAAAGACTCATCGAAACCGTCTACAGCCTTTGCCGCCTGAGAAACGGCAGTGTACCGTCTTTGCGCGGTTCTGTGGCAGACTGTAAGGGTTTGGATCTGGACGAACTGTTAGACAATCCTTCTGCCATAAATCCGAATACCGGGCGTCTCAACGGGACTCTTGTGGATGAGATCGACAGAGATTTCAATATTCTCCTAGACCGTATGAATGAGTGCGGTTTCAATAATGAATCCTCTCTTTCTGCGGCAAAGGATATTTTCGGAAAAATAACAGAAGACATGACATCTTCGATATCCTACGTCTGTGAACATACATATCCGAACATAATGAGAATGACCGATGAGGTCGATAACTTCATGGTGGGAATCTCAGGAGGGTATGTCCCTCCCGGACCCTCCGGTTCCCCGACCAGAGGTAATGCACACCTTCTGCCGACAGGTACCAACTTCTATTCCATCGATCCTGATTCCATCCCTTCCTCTGCCAGTTGGAGTGTCGGAAAGAAAATGGCAGATGATATGATCGAACGATATGTCACTGACAACGGTCACTATCCTGAGAACGTAGGTATCGTGATCTGGGCAACTGATACCATGAAGACCTGCGGCGATGATGTTGCGTATGTATTCTCACTGATGGGCATCAAACCTGTTTGGGGTATTGCGGGAAGTAAGGTCATAGGTATTGAAGTGATACCGGCAAAGGAACTCGGTCGCCCGAGGATAGATGTTCTTTGCAGGATATCCGGCCTTTTCAGAGACTCGTTCCCCGGCATAGTGGATATGATCGTCGAAGCCACAGATATGGTGTCTAACCTTGATGAGTCAGATGATGAGAATTATTACAAGAAACACCTCAGTGAGGATATCAAGAAATACATCCGTGACGGGCTCTCTGCAGAGGATGCAGAGGATATGGCTCGTATCAGGATCTTCGGCGATCCACCGGGACAACACGGTAACGGAGTCTCTGTACTTATCGCGTCCTCTAAATGGGATTCCTTGGATCAGATAGCCGAGACATACGCCACATGGGGGGCGTACGCATATGGCGGCAAATGGAAAGGACAGAAGGTTACCGCTGCATTCAAAAAACGTATCGGTGATCTCAACGTGACCGTAAAGAATCATAATGACCGCGAATACGACCTTCTCGACATTGATGATGATTATGATTCACTTGGTGGAATGAATGCAGCAGTCAGAACGTTCGGCGGACATACTCCCTACTCGGTAATGGGCGACAGTTCTGATGTCGACCGTTTGAAAACACGCACCCTAGAAGAGGAAACTGCATACGTAATGAGAAGCCGTGTACTGAACCCAAAATGGGTGGAAGGGTTGAAAGAACACGGCTATAAAGGTGCAATGGAGATCTCCAAACTGGCAGAATTTATGCTCGGATGGAGTGCCACGTCCGATAACATTGAAGATTGGATGTTCCAGGCCGTGGTTGAAAAATTCATTTTCGATGATGATAACCGAAAATGGATCGAAGAGAACAACCCCTATGCACTCAAAGAGATGCTCGACGATATGCTGGAAGCCATTGACAGAGACCTTTGGGATGCTCCAGAAGACATCAAGGAAAAATTGAGAGATCTTTACCTGGAATCCGAAGGTCTGATGGAAGAATTGGGATCCATCAAGAAATGAAGGGACAATAACGCATGAAGACCTACACTAACGCCACGAAGTCGGAAAAAGAACTCACGATCGTATATCTTACCGTAGGGGGCAGTAACCTTGCACCAATGCTGGGGCATATGTGTAGAGAGACAGATGTGCTTCCTGTCAAATTCGTTGCATTCGATTCAGAAGATACTGTGAAAGACCCCAAGGAGTTCAGAGAACTTCTGAAAGCAGCTAAGTCATCGGACCTTCTGATGATCAATATGCACGGGGATGTTTCAGGATATAAGAAATTCGATGCTTTGAAATCCGTTCTCTGTGAAGAGAACATCAATACTTTTTTGATATGCGGTATTGAAGAATCGATCATGGAGAACAGATCTCTGTTCAAAGGAAGCGATACTGATTTCCTCATGTTGAGGACATACATCAAATTGGGCGGTGAAGCGAATTTTCGAAGCATGCTTCTATGGTTGTTCAAGAATATCGGTGATGCTGATGTGGATGTTCCTGAACCTGTCAGAAACCGTGCCCAGGGATTATATCATCCTGATTTCTCGCGCGATGTTACTCCTGAAGAGTACTATCCAACATTAGATCCTGATAAACCCACAGTAGGGATACTTATTTTTCAAGGTTCCTGGTTAAATGATCACCTGGAACCCTATGATCTGTTGATTAGGGCCATCGAAAAACTGGGTGCTAACACGATCCCTGTGTTTCATATGCCGACTCCGAGTGAGATCACTGGTTCCATTGGCGCTATAAATGTTGCCAAACAGTACTTCAAAAAGAACGGAAAGACAATGATCGGTTCTTTGATCATTTCAGGTGCGTTCTCCCAATTGACCTTGGCCAACCCCACTGACGGCTCGAGGGATCAGGAGAAGTTCAATTACTTCCGAGATCTCAACGTACCAGCCCTTCAGGCAATACCTATCTTCCGACCCCAGAAAGAGTGGATGAATGACGGAATAGGTATGGAGGGAGGAGAACTCGCGATATGTATCGCACTTCCTGAATTGGACGGCCAGATAACCACTGTGCCTTTCGTGTTCAATGAGAAGGACGAGGAAGGAGCAGACTATCATAGTTGGCGGCAGGACCGAATAGAACGTATCGCAGGTATGGCAATGAAGTGGGCTAAGGTGGGAATGGTACCTGTAAAGGATCGACGGGTATCTATCCTTGTAAATGGCAGTGGTTCTGGTCTCGGAAGCGCTGGCGGTTTGGATACATTTGCGAGCATAAAGAACATGTTGAAAGCAATGGCTGACGAAGGATACACCATTGACCATGTACCGGAAGACGGTCAGCAGATAATAGATGAGATGACAGCTTCACTGACCAACGATCTGGAATGGAAATCTGACAAGGATATCGAAGAAGAGGCAATAGAGTTTCTGAAAAAAGAAAGATACATGGAATGGCTGAACGATCTTCATGAAACTCCAAGGGAACGTATGTGCCGTAACTGGGGAGAGCCTGTCGGTACTGTGATGACCCACAATGGTCGATTCATCATCCCCGGTGTCATGAACGGTAACGTGTATCTGGGAATGGAGCCTATACGCGGTAAGCATGAGAAGGCAGAGGAACTGATACATGATCCGCACATAGTCATGCCACACCAATATCTTGCATATTACAGATGGATAGCACAGGAATTCAAGACCGATATGCATGTCCACGTAGGAACTCATGGATCATTGGAATGGCTTCCCGGTAAAGGTAACGGTCTGTCCGAGGAATGTTTTCCTGATGTGATGATGCAACATCTTCCGAATCTATATGTCTATGTCATCGATGACCCTTCAGAAGGTATAGTTGCGAAGAGACGCAAGAATTCTGTGTTGACGGATCACATGATGCCCTCGATGACACGTGCGGACACCTACGATGAATTGATGGAGTTGGAAGCACACATTCACAACTATCTGTTCTGTAAAGGTACGTTCCAAAAGGACAAACTTCCCGGGATCGCTGAATCTGTCTATGGATTGATCAAAGAATTATCGATGTGGAAGGAATTGAAGATAGAAGAGGATGCTTCGATAGAAGATGTCATGGAAAGGATAGAGACCATCTATGACTACATTTCAGACCTCAAAGATGGTCTCATTACCGACGGTCTTCACATATTGGGGCATGTTCCGGAAGGTCGTCACATGGAGGAGATGGTCTATTGCCTTACAAGATTGAGGAACGGAGACATGCCGTCGCTCAGGATATCCGTGGCAGAAAGTATGGGATTCGATCTCGACTATCTCATGGATAACATATCTTCCATGAACAGCTTCATGGGTGAGGTAAACGGCAACATAGTGAACAGGGTCGATGACAGAACACAGGAATTACTCTTCACCATGCAAGAGTCCAACTTCGAATTAGAGAAATGTATTCAGATAGCTAAGGAATTCTTCCCCGAAAATAACACTAACGTGTTGCGCGTGACGGAATTCATCTGTAACACCGTGTATCCGAAAATTAAGGGCATGGTAAGAGAGATAACGAACGGTATCAACGGTTTGAACGGGGGATATGCGCCTCCCGGCCCTTCAGGGTCACCTACCAGAGGGAACGTGCACCTACTTCCGACCGGCAAGAACTACTATTCACTGGATCCCGAAACCATTCCCGGACAGGTCAGCTGGAAAGCGGGAATGAAAATGGCGAATCAGATGATCGACCGTTACGTAGAAGAGGAAGGAGCATATCCTGAGAGTGTGGGCATCGTCGTGTGGTCTGTTGATACCATGAAGACTGGCGGCGATGATGTTGCATACATTCTATACCTGATGGGAGTACGCCCTGTATGGGGTTCTGTAGGCGGTAAGATCGTGGGATTGGAGATAATGTCCCATGAGGAACTCGAAAGACCCAGGATAGATGTCACCGTCAGGATAAGCAGTCTCTTCAGAGATACGTTCCCGAATCTTTTCCAACTCATAGACGAGGCAGTAGAGATGGTGGCGGACCTTGATGAAGATGATGAAAAAAATTACATCAAAAAGCATCTTCAGAAAGACATCGCGAAGATGATCCAAGAAGGTATGGAACCCGCGGATGCCAGGAACAATGCCATGATCCGTGTCTTCGGCGAACCTCCTGGTACACATGGTGCGGGAGTCGATATCCTTATTGAGTCCAAGAAATGGAACGATATCGATGATCTTGCGCAGATATATATCACCTGCGGATGCAGTGCGTACGGCAGAAAATGGAGAGGAGAGACCAAGCCGGAATTATTCAGACACCGGCTGAATCAGTTGGATGTTGCTGTGAAAAATCAGGTCGATAGAGAATTCGATCTGATAGATATCGATGATGGCTATGCGTACTTGGGCGGAATGAATGCCGTTGTAAGAAGTGACGGTAACAAGAAGCCCATGAATATAATTGGGGACAGTTCGGATCCGGATCGTCTTAAGATACGGGATCTGGAAGGCGAAATGGCCTATATCATGAGAACCAGACTGCTTAATCCCAAATGGATAGATGGACTCAAGGATCATGGCTTCGTAGGTGCTAATCTTATCGCGGTCAACGTTAACCATGCACTGGGGTGGGATGCCACTTCCGATGTGATTGAGGATTGGATGTACGAATCCATGGTAGATCACTTCCTTTTCAATGAAGATAACCGCAAATGGATCGAAGAAAGCAATCCTTTGGCACTGAGGGGGATACTGGAAGATATGTTGGAAGCCATATCACGTGGACTTTGGGAGACCACAGAAGATATAAAAGAAAAGCTCAGTGACATGTATCTGGAGAATGAAGGCACATTGGAAGATGTGAATTTGAAACAGTGACAGTTATGCCAAAGTGCGCATATTGTAATTCAGAAAATCACACTGTCGAAACGTGTGAAGAATGCAAAATAGGGTATGATACGTTCAAGCGTTTCACGAAGAGATATCTTTATGTTTTCCTGACCTTGATGATCGTTCCCGTATTCGTCCTGTGCGTTTCGATGATATTTGTGGATGTGCTCATCTGTATGGGACTGATGCTTGCGATTATGGGCGCTACTCTTGCTGTTTTCCCGTTCTGTACCCCCGAAACATTTGATGCGCTTGGTGTTCTGGGCACAATCAAACTTGCCAGAATACTCGGTACTGTGATCGTTGTCTGCGGTCTGTTGATAGTGTGTGCTTCTGTCTTCGGCATTATTTTGCTCATTGTTGCCTTAGTTGTCATTACCATTGTGTCAATATTCAGCATAAATCTTGTGAAGAAAAAACACATAAATTAATAATTTGAAATTAATAACATTTTATGGCAGTCAAAGATGATGTCCTAAAGGTAATGGTCAAGAACGGAAAACCAATGAGCGCCGGAGAAGTAGAAGCGGCTTTGAATATAGACCGAAAAGAGGTAGACAAAGCGTTCAAAGACCTTAAGGCGGACGGCTCAATTGTATCTCCTGTAAGATGCAAATGGGAACCTGCAAAGAAATAAAGCATGGAAAATGGTGGACAGGGCGAGATTTGAACTCGCGGCCTCTACCATGCCAAGGTAGCGATCTTCCAACTGATCTACCTGCCCGCTGAATCAAGGAATGAAGAGCCATTATTAAAGATTTGGCTTATCCATCTGTGAATATCATCTCCACAAAGTTTTATTTTCTTCTCTCATAGTATGCAAACTCTGCAGTCCTGATTTTTACATGCAGGGTTCATCACTTTCCATTTCAGTGCCCAAAGCTTGATATCTTTCACTGCCTCGACGAGCTCCACTCCCATCTCCGTGAGTTTGTATTCGCTCTTGATCGGGAACGACGTTGCATCCACTCTCTTTACGATAAGTCCCTCCGATTCCAGCTCCTTCAGTCTCTCCGACAGCACCTTTGCCGTTACCTCTTTCATTGAGTCCCGAATATGAGTGAACCGCTTCCACTCCATCTCCCCTTTGTATAATTCCAACAATATCATTATCGTCCATTTCTTGGCCAGATAATCCATTGTCATTCGAACAGTACAGTCATGATCCATGGTATACTGTTAGAAACTCTTCGGTATATATAACTTAGTTTACATTAGATACTTAGTATCAAAAAGTTACGGAGTGATACAATGGAATGTAGACAATGTGAAGAAACAAAGAAAGGGACCGGCTGCATGAACGCTGGAGTCTGTGGCAAAACCTCAGAGACCGCCGAACTTCAGGATGTACTGATATATTCACTCAGCGGACTGTCGATAGTCGCGAAAGAAAGCAAAGCGCAGGGAAAGAACGTTGATGATGCAGTTGTGCACATCTACGAGTCATTATTCTCCACCCTCACCAACGTCAATTTCGATGACAAGTATTTCAAAAATATGATCAAGAAATCCAAGAAACTTATCTCAGAACTCAAAGCAGATAAGGTCTACGGCATCGATTGTGTGGATTACAACTACAAAGGGATCGATAAGAAAGCAAAAGATGTCGGTATTGCCTCTCTTGATGCTATCTCGGACCTCAGGTCACTGAAGGAACTGCTCCTCTATGGCCT
>JGI994J12354_10005247_pt1 | contig 11232 bp, 9 predicted proteins | sample IntmicLarv3ML3BL_FD_12354 | JGI IMG/M metagenome (IMG submission 12354) | reverse complement strand
GAAATATCGGTTCCACGACCTGCCATGTTTGTGGCAATCGTAACCGCGTGTAAACGTCCTGCCTGTGCAATGATTTCCGCTTCACGCAGATGATTCTTCGCATTCAATACATTATGCTTAATCCCCGCTCTTGTAAAAAGCCGTGATAGCAATTCTGATTTATCAACATTCACCGTACCGACAAGGATCGGCTGTCCTTTTTTGTACACCTCCGAAACCTGTTCTACCACAGATTCATATTTTCCTTTTTCCGTCTTAAAAATGGCATCGTTCTCATCTTTTCTTACCATTGGACGGTTGGTTGGAATCTGAACAACATCCAAGCTATAAATGGAGCGAAATTCATCCTCTTCTGTTGCCGCGGTTCCGGTCATACCGGATAGCTTCTTATACATACGGAAATAGTTCTGGAAGGTAATCGTCGCAAGTGTCTTACTTTCCTTTTCGACCTTCACACCCTCTTTTGCTTCAATCGCTTGGTGAAGTCCATCGCTGAAGCGTCTCCCTTGCATAAGACGACCTGTAAATTCATCAACAATGATAACCTCGCCGTCCTCTGTCACAACATACTTCTGATCCCTTTGCATCGTGCCGTTCGCCTTCAAGGCATTGTTGACATAATGCTGCAAGTCAAAATTATCCGGATCGGAAAGATTTTCTACCCGAAAATATCGTTCTGCCTTTGCGACACCGTTTGCCGTGAGAACCGCTGTTTTCGCTTTCTCGTCAACAACATAATCGCAATCACCGACGATTTCATCCATATCTGCCTTATCGTCTGTCTCTAAAACCGTAAACCGCTTCAAGCCCTTTACAAACTGATCCGCTTTCGCATACAATTCGGAAGAATCGTCGCCGGTTCCCGAAATAATCAAAGGCGTACGCGCCTCATCAATCAAAATACTATCGACCTCATCCACGATGGCAAAATTCAGAACTCTTTGCACCATCTTTTCTTTCTTGTCCACCATGTTGTCTCTTAGATAATCAAAGCCCAATTCATTGTTGGTTCCATAAGTAATATCCGAATTATAAGCTTCTCTTCTTTTTTCATTACTCAGGTCGTGGACAATCAGTCCTACCGTAAGACCTAAATATCTATAAATCTTCCCCATCCATTCGCTATCACGAGTGGCAAGATAATCATTCACGGTAACAACATGGACACCCTCTCCGGAAAGTGCATTCAAGTACACCGGAAGGGTCGCCATAAGGGTTTTACCTTCACCGGTTTTCATTTCCGCAATTCTTCCCTGGTGCAATATAAGTCCGCCGATAATCTGAACGCGGAAATGCTTCATCCCAAGCACACGAACAGCAGCTTCCCGAATTGTGGAAAATGCCTCCGGAAGAATATCATCCAGCGTTTCTCCCTTTTGAAGGCGCTCCTTCAATATCTTCGTCATGCCCTTAAGCTCGGCTTCCGTCATTTTTTCAAATTTGTCAGATAACGCCTCAACCTGATCTACCATAGGCAGAATCCTTTTTATTTCCCGTTCACTATGCGTTCCAAATACTTTCGTTAGTAAGCTCATGTACTGATTTATTCTCCTCTTTTATATCAAAAATTACGCTTCGCCCTTTACTTTCTTCAAAACATCTGCGTAGCCGTCCGCACCATATTCCAAGGAACGATTTACGCGGCTTATGGTAGCGGTACTGACGCCGGTTGATTCAAATATCTCGGAATATGTTTTCCCTTCCTGCAAAAGAGCGGCAACCTGAATACGCTGCGCCATAGACTTCAACTCGGAAGCGGTACATAAATCTTCAAAAAATCGATAACAATCATCCAACGTTTTTAAGGTAAGGATTGCCGAAAACAAAAAATCAGCCTGTGGATCTCTTAGCTTATCGTTCATGCTTTTCACCCATTTATCCTATCTCTTGAATGAGTCTTTGAAGTAAAAAATCAAACCAATCAGAGGTAACGAAAATGATAATGCCGACCACCAGTGCAATTGCAAACATGGCCAAAATGATTCTTTTCATCAGCAAGTGCTTTTTTGCCTGTGCAAGCTCTGCACCTACACTCTTTTTCTGCGAAGCACCTGTATCCCTACTCGCATTTCGCAAATGTCGCGGTGCTCTTACATGATCCTCTTTTTTTCTCAAAGGTATTCCTCATCTTTCCTATAATACGTCCATATTATGATACCGCATCCTTTGATATGTGACAATCCTCACGGCTCTTCTTTGTCCAAATCTTTTTCCTCATACCGGTATGAATTCCCGTAATACTCCCAATGAAGCTCCAAATCCATCTCCGCAGCAGTATCCTTCATTCTATTTAGTACCGATAATGTTTCCATAGGTGCATTTTTCGGAATCACCAAAAAAAGACTTTTTCTTTTGATATCCTCTGCTTGAATGAAAATCTCTTGACTACCCCACGGCTTATTTGTTCCAAAATAATGAGAAAGATCAAAAAGATGTCCGAGGATTTTTTGTTCCAATGTCATTCCGCTTTGATAGGAGGGCACCGTCATATCTATACTTTTTATTGAAGTTGCAGTGCCATTTTCCCATTTGCTGATTACCGGATAAGTAAAAGGAAGATTTCCGCCGAATTTCTCGTTTAGTATAGTGCCCCTTTGAAAATTCCCCAATTCCCATACAGCATCGGCAGAGGAATCCTCTGTATTGGAAAAGGCAAAAGAAATACGCTCATACAACGGAACAAGACTATACAATTCTCTTTTTTCTTTTCCAAACAAGGTGTTGCGAACATAATATACCTCCAATCGAATCCATTTTTCTTCGTTGTTGAAATCCAGATATACGGATACATCAGAAATTGAATTCATCGGAATACTCTTGTTATCGTAGGATTGATAATAGGAAAGAATACGATCTCTTACCACTTCTCCTAGTAAAATCGTTCCTAATATATCCTCTCCCTCTATCCCTATCCCTTCAAAAACTGCCCCGATTCCGCCAATGACTTGTCCTACATTTTCAAGAACCCCAGAAGATTCGTTCCCTTCTTGAAAGCCCGCTAAAAAATGTCCTGACAACTCTATCGCGGCTTGAAGCCCGACTCCTGCTGCGGGTGCCGCAACCGCCATCTCCGCACTCACCTGATCCACTGCCTGCATGAGATATGTCTCTGACCGAATGCAAATCATCAATTGTAGTAAAAACACAATCGACAACAAAAAAATCGGTGTTACGATACTTGCTTCTAGCGCGACCCCTCCTTTTTTCTCATTCACTTTCATAAATAGAGTATCCTTTCTTCTGCGAATAGGTATCACTCATAAAATCAACGTCCACATACGCTACTGTGGGCAGATATTCTCCACAATCTCTTCGTAAAATAAAAAGGCATCTTTCGAGTTTTATATCTCTCGGAATAAATAAAAACAAAAATCGGTAATAATCACGAAGTCCCAGAAGAATCATATCGGAAAATTCTCCAAGCTGGTCGTTTTCAAAAAAAGGAAGCACTTCCCCTCTTACCAATTGAAAGGTATCATAAAGTCCCTTCCCTATCCCCCAAACAGCAACTACAAGATACTGGTACACCTCCGCGCCTAATGCAACTGTTCCACCGGATGCCGCGATAATCAATACATCCAAAATCCCGCCAATGGTTTTTGCTGTTTCCATATCTTCCTTATCCAAAAGAATCTCTGCAACCCGAATACAAGAGCGAATCAAACTTATCGTATAGTTCGCTATATAGCAGGAAATGAATTCGTTTTCTATGCCCGAAAAAAGAAATTCCAAGTCACTTCTATTTTCTTCATGTATATCGGAAAAGGGAACCGATAAATAATTTTTCTCAAAGGGCGTTGTTTTGTCGGATTCATAGTTTCTTATTTGTGAATCAAAAAGTCCAACTAAATATTCGTTAAATAGTAGATCCTCCGCAAAGGAAGGCAATTCTGCCCCTATAAATTGGTCTAAAGTGCCGCCAATTTTCGAAAAGGAAGCCGGATTGGTAAAATCAGCAAATGGTGTACCCTCTTCACTTCCTTGTAGTCCAAGACTTGCACCTCTTTTGGTATTTTGCAGCCACTCATCGATAAAGCCGGTAATTTGGCGTAGTGATCCGTCAAAATCCAAAAATTCCATCACCCCTTTTGCCGTTTCCAAAACAGGCGCAATTTTCTCTTGTCCTGAGAAAAAACCTTGAATAAAAGAGCCTGCCTGTAGATTCATCTCATCAAGATTTTCCGAAAAATCACTTTCCTTCAAAACGCCCGTTGCCTTTTTTATAATATCTATCGCCGAAGATACAGCTACCGCGGGAAATCGCATTTTAGAATAGGCTACCGCGCCGGTAAAAAGTGCGTCCCCGTTTAATTCATCTTCCAAATGAAAAGAAGCGCGAGCCATACCGGGAAATGAAAAACAGTCTGAAAAAACATCCGTAGAGGAAGCCTCCTTTTCCATAGCGTACAATCCATAGTTTCGAAAAAGGTCTTCGTTATACTCCGAAAGCGCATAGGACAATTGAAGCTGCATACATCTTTGTAAATCTGCCTCCGCGTTTCTCATCCACGATCCATAAAAATATATACTCTCCACAAGGATAACGGCTGATAGCACAATACAAAGAAATACACTTACGCTCCCCTTTTTCGCCTTTACATTATTCTTCATCCTCTGTCACCTCGTTCCAAATAAGAGAAAAGGAATCCACCACACTATGTACCAGAAAGTGCATCCTATCAGCGGAGGTAGAAACCCATTTCTGATTCTCTCCGGTATGATTCACCCTTTCATGCAAGGCATATAATTCTTGATTCTGAAGCAACGATTCCACACCTTGCAAATGAAACACCGCTGCTTCATCGACCTCTTGATACAAAACCGGCCCCATTTGAAGAAGCGCGACAATCAGAAGAAAAAGGATAGGAAACACAAGGATTGTCTGTATTGTTGACATAGAAAAACCACCTCCCGCATACGTATCGTAGCAGAAGGTGGTTTTGAAAAAACAATCATTTTTCGACCATTTTTCATTTTTTCGACAATGAAAGCTTAGCGTCTATGTGCATCCAACTGATCCTTTAGTGCCTCTCTTATTGACTCGTAAACCGGGAAAATTTCTTCATCTGTGAGCGTTCCTTTTTCCGAACGGAAAAACAAATTGTACGCCACTGATTTTTTCCCTTCCTCTACCTGTTTTCCGGTATAAACATCAAAAAGCTGGAAGGATTCCAATAGCTTCCCGCCCTTTTTTCTGATGATTTTTTCGATTTCTCCGACCGGAACATTGGACGGAAGAACCACCGCCAAATCGCGCGTGACACCCGGATATTTGGGAAGTGAAGTATATTTTCTTTTCACCGTACTTGCTTCATAAAGCGACGACAAATCAAGCTCCAAAAGAACGGTAGATAAAGGCGCGTCAAAAGCCTCCGCCGTTTTGGGGTGTACATAGCCGATAGAGCCGCAGCATTTTCCTCTTACGATAATAGAAGCCGTTCTTCCCGGATGCAGATAAGAAATATCCGCAGAGGGCGAAATTTGCGCCCCCTTAATACCAAGATTATCCAAAAGCTCCTCTACCGCGCCCTTTACTCTAAAGAAGGTCTCTCCACTTTTATAGTTTTCCTCCAGGTCATAGGAAAAGGCACAAAGAACCGGACGTTCTTCCGGCAGTGTGTCGTTTCCCTTCGGAAGATACACATACGCTGCTTCAAAAACAGATGCCTCCTTCACCGAACGATTTCCATTGGTGGCGGCTACCCGAAGAAGTGATGGAACCATACTCGAACGCATGACCGAAAAATCCTCGCCCAAAGGATTCTGGATGACGACCTGCTGACGAAGCGAATCCGATTCCAAAAGGAAAAGCTTGTCCATTTCCTTCGGACTTTCAAATGAATATGTAATCGCTTCATAAAAGCCTTGAGAAATCAGGATGTTTTTTATTTTCTCCAAGGTCAGTTGTGTCTCTGAGCGACCGCCTAAGGTCGTCTCCTTTCCTTCCAAAAGGGAGGGCGTAATATTGTTGTAGCCATAGAAGCGGGCAATTTCTTCCGCTAAATCCGCACTACACAAAAGGTCAGGACGCCATGACGGACATACACATATATACTCGTTTTGCGCGTCTTTTTTCCATTCGCAGCCAATCTGCTCCAAAATAGAAAGCATCTTTTCTTCATCAATATTTGTTCCCAAAAAGGCATTTACAGCAGTCGGAGAAAAAGGAATTTCTACTTTTTCTTTTTTCACAGGATATACATCTATTATTCCTTTGCAGACCTTCCCGCAACCAAGCAGATTCACAAGCTCGCAAGCTCTTTCCAGACCGCGAATCGCATTTTCGGGATCCAATGATTTTTCATACCGCAAGGAGGCTTCTGTTCGAAGTCCGTTTTTTACGGCGGCTCTTCTTACCGAGCCTGCATCAAAGGACGCCGACTCAAATAAGATGGTTCGGGTCGTAGGCATAACCTCTGAGTTTTCACCGCCCATGACACCGGCAATCGCGCAAGCTTTTTCTTCATCAGCGATAACCAATATAGAAGAATCCAACGTATGCTCCGCACCATCCAATGTAATAATCTTTTCATTTTCTTTTGCATTTCTTACCATCACGTGTGCATTTTTCAAATACGTCAAGTCAAACGCGTGCATGGGCTGCCCCAGCTCCAAGCAAACATAATTTGTGATATCCACAATATTATTGATAGGGCGCATACCGGCATCACGAAGTCGCTCCTGCATCCAAGCCGGTGACGGTCCAACTACCACATCCTCGACAATTCTCGAGCAGTAGCGAAAGCACTTATCCGGTGCCAGTATTTCAATCTTAGCAACAGACGAGGCGACTGTACTTGACTCTTCCTTCACAGAGGATACTCTCGGCGAAAAGGTATGTCCGAGCGTCACCGCTGTTTCTCTTGCAAGTCCCTCTATCGAAAAACAATCGGGGCGGTTAGAGGTGATTTCAAAATCAATGACAATATGCCCAAGCCCTAGATATTCCTTAATATCCATCCCAATCGGCGTATCGGAAGGCATATCCCACAGACCCTCTTCACTTCCGCCCGGAAAATCTGTCGCAGAATATCCCAGTTCCTGCAAAGAACAACACATACCGTTACTATCTACACCGCGAAGCTTTCCTGCTTTTATTTTCTTTCCATCAGGAAGCGTTGCACCCGAAAGAGCGACCGGACATATCATCCCCACTCTCGCATTCGGCGCACCGGTCACGATTTGAACCTTAGTGCCCAATTCACTTTTTCCCATGTCCAATTGGCAAATCACCAAATGGTCAGAATCCTCCAAGGGAACAACAGAAATCATTCTCCCTGTATACACATGAGAGATTTCTTCTCCGCTTACAATGATCTCTTCGACCTTTGAGCCGGATATGGTAAGCGCATCAGAAAGCGCCTTTGCTTCTATATCTATTTTTGTAAATTCCTTCAGCCACTCTATTGGTGCCTTCATAAAAACCTCCAGATCATGTAAGAATTATTTGAATTGCTGCAAAAAGCGCACGTCGTTTTCATACAAATTACGGATATCATCAATGCCAAAACGTCCCATTGCCGTTCTTTCCACACCGATTCCAAACGCAAAACCACTGTAAACAGTAGGGTCTATGCCACAGCCCTCCAAAACCTCAGGGTGAACCATTCCGGCGCCGAGTACTTCAATCCAGCCCTCACCCTTACAAACACGGCAACCCGTTCCGCCGCACGACCAGCAGGTCAAATCAACCTCGCAGGATGGTTCTGTAAACGGAAAATGGTGCGGCCGTAAACGTATCTTTGTATTTTCGCCGAAAAGTCTCTTGGCAAAAAGCTGTAAGGAGCCTACCAAATCACCCATTGTAACGCCTTTATCCACAACAAGTCCCTCAATCTGATGGAAAACCGGTGAATGTGTGCTGTCCAATGTATCCATACGATACACCTTTCCGGGACAGATAATACGAATCGGAGGTGCTTTCTTCTCCATAACACGAATCTGCACCGGAGATGTTTGCGTACGAAGAAGAATATTTTCCGTAATATAAAAGGTATCCTGTGTGTCTCTTGCCGGATGCCCCTTCGGAAGACGTAATTTTTCAAAATTGTAGAGGTCATATTCAATTTCAGGACCCTCCGCAATGGAGTATCCCATCCCCAAAAACACATCACAAATCTCATCAACTACTTTGTAAATCGGATGCTTTGAGCCCATCTTTCGGGGTTTTCCGGGAAGCGTCACATCAATCGTTTCACGGGAAAGCTGCGCACTTTTTTCTTTTTCCTCAAAAAAAAGCATATGCTCCGCCAAGCTATTTTCGATTTTATCCCTTAGCTCATTGGCACGTTGACCCATCAATGGCCTTTCTTCCGGAGAAAGNTCCTTCATAGAGCGAAGAACATTTGTAATTTCACCCTTTTTCCCCAAAAAACGAATACGAAGAGCTTCCCCCTCGTCCACACTTTGTATATGAGAAAGAACTTCACTGAAATCCTTCCAAATTGAATCCAATAAATCTACCACGCCACTCATGAAAACCTCCCTATCACGACATAACCCTTAGATGATATCACCTTTTTGCTCTTTATGTAAAGTAAGGGTTCTTCGCCTTTTCCCTATATATTGTCGTTTCATTTCCGTGTCCCGGAAAAAGAATCGTATCATCAGGAAATTGCTTTATTTTATGAATCGAAGCCATCATTTCCTTCATAGAACCTCCGAGGTCTGTTCTTCCCACCGTTCCTTCAAAAACAGTATCTCCCGAAAAAAGATAGCTCGCTTCCTTCTCCTTAGAAAAATCTCTCAAAAAAAAGCAAACAGATCCGGAAGTATGTCCCGGAGTATGAATAACCTCTAACAGAAATTTTTCGTCCTCTACCGAAAAGAAAAGCTCTTTTCCCGAAAAAACCTGCCCGTCCTTTAGAGAAACCGGAATTGTTTTTTTCGGAGCCGCCGGCTCTGAAAATGTATTTTCCGTCAGTAAGAACATCGGCATATCCGCCTCGTGCACATAAACAGGACATTCATAGACTTTTTTCAAATCATCCACCGCTTGAATGTGGTCAAAATGTCCATGCGTACAGAAAACCGCTCGTACCTTTTCCGAAAACGGCGGCAAAAATCCTAAAGACGCACCTGCATCAATAATAAATGCGTCTTCTGAAAACCGAACCAGAAATACATTCGATTCTAAAGGACCATAGGGGAATTTCTCTATTTTCATATGCTTTTCATCTTTAGTCATTCAAATACATCAGGAACGAACCAATTCTCTCCAATCCAAATCTCCTCTATCAATCGCGAGGATAAGAATCTCCGCAGAAGCCAGGTTTGTGGCATACGGAATGCTGTTATAATCACAAGCCTCTAATAGTGAATTCTGCTCACTGTAAAAGGATGCCTGTGTATCCCGAAGATAAATAACGGCATCTATCTCATTAAACATGGCTCTTGATGCTAATTGCTCAAAGCCGCCCGAATAATCCGTAGACAATCCATCCACATGAACCTCGGCTGAGGTTGTAATCAGCATGGCGGTATTGTATACGGAAAAAAGCTCATGTTTCTCCAAAAGTTGGCGATACGCTATACAAAGGTTCACCAGCAATTCATTTTTTCTGCTATCTGCTAACAGGACAATATTCATCTGTATGCCTCCTGCTTATTACGTATATTAGACTTATTGTAACCAGACATGACATAATCTGCAAGGCGTTTTTTAATTCACCCGATCGCCTATTGGTGCGTCTGATATATTTGTGGTGGTCGTTGGGTCAACATATCCAAAATAGGATAGAAGAATTTCGCGGGCAATAGAGGTTGTATCTGACCCGCGCTCTGCATTTTCTATGATTGTCGCAATCACAATTTTGGGATTTTCTGCCGGTGCGGCGCACACGAAAAGTCCGTTATAAATTTCCGTTTTTCCGTCCTCCTTGAATCTTCCGGTTTGCGCCGAACCAGTCTTACTTGCAACCGTAAAGGGAAGATCTCTCATTTTTTCTCTTGCCGTTCCGGATTCACTTACCGCGACCATACCTCTTTTTACCAGGTCCACCGTCGTCGAGGAAAGACCTATTGGCGTTGTTATTTGTAAAGGAGAATACTGCACCTCTCCGCTTGGAGATACCACTTCTTGAATCACATGAGGGGTAACCAGTTGATTGGTAGTAACACCTGCCGTATATCTGGCAAGCTGGATAATGGAATACGAATTATCAAATTGTCCAAAAGCGGACTGTGCCGTATCCGCAATATTCCATGTCTTTTCCTCTTGTCTCGACCGTAAAAGTCGCTTGTTTTCAGGATTTGCACGAATNCCCTTCGTCTCACCGGGAAGATCAATACCGGAATATTCTCCTAGACCTAACCGCTGTCCCATTTTATTTATTTCACTGATTGACGCATCAATGCCGAGCCGAGCAAAATAAATATTACAAGATGTTTGTAGTGCCGTCTCCAAGTCAATAAAACCATGACCATGCGCTCTTTCTTCAAAGCAAAAAAGCTCACGACCGCCAACTTCATCTTTAATCGGACTCATACAGACATATCCATTTCTCTCAGGGGAAATCACGCCGGTTTCCAAAGCGGCAACTGCCGTCACCATTTTGTAGGTAGAGCCGGGCGCATAATGCGACATAATCGCACGATTCCAAAGAGGCATAAGAGATTCCGTAACCGGTCCTTCTTCTTCCTCTTCATTATCTGACGGAATACTCAAATATTCCAAAACCATATCCATAGCATCCTTATCGCCCTGCATCGCCAGTATAAAAACCTGCGGATCAAAGCTGGGCGCAGATGCCATCGCAAGAACCTCTCCGTTTTCCGCATCAAGAACCACCGTTGCACCGGCAAATATACCCTCTGACGCCTTGCTTTCAATGAATGAATCCAAAGCATTTGAGGTGATCCTTTGCAATTCAGAATCAAGCGTCAATCTTACCGTAGTGCCTCCCACCGGTGCCACACCCATTTGCTCCGGCAAAAATGCCCATGAATCCTCATCCGCTGTGAGTACGTTATAGGGAACTTCCCCTGCCATGCCATGCAAATATCTTTCCATTTGCGCTTCTATACCGGCTTTTCCAACAACATCATTCGACATATATCCCAAGTTTTGCAAGTACGCATATTCCTCTTGGGAAATATTTCCCACATAACCAATAACATGAGAAGCGTACTGCGCTTCCGGTGAATAAACTCGTCTATATTCTTTTCCCGAAAGAAGACCCTTATACTTATAATTTTGCTCCAAAAGAAGATCAATCAAATTTTGCGGCACAT